>JAABUK010000183.1_pt1 | contig 151011 bp, 144 predicted proteins | sample 5559141 | NCBI WGS metagenome assembly JAABUK01 (sample SAMN10711869, study PRJNA513367) | rock metagenome | isolation source: Antarctica rocks | place: Antarctica: Victoria Land, Pudding Butte nord | collected 2016-01-03
CAAACCGATCCTGCTTCTCCGTCAACGCACGACCCGCATGCGTATCCGAGACCGTCCCATCGCAACCTCCGCCTAGCGTCGGGTGTTGCGACGTTCACTGGAATCTGCCCCGTCACACCGGGGCCAAGTCAGGTTGACATTGCCATTGGCGCTTCCGACCGCGAGTGCAGGGTCGTTCGTAACCGCCCGCTGGATGCGGTAGAGCTGCTCGCGGATGGCTCAGGGATCGGCGACTTTGACCAGTGATTCGATGCTGATGCGGGGCCCGATGGGGCTGATCTGTCCGCTGCTTTCATCGACCTCGTAGCCGTCGCGTCGTAGCAATGTCCAGAACTTCGCGGTGAACTTCGGGTCCCATCCGTGGAGGAGGCGTTCTGCGACATTGAGGAACCGACTGATGTGAACGGGATTGCTCCAGTCGACCGAATCCAGATAGGACTGCGTTGTCACGCGACGGACGCTGCTGTCTTGGTAGGCGCAATCGTGGTGGGGTGCAAAGCGCTCGTCTTGGAAAGCAGCGTCGATTGCTCCAACTGTGCTGTCCGTCATCAGGTCTCGGAAGATGCCACGCGTCGTACGGCCGATGAGGTCACTCATGTGCAGCGATATCCTGAGCCGCAGCAGGCAAGCGAGTCAACACTCCGAAGTCTGCATGTTTCTGTGGTCTAAACCTGTGCATCGTCGTCTGCATCAGTTTGCCGGGGCGGTCAGCTGGCGTGGTGGTGGAGCCATTGGGCGGTGGCTTCGCGGATGAGGGTGGAGATCGGGACGTGGCGGGCGGCGGAGACGGTGTGTAGTTCGTGGAGGAGTTCGGGGTTCATGCGGACCGAGACGGCGCGGGACTGCCCGGCTGTGGTGGTGCGAGGGGTGGGGCGGCCGCGGGTGCGCATGGCGGCGAGTTCGTCGGTGCTGAGTTGCCGGGCGTGGGTGAGGGCGTAGCCGACTTCGGCTTCCTCGCTGAGCTGTTGGAGGTAGTCGGGGGTGATCGGCCGGCCACTGGTGTCGGTGAGGGTTTCGTGGTCCGGGTCGTAGTCGGGGCCCACGGTGAGGTCGGTCATCGGTTCGTCTCCCGTTCTGTCTCGCAGCTGGTGGCCTGGTCGTAGCGGCCGCGGTATTTGGGGCGGATGTCTATAGCGTGGATGACGAGGAGTCCGTCGTCGATGTTGATGGTCATCACCTCCAGGACGCGGCCTTCGTGATCGGCGCCGAGCCACACGGTGCGCTCGGCTTTGCCCTCGCCACCGGGGATGGTGAACGCGATGGTGGTGTGGGCGAGGACGTGGCGTACTCGGGTGGTGCCGATCTTGTGTCTGCGGGCGGATTGGGTGAACCGGATCAGCACACACCCATATTGTCACACAATTAGTGGTGTGCGGGTAGTGCCGCATTCTGAGCCAGCAATTTCCGGTGCACCTGTGGCCCGTCTGTGTGTTCCAGTTGAAGGCCAGGCCCTGGGCGGGCCTGTCTAGGCGACGCGCGGGGCGCGTCGCCTAGTGACCGCGGATGGGTCCCTGTCGGCCTGTCGCCGGTTCGGGCGCCGGGGGCGCCCTCCCCGTCGTCTGCGGCCATCCCGGGCCCCATCCGCGGTCACCTGTCCCCGGCGGGTGGTCGTGTCTGTGCTGCCTCTTCCGCCGCTCGTTCCTGACTAGCGTAACGCTAACGCGTTACGGCCAGTCGACCTCGCCGCGTCCTCGCTGCGCTGCGGGTGCGGAAGAGATGGCCCTGCGGGCTCGCAAAGCTCGCCGGCAGGAAGGACTTTGGCCATGGCCCAGCCACACAAAGGGGACCGCGCCCTTGTCAACGCGCGGCTGCCACTACCGGTGTTCGAGGCGGTCAAGCGGACTGCTGCCGAACACGGCATCCCGATGAGCCAGTACGTGGCTGACGTGATGTCGGTGCATTTCGGGCGAGCAGACCTCGTGCGACAGCTTGACCAGGGGGTGCTGCCGCAGAGCGCCTAGTGCATGCGGCTAGAAGCCGCCTCTGATAACTGCACACCGCATCTGATAGTCCCTAGAACGCCGAAAACCCGCCCCCACTAGGGGACGGGCTCGGGCTTTTCGACTAGGGCAGTCGAGCTACCAACTCGACAACCAGGTGCTCCCCAGAAGGGAACTTGCCGTGACGGGCAGTTCTCAGGGTACCTCATACCCTGAACCCGGTCCATATCTGGATCTCTGTTTACCCCCGCGTGTCGCTGAGCAGCGGCAACGCCCACGCCGGCGTCCCGTTGGGTCGCGGCCGCCGCAACAGCGGGATGCTGGGGACCCGTTGGTGTCCCGACCTCCGCTGCGCCGGCCGGTGCCGACGGGTGTGTATGCACCGGTGCCGTGTTGTTGGTCGCGGCAGCGGTGGTTGGAGCACGTGGAGCGGGTATACCGCCGGCATTACCTGCTGCTGCGACCCCGGCTGGTGGCGGTCAGCGGGGGAGGGATCTCCCTCCCGGCTGTGCTGGTTGTAGCCGGTGCGCACGCGGGGGCGGCGGATTTCGGCACGGGGCGGGACAGTCGCCCCATGCTGGGACAGACCGGGGGAGAGCGGGGTGCGAGTTTGTCCCGCAAACGGATCGCCGGCGAGAGCACACCATGCCGTTGAGGCATCCCAGCGAGAACTGCGTAGTGCTTGAGTGCGCTTCCCACTGAGATCGAACACAGCGCAAGCGCCTGACGACGATCGACGTTCCCATGTACTCCGCCCGACCTGCCGCGACCAGTCCTTCAATTTCGGCGAGCCCTTCCCGGGCCGCCGTCAGTTCCGCGGTGCACCGATCCGCGCCCGTCACGCTGCCGATGCGGCGCTCAGCGACTCACGTACCCGCGCGCCGGGTGCACCAGCCGGGGTCACCCGCACTTCCCGACCGACGGTATCGAGAACGTCGAGTTCGAATGCGGTGACGTCGAGGTACGTCCGACCGGCAGCCACCACAGCGACGAGCTCCCCCGGATCGGTACCGAGGGCGAGGTCAGACAAGCCATGCCGCTCCGCCAGCACCTGCAGCAGTGCCGCGCCGCGCCGCGCCGCGCCGCAGCTCGTCATCCTCAGCCAGCGCTACCTTCATATCCGCGATGATACGGCGAGATCGTGAGCACGGTCAGGCAAACGCGGCGACCCCAACTTCGCGCAACCGCGCCGGAGCAGCTCAGCCGAGCTTGGTCGCCCGCAGCTCGTGGCCCTTGCTGGTCAGGCAGCGCCCGGTGGGCAGGTCGAACTCCCACCCGTGCAGCTGGCAGGTGAGCTTGTTCCCCTCGATCACGCCGAACCGGGACAGGTCTGCCTTCAGGTGCGGGCAGCGCTTCTGCACCTGCCAGCCGTCCAGCACGATGTCGGCGGTGTCGTCGTGCTGCTCGGAGAACCAGCCGTCGGCGTAGTTGATCCGCTCCGGGGTGAGGCACTTGAAGAAGGTGTATAGGAACTCGTTGTAGCCGCCGACCCGCCAGGCGCGGAAGCGGGTGGACAGGAAGATGCTGTTCACCCAGTCGGTGATGCCGTCGCGGAGCACGGTCCGCACCAGCTCGGGCGGGATGGCAAACCCGTAGCGAGCCTTCTCGTCGGCCAGGGCGCGCACCTCGCGCGCCGGGAAGTCGATGATCACCGACTCAGGCCCGAACTCAAGCAGTACCGGGCCGCCGATGCCCGCGCAGATGGCATCGGCCTGTGCCAGCAGCGGCTCGAACAACTCCTTGAGCGGTCCGAGCAGCGGCTCACCCTCGGCAGGCGCCCACGCGGCTTTCGCGGCCGCGATCACCGGCCGTTGACGTTGCGCGAAGGCCTCGAGGTAGGCGGCCTTATCGGCGAAGATGGCCACGACGTCCTCGGAGTGCTTGACCGTGGGCTCGGCCGCGCCGGCGAACTCGGCGGTGGAACCGGGGATCATCAGGATGCCCTGGTGCTGGCCGTGCTCGCGCATCTGCTCCAGGAACACGGTCTGATCGGGGAAGATGTTCGCCGGGTCACCGTGGTCGTCGTTGAGGTAGCGCAGCTCATCGTCCAGGAACGCGGGCGGGCCGGCGGAGGGGATGACGTGGTGCGCGCCGACCTGCTCGATGTAGCGGCGGCAGCGGTCCATCTGTCGTTGGCGCTTCTGGGCGCCGAAGGCGACCTTGGCCCGCTCGGGCAGGTCGTACACCATCGGGTACCAGATGGCCCCGGAGAACTGCAGCATGTGCACGTCGACGTCGCCGAACTCGGTGTGCAACATGTCCAGATCCACCGGGCGGGCGTCGTTCATGTTGAACAGCACCGTCTCGCCGTCGTCCAGCACCAGGGCGGAGTCGCCGATCGGGCCGTCGGCGGGGGAGCGCAACGCGATGATCATCAAGTCCAGGCCCGGGACCGAATGCTTGACGCTGTCGGTGGTCTCCAGGAAGTTGTGGAAGCCCAGTGCTTCGAACTCCTGCCGCAGGTCGTTCACCGGAAAGTCCGGTAGCAGGACCGTGGCGTCCTTGTTCACGTGGCGGCGCAGGTTCTCTGCGTCGAAGTGGTCGCGGTGCAGGTGCGAGACGTAAAGGTAGTCGCACGCGCCCAGGGCGTCCCAGTCCAGCTGCGTGTTGTCCGGGAACGGGAACCAGGAGGCGAAGTAAGCCGGGTTCACCCAGGGGTCGCAGAGCACTGATCCGGCCTTGGTCTGGATGTGGAACCCGGCGTGCCCGACGCTGGTGACCTGCACGTGAACGTCCTCCTCGCGAATACGGGTGATCCCGCCCAGGCTACGGGTTCCGCTGGCACCGATGCCGTTTACCGCGTCATGCGAGCCGCCAAGGAGCCTTCGTTCGTCGACCTGGCGCACGCGGACGCCACCGAGACCCAGGCGGCTGGCCGAATAGCGGATCGCCGCAGCATGCGCCGTCACCTCGGCGGCGGTGGCCTTGCGGTCAACGATCGTCGCTCGCGCCATGGCATTAGTCTCCGGCGTCGCACGCAGGCACTAATCTCATGCGGGTGGAACCCGTCTACCGCCCCGTCCTGGCCGTTGCCCGCACGATGTTCAGGTTCGAAGGGCTGAAGTTCACGTTGACGGGCACCGAGAACGTGCCCCGCACCAGCGGAGCGGTGCTGGTGATGAACCACGTCGGCTACCTGGACTTCACCTACGCCGGTCTGGGCTGCCAGGCGAGCCAACGGCTGGTGCGATTCATGGCCAAGCAAGAGGTGTTCTCCCACCCGGTCTCTGGACCGCTGATGCGGGGGATGCATCACATTCCGGTCGACCGTGTAGCAGGTGCGGGTTCTTACCTGGCCGCGGTGCAGGCCCTCGCCGGCGGCGAGATCATCGGTGTGTTCCCGGAGGCCACCATCAGCCGCAGCTTCGAGCTCAAGGGGTTCAAGTCCGGCGCTGCGCGAATGGCGCTGGAGGCCGGCGTTCCGTTGCTGCCCATGATCATCTGGGGTTCGCAGCGGGTGTGGACCAAGGGCCACCCCAAGCGCTTGGGACGGACCAACACCCCGATCTCGGTGGACATCGAGAAGCCGGTCGCGGCCCATGGCACCGCCGAGGAACTAACGAACCAGCTGCACACGGTGATGGGCGCGCAGCTGCCCAAGGTGCAGGAGGCCTACCCGGAGCATCCGGCCGGGGCGTACTGGGTGCCGGCCCGCCTGGGCGGCAGCGCACCGACCCTGGATGAAGCCGAGGCGCTGGACCGCGAGGAGACCAAGGCGAAGGTCGCAGCGCGCCGGGAGAAGGTCGCGGAACTCAAGCGCAAGGGCAAGCTCTGACAACTCATCGTGACGGTGACGGGCCACCCGGGTTTGACGACGTGATCATCCTTCGCCGAACTTGCGGTACAGCGAGCCGATCACTGGGGCGGTCAGCGCCCGCGGGACGTAGCCGCCCGTAACGGACATGACCTTGCCCACGATGCCCGGCACCACCCGCATCTTGTTGCGGCCCAGGCCGTCCAGCGAGGACCGGGCCACCGACTCGGTGGTGATCCAGAACGAGTCGGGGATCAGCCGGTCCACGATGGATGCCTCGGCCGGGTCCGGCATCTCCGTGCGTACCGGCCCGGGCGCCAGCAGCGTCACGCTGATCCCGCTGCCGGTCAGCTCCCCGCGCAGCGACTCGGCAAAGGAGTTCACGAACGCCTTGGTGGCCGCGTAGGTGGCGTTGTGCGGCACCGGAAGGTTTCCCGCCGCAGAACCGGTGAACAGCAACGCGCCGCTGCCCCGGTCGACCATGCCGGGCAGCACGGCCAAGGTGAGGTCGTGCACCGCAACAGCGTTCAGCTGCACCAGCTGGCGCTCGAAGTCGGCGTCCAGCCCCGCCAGCGCCCCAAAGGTGGACACTCCCGCGTTGTTGCACAGCACCGAGACATGGCGATCGGCCAGCTCGCCGGTCAGCTCGACTCGGGCGACGGGGTCGCTGAGGTCGACGGCCCGGACGTCCACCTGCACGCCGTGGCGATCGCTGAGCGCCGTGCCCAGCTCCTGTAGCAGCTCGCCGCGCCGGGCCACAAGGATCAGTGAGTACCCGCGCGCGGCCAGCTCGGTGGCCAGTGCGGTGCCGATCCCGGAGGACGCACCGGTGACCACCGCGCGCGAGTCGGAGGTGGGGGCGGGCAAGCTCATGAGGGAGAAGCTCCTTGGGTGTCGGGACAGGCTGCGGGCACCGTACAGCGCAGGTGCGAGAATGAGCCCAGTGCAGCCCCCCCGCCTGGTAGCCAGTGATGTCGACGGCACCCTGCTCGACGACCACGACACCATCACTGCTCGCACGCGGGCGGTGGTGACGACGCTCGTCCAGCAAGGAGTGCCGTTCGTGCTGGTCACCGGCCGTCCCCCGCGGTGGATCGCGCCCGTGGTGGAGCAACTCGGCTTCGCGCCGCTCGCGGTGTGCGCCAACGGCGCCGTGCTCTATGACGCGGCGACCGGCACCGTGTTGCACGCCCGCACCCTGGACGTGCCGCTGCTGCAGCAGGCGACGGAGCTGGTGAGGGGTGCGCTGCCCGGCTGTGGGTTCGCCGCGGAGCGGGTGGGCGCGCACGACTCCGCGACCCCGCAGTTCGTCTCGGCGCCCGGGTACGCCCACGCGTGGCTGAACCCGGAGAACACGGAGGTATCGGCGCATGAGCTGACCTCCGAGCCGGCCGTCAAGCTTCTGGTGCGCCACACCGGCATGACCAGCGGTGAGATGGCCGCCGTACTGGGACCGCTGTTCGGATCCTCTGTGGACCTGACGTACTCGACCGAGAACGGACTGGTGGAGCTCTCGGCGCCCGGCGTCACCAAGGCAACTGGCCTGGCCAAGGTGGTGGCCGACTTCGGTCTCGGACGCGAGAACGTCATTGCCTTCGGGGACATGCCCAATGACATCCCGATGCTCGGCTGGGCAGGACACGGGGTGGCGATGGGCAACGCCCACTCGGCGGCCGTCGCCGTGGCTGACGAGGTCGCTGCACCCAACACTGAGGACGGGCTCGCGCAAGTGCTGGAACGCTGGTGGGACTAGCACAGCAAATTCTTCTGCGGGCGCCGCTGGCCTTAATCGCCGTGGCATTTTTGGGTACAACACCGCTCATTTATGGTCAGCTCCCGGCGATGCCTGGTCTTCGATTTGGGTGGCGGCGGCGATGATGGCCGGGTAAGCGGACCGACCTTCTCTACGCTGTTCATCCGCAACGGTTCACCGACGTCGGAGACCCAGCGCCCTGGCTTGAGTTCGCCTCGCAGGTCGGCCGGGAGGGTCCGGGCCACCCGTATTGTTGGGTATCGGGATCAAAACCGTGGCATCTCAATTCCGGTTCTTCGTCGAGTTGGTCATCTCGGGGTACCGCTGCGCGACGTCTACCACTGCCCGTCAAGCAGCAGGTTGAAAACCGGACCATAAGGCAGCGTGGCGGCTGTTCCGCCACCGGCAGGACCAGCCAGCCACCCTCGTACCCGTCTTATCATGACGGTCAGAGCAGAGGCCGGATCATCGCCCAGTAGCCACTGACCGCCGCGTTGACTACTCTAGTCGCGGCAGCGGAACCGATTACCCGGTCGTCGAGCCGTGGCGTGAGCGCCCGCATCCATGCCGAGCCGGGGAGGATCGCTTCGGCCCGGAGTTGTGCACGACGCTGTCGCAGATGATCGCGGTTGCGCCACAGCCACAGCCAACCGAGGGCCTTCTCCCGCCCCCAGCCCTGGGCCATGGCCTGCACGCCGATACCGAGTTCCAACACGAAAAGCAACGGCAGCAGCAGCGCCAACGCCCCGGCGGGCCACATCGTGGCGACTAGCATTAGTCTGTTTCGCTCCAGCAGGTACATCTTGGTGTCGTTGCGGGAGAACTCGTAGTGATGCGCCGCCACCGCCGTGGGCACACAGCGTGCACGCAGCCCCAGCCGGGCGCAACGCAGGCTGAGTTCGGTGTCCTCCAGGTAGGCGAAATACGCGTCGTCGAAGCCATTGAGACGGTCCCATAGCTCCCGCCGCAACAGCAGCGCCGCACCACTGGCCCCCGCCACGTCAAACGGGGCGACCCGCGTCTCCGGTTGATCCATTTCGCCGGCCCATGACACGCCGAGTATGTGGACCGGGTTACCTGCACTATTGATCAAGCTGGGGCGGTCGGCGAGCCGGACACTGGCCATCACTGGACCCACCTCCGGCTGCCGACCTTCGGCGACAAGCTTCGCTAAGGCATCAGGCGCGAGAATGCAATCGGAGTTGACCAGCGCGATGTATTGCCCGGACACGTGCGCGGCACCAAGGTTGCAGCCTCCCGCGAAACCTGTGTTGATGGCCGGGCGCAATAGGGCCACGGTTGGGCGTGCAGCAAGGGCCGCCAAGTCGGTGCGCAAACACCCATTGTCGACGAGGACAATCTGCACATCAACTCCCGTGCTGCCCAACACCGCGTCGATGCACTCGGGCAGCCAGGGTTCGTCCCCCCACGCCAGCACCACGACGCCGACTGTGGTCCAGGAGTGGCTCTCGACGGGTGCATTGACGTGCGCACGAGGAGGATGCAATGTCCTTGGTCTCTCATTTGGGTACTGCTTGGACGTGGCGGACGCCTCGTACACGGAAGACCCACCACTTGGCCACGCTGAAGTTGAAAAGTACTAGGAAGAGGGACGCGAGCACGCGCATGAGGATGTAGTTCCAGCCGTGCGCGACGAGCCATGTGACGAGTCCAACCCCAATTGCGAGATTGATCAAGACCAGCACGAGGTACCGTACCGAGGCGGTGCCGAGCGCTGCACGGCCGTCGCTGAAGACAAAGCGTCGGTTCAGTGCGAAGCCCGACAACTGGGAACTCGACCAACCACAAAAGACGGCGAGCAACAGCGGCGCCGCGAGGAAGCGAGTGAGCACGAATACAGACCCGACATCGATCGCTGTACCGACACCGTTCACGACGATGAAGCGGCACACACGTACCAACTCGCGTCGAGTCATTCCTCTTGCCAACACTCGGGTAAGCCTACATCGTGGGGAGACCACGGCCCGTTCCTCGCCGTACAGTGTCTCCGACTGCAAACTGTGGACACTATGTCCGGGCGCACACAGTGGATGTGCGTCCTGCCGATAGCGGCACCGCGGCCGCCGTCTGTGTCACTAGTATCACCTAAGAGTAGACGGTGTCATCACGAGCGAAGGTTGGTACGGTGTGAGCCATCCCGAACAGCTAGGCTTCTTCACCGCGGTCGCGGCAGCCAACTCCGCCCTCATCCGCGATGGGCGTGTCATCGAGATCGGTTCGTACGATGTCAACGGGAGCGTGCGCAAGATTTTCAAGGGCTCGGCCGAATACATCGGAGTTGACCTCGATGCAGGCCCTGGCGTCAACGTTGTGAGTTACGGGCATGAGGTAGCTTATGGTGACGGTACCTTTGACGTGGCGATCTCGGGCGAATGTTTCGAGCACGACCTCCATTGGACGGAAACCTTTGGCAATATGTGCCGGATGACCAGGCCGGGAGGCGTCGTAGCGTTCACCTGCGCGTCGACTGGTCGGCCGGAGCATGGTACGAGACGCACAGATCTCGAAGAGAGCCCGGGAACACAAGCTCAGGGTCTTGACTACTATCGAAATCTCACGGAAGCACATTTCGAAGCGCAGTTGACGCTTTCAACCCTTTTTGACAGCTACCGATTCTGGTACTTAGCCACCTCGTGTGACCTCTACTTCGCAGGCGTGCGGGCGGGTGGCAGCGGCGAACCCGCCGCTCAGCTTCCCGATGACAGTTCGGTTCGTGCGCTCCGATCGATCATGTCCATACCTCACCGCATAGTTCGACTCCCACTGCGCGCCATGGGCCGGCTCTTGCCCGAGGAGCGGTACCAGGCGTGGGCCCTGCCGTACTGGCGGGCGCTTCTTGCAGTTCAGGACCGACTGGGTGGTGGTCGGTTCAGGCGTGCGGAGCATCGATAAACTGTATAGATGGCCAGCATGCGCATCAGCGACTCCGCCGGTGACCTGCGGGCATACCCGGCAACGAATTCCCGGGTGACGGCGCGTCGACGGGGGACCAAGAGGGTGCTTCGGTACGGTACGGCCAGTGACGGCGACTGAAGCGAGGCGCGTGAAGGTGGGGCAACCCGCTAGGAGACTGGCGCGGGTGCTTATCGTCCTGCCTGCGCTAAACGAAGAGGGCTCCGTCGCGGAGACCATCGCCCAAGTTCGCACCGCGCAGCCCGGAGCATCCATTTTGGTGGTGGATGACGGTTCTACCGACCGGACGGCAGCCGTCGCCCAGGGCGCGGGAGCCGATGTCTTGCGCCTGCCGTTTAACCTCGGTGTGGGGGGCGCGATGCGCGCTGCATTCCGCTATGCGCGCACGCACGATGTCAGTTACCTCGTTCAGGTGGACGCCGATGGCCAGCACGACCCGAACGAAATAGCGGCATTGCTGTCGGCCGCTGCCTCGGCTGATGTCGTGGTGGGGGCACGTTTCGCCGGTCGCGGTAGTTACGATGCGCGCGGGCCCCGGCGCTGGGCGATGCGGCTGCTGGCGCTGGTCTTGAGCAAAGTCACTGGAAGTCGGCTGACTGATCCCACGTCGGGTTTCCGAGTAGCCGGCCCACGCGCCATCCCGGTGTTCGCCCAGCACTACCCGGAGGAATACCTCGGCGACACTGTGGAGTCGCTTGTCATCGCCCACCGGGTGGGGCTGCGGATCGCACAGGTTCCGGTGGAGATGCGGGCGCGTGCAGCCGGTAAAGCAAGTCAGAGTCCCGTGCGAGCCGCCGCGTACCTCGTCCGTGTAGGCATTGCCGTCTTGCTCGCTCTCGTGCGCAAAGCGCCGGCTACTGACCCGCGCGACCTCATCCTGGGTACTCAGCCGTGAGTAGACTCACAATAGGTTCCCTGGTATTGGCGTTGGCGCTGCTCCTCCTGGTGTTCGAGCTGCTTCGCCGTCGCCGCCTGCGTGAGAAGTATGCGGCAATATGGGTCGCTGTTGCCGCAGCGACGATGGTGCTCGCCGTCTTTCCCTCGCTGCTTTACCGCGGAGCAGCGTTGTTGGGTGTCCAGGCGCCCAGTAACCTGCTCTTCCTAGTGTCGCTGATCGTGTTACTTGCCATCTCGTTGCAACTCTCCGGCGAGGTCGGCCAGCTTGAGGAACAAGCCCGGACGCTCGCCGAGGAAGTCGGCGCGTTGCGGCTGGATCTCGAACGTATGAACAGGCCCGTTGATAACGACGATGGCTAGTATCCCGCTGACGGGTCAGCGTGAACCGGATGACGTCCTGGACGCCGAGGTCGAGTCCGTCAATGGAGCCGCTGACGTCGACGCGGTTGCTACCGAACCTATAGAGGACGAACCTAGCGCGGACCCTCCCTCCTTGATCACAAGAACCACAGCGAGCCCGAGCAGTACCATCATGGTCAGCGACAAGATGGCGGGAGGGACTGCGGGCGACCAGATTGGGTGCCTCCAGAACATGAGCGGTCCTGATTGACCCACCGTGTAGCGGTGCATCGCGTACACGTAGGCGACAAAATGGGCCGTGGCCGCCAGGGTGGCCACAACTGCAAGGAGACGCCGCTGCAATGAACAACCGATCAAGCGCTTTCCAAGTGCCAGAGCGGCGAGCAATGGGAGTCCTACGGCGAGCGGCAGGGTATACCGGCCCTGATAGAAAAAGCCGATCGAGCGAGCAATAACGGTGCTCTCCGCAACAGGCAGGACGAAAACAATTGCAATCAGCAGGGCGAGTGCAATTCCGTCACGGATAGGGCACACCACAGCTGCACCGATGAGCAGAGCACCAATTAACAATATCCAGACATAAAATGTGAATTGCGGAGCGGGCAGGTCATTCCAACCAAAATTGCCGACCATTTGCCGAGCCCATGCGTCCCAGCTGCCAATACTCAACCTGATAATGCGCGCGGTAGCGAACTCAGGCCCGAGCGCGTCACCAACGACCGGGTTTGGCCTGACCAGCAAGATCCAGAGCGCGGCGCCGACGCTTGCCACGCCCACTAGCGTTCCCCACACAAGTGTATATGCCGACTTAGCCACCTCAACAATACGTCGGCGTGGTGCGAGGAGGAGCAGAACTAGCACGAGAATTAGCAAGAAAGCAGGTCCGGAAGTCTTTGCGCTTACCAAACCGATTCCGGCCGCGCCCATACGGGCAATTAGTCTAGCATCGTAGCGCCCACCTCGCTCGGTCAACATTACAATACCAGCGGTCCAGAAACCAATCGCGGCGGAGATTTCAAGCGCACTGGGATTGACGACTGCGTTGGTGAAAATGACCTGCGGTGTTACCGCGACAAATAATCCGCTCAGCATTAAGGGGCGGTGTCGGGATTGCGAGGCGCTGGCCACCGCTGAAGCCAAGAAGAGCCCGCATATGAGACCACTAAGCAGGCGGGTCAGCATCACGCTGGACAACGTGCCGTGAAGTATCTTCAGAGGCGCACCGACGATTGCGTAGTAAAGAGGCGGATAGCGACCTGCGGTGGTTATAGCTTCGACCGCTCCTCTATCACTGCTCGCGGTGGCAAGTATGCAGTCCGGCGTGGCCTCGTAGTGGCCGATCAAACAGCCTGGATAAAAGCCCAGTGCTAACGGCCCTGGCGCCCGTACTGGCGACGCACCGGGCATGTTGGGTGAGGTCGGAGGGACGAAATCGCCACTCACTACCGCGTACGCTCTGAGGATGTGGGAGCCTTCATCAGGGCCGTCGAAGTAAGGCGTGGCCAGCGCCCACGCCCAGGAGATGCCGGTAACAAGCACCAGCGCAACCCACCACCACCGCCGGTCTGGGCTACGGCGGGGGCGGAACTTGCAAACTCTGTCTGGCAAGCTGCCGTGGTTTGTTGACAACTCTTTGCCATGTTGGTTTCGCGCTAAGCCAACGAGCGACAATAAGCCGGGGAAGGGAATCTCTATCGCTCCTTGAGCACGAAGTGCAGCCGGCGGCGGAGGAACGAGGCTGCGGCACTGGCAGGATGGGCCGACGCATGAGGTGAAGTGTTATTCGCGGAGAGGGTGCTCGATGACGCGGTCCGCGCGACATCTCGGGCACGGGCAGCAGAGGCTCGTTCGCTCGCCAGCGCCGCTTGAAGGGTCGCAATTTGCTGCGCCTGGGATTGGACTGTTTCGGCCAATTGGTCAGAATCGCGTGCGTGCGCCGCCGCCTCGTACTGTAATTGGAGGACTTGAGTATAGAGTGCGATGCGGTTGTTTTCCAGGGCAGCCAGCAGTTTGGACTCGGTGTAGACCGCGAGCGCTCGACTCATTGTGGCCGACCGCGCGTCACCCGTACGAAACAGCACTCCAAGGCCGAATACGGCGGGAACGATTTCGAATCTCCAATCGCCATCCGTGCTGCTGAGCGCATCCTCAATCGCGGTCGAGACTCCGTTGCGTTCGCCGCCGGCATGACTGGCCGCCGTGAAAGAACCGGCGCCGACGAACCCGGCGGGCGTCATTTCGTCGTGCCACACAGTCGGTCCGTCATCGGTCGGATCGTGGCGGTCATCGGCCGCGAGCGGAGAAGGTTCGTAGTATTGATCCCGGCGGGCGCACGGCCAGAGCACGTCATGCGTCACGACTACCGCGTTGGGCGCGTGGGCCAGGATCCAGGAGATCTCCCGATGCACCACCGAGTAGTTGTGGTCCCCGTCGACGACGTAGAGGTCACCGATGGGCAACTCCTCGAGTGCCTGGGGCGACGCTTGCTCGACAAGATGCATTCCGTCCATTGCCGCGAAGCGAGCGCGGACGTCACCATCGGGATGAGGGTCGACGCCATACACGGCTGAGGCGCCAAGTCCTAGATGAAGTGCGCTCCCCATCCCCGATTCCACGCCAATCTCGATGACGGTGTGGATGTCGCGGGTGCGGTATATCACGGCAAATATTTCGCGGAACAGCTGAACCGAATGCAGTAAAAGGGGTTGACTACGGGCGGCACGCGCTTGCGCATGAGGGTCGTCGCGGGTGCTGAAGGTGTACCTGCCGCTACTCATCGGCGGTTCGCGATCTCGCGCAGTGCCAGGCGCGTGGCGCCAGCGAAGACGGCTGATGCACCCCCGGTCTTGAACTCCTCGAGCAACCGGCCGGAAATTCGGGCGTGGCCGGGGGCCGGTGGCATCGGTACCGCAAGCTGCGAGCGGGACTGGGGCAGCATCGCGAACGCTACGGTGATCTGCGTCGAAGCCAGTGGGCCAGCCGCGTGCTTAGCCACCGGCAGGACTATGGCGGCGTCGGCGTCTCGGAACTCGATCAGGTTACCTCCAAGCCAGACGCACTTGTGGAGATGCAACCCGGCGAAGTCCTCAGGCGCGCACCATTCCACTAGCTCGGGCACGGCGGCGCCGCCAGTAGTCAAGCGGGCTTCGATCAAGTCGACGCGCACGATCGCGGGGCGTCCCGGCAGGCTAACCGAAACGTCGATGATCCCCCCTGGGTGATCTCTAATGTCTGCGGGCCGGAGGTCGAGTCGGGCGAATGACAACCCGTTGTGGTTGATCCGAACCCGCTGCGTTGGCCCGTCGCACCACACGTCCGAGTGAGTTCGATACTTGACGCGGGTCTCCGAAGCGGGCCCCGACGGCTCGAACGCTGCCGGCTCGAGGTGTCCGGCGGACACGGCGCTGGCCGCGGCGGCTAGCTGGGGGTCGGCAGCGGCGATCAGGCTAGGCCAGAATGCGTCACGCATGTTGAGATCGGAGAGGTCATTCGGTGACATGTACGGGATGGCGCGAACGAGATCGGTTGGCATGATGTGCGAGACCAGCGCCGATCCCAGGTTGTCTTCGTGGGCCCAAGAGCCGAATAGCGATGCTTCGTCGGCGGTCGGGGCGGTGAGCGCTGCCCGGAGGATCTCCGCCAGCCGGGCGCGGGCGGATGGGTCGGCGAGGTTAGGCCAACGTCCATCCGCGGCGCCGATGTAAGCGTTCCAACGGCTTTGAAATGCCCCAATGCCCGCCTGTACGGCTTTCCGCTCGAGGTTTTGAGTTTCGCTGCCCGCGCATGGGCCAAGGACCGGTGCTCCGGCATCGTCGAAATCGACGGTCGATCCACAGAGGGCATTGACCGCAAGTTCGATGACCTCAGGACTGCGCGCAATGGTGGCCACCGCCTCATGCGGATGTCCGTTCTGGCCGAGGTATCCCTCGGAGCGCAGGCCTGCCTGAAGCAATCGGGTGGATCGTTCGTCCGTCGCCAAATAGAGACCGGAGGGGACTACGTCAACCCCCGCGAGTCCGAGAGCTCGAGCGAGTTGAAGTTGGATCGTCCCGCCCCAGCCGAGGTCCACGAGAGCCATGTCGGGCTGATCGAGTGCGCCGTTGCGGCGCAGTGCGTGGACAAGACGCTCCCGCTTGGCGGTGGCGGTGACTGCTAGTTGATTTCGTAGATGTGGCGTCTCAGTAAGTGCCAACGCGACATGCTGCACGATGTCGGTTCCGTCAAGGACGGAGTCGAGCTGGCTGGCTAGACTGGGAACGTCACCGGGGCGCAGACCGAGGCTACCGAGCAATCCCCGAACGGTTGCCCGGTAGCTACGTCCCAGCATGTTCTCTATCGACTCACCGTCGAACCGGTCGATGGTGGCCAGCCATGTTACGTGTCGGGATAACCACAGTGTCCGGGCCTCGACGTCAACGCCGCGGGCGCGGGCGGCTGCGTTGATCAACTGAGATAGTAATTCTCCCTCCCGCATGGGGCACCAGAGGACGGTGGTGTTGCTTCGGTGTGCATGATCGACTACCCATTCGGCAAACCCGGTCAACACGGGTCCGAGAACTCCAGCGCCGTAGCGCCAGGCCGTCAAAGCCCGATCGTCGCCAGTCCGTGGAGCGGTCGAGACTGCGCGCGCCCGCAGCGTGGTCAACCCGTAGTCGCCCTCGTCGGGGTCAGTGAAGCTGCCAAAGGGGTGGTAGGCGTCGGTGGTGTCGCGCTCGCGGTCTAGCACAACTTCGAACTTTTCGTCGATACGTTCGTAGTAGATAGTGCGTATGCCAAGAGACGCCGGAGCCTCGTCGTCCGCGACTGGGTTATCGCCGATGTGAACTACCTCCCCGGGCTGGCATCCGAGGCGGCTCAGCACTACGGGCCAGAGCCCGGAACCCTTATCACTTCCATAAGCGTTCGACCTGAAGATCCGTACACCTTCTAGCGAGCCGAGTCCGGGCCTGTCCAACAGGCGATGAAGATGATCCTCCGTGAAATAGGTGTCCGAGACGAAGACCACTTGCATATCGCGCTTTCGGGCGGAACGGATGAGCTCGGCGATGCCCAGGTCAACGACTGTGTAGTTCACCTCGATCTTGACTTCGGCTTCGACCAGCTCCTCAAGTGCGAGCCCGGCAAACAGCGCTGAGGGCATGGCCGACCAGATGTCGAACAGCGAGACCTCAGTGCCCAGCGATCCCTGACGGGCTCGGGCGTCGCGTTCAGCGCTCTGCCGCAATCGTCGGAAGGCGGCGTCGGTTACCCACTCTGGGCAGAGCCCGTCGCGACGCAGCGACGCGGCTAACACTCCGAACAGGTCGACGGGATTCGGGACCCGCCGCCACAGCACGGTGTCAAAGATGTCGAATGACAGCACGGAACACGATCCGTCGTCGATTATTCTCTGAACCGCAGGAAACTGAGGATGACAATCCACCCACGGGACACCGTGAGGTTCTGCAACTACCATTAGAATGATCCTCCCTATTCCCGTTTGGAGCGTGAACCGGTCGTAACGTCCGCTACTGAGCCGACCGCTGAGAGGCGATGTCGTTCGGCGGCCTGCCCAATTTTATTTGTGCTAGTGCTCGCGAGCATCTTTTTCACAGCAAAGATTATGTCCAATGCGTACGACCAAGGCGGTGATGTTAGTCCCATCCGTGCGGCGTGTCGCGTGGTGAACGTAGTCGGGGCTTGATTCCCTCCCACTTGGGGGTCACACATGCGAGTGCGTTGCCGCGCCAGTCGCGGCGCACCAGCCCGCTTACAGCTGGGCGTGGCACGCGCTACGCCCAGCTGGGTATTTAGGAGGTGAAACAACTCATCGGCCGCCTGTCTGTTGCGTAGTTTACCGGCTCTTCGCAGTTGAGGGTGTAGCGCGGGTCGGCGCGTCGGTGGCGGCGTAGGGGTCGAGGTCTCCTGGTGATGGGAGTTCTCACGCTGCCCACCGGGGAGACGTCGACATGTCTGACGCTACCTTCGCTCGTCCTGATCTGACTGCGTTCGCTCGTCTCGGCGAGGTGGGTCTGGAGGTGGTCGGGCAGCGACTGGAGCCTGATCGTGCGGTGCTGGCGTGTCGTGTCGTCGAGCCCGATCAGTGGTCTCGCCGGTGCGGGTGCCAGGGTGCCCCTCGGGACTCGGTGATCCGACGCCTGGCGCACGAACCGCTGGGTTGGCGCCCGACGACGCTGCTGGTCACCGTCCGCCGCTACCGGTGTACCGGGTGTGGGCATGTGTGGCGCCAAAACATCCGCAGCGCGGCCGCGCCGCGGGCGAAGCTGTCGCGTCGCGGCCTGCGGTGGGCGCTGGAGGCCATCGTGTGTCAGCACCTCACCTCGCCCGCGTCGCCGAGGGCCTCGCCGTCTCGTGGAACACCGCCAACGACGCGGTGCTGGGCCGAAGGGCGCCGGGTGCTCGTCAACGACCCAGGCCGGTTCGACGGTGTCACCGTGATCGGGGTCGATGAGCATGGCTGGAGGCACACCCGTCGCGGCGACACCTACGTCACCGTCATCATCGACCTCACCCCGATCCGTGGTGGCAGTGGACCAGCCAGGCTGCTGGACATGATCGAGGGCCGCCCGAAACAGGCATTCAAGCAGTGGCTCGCCGAGCGCCCGCAGACCTGGCGCTCGGGGGTCGAGGTCGTGGCGATGGACGGCTTCACCGGGTTCAAGGCCGCAGCCGCCGAGGAGCTACCCGACGCCGTGGCGGTGATGGACCCCTTCCACGCCATCGGCCTGGCCGGCGACGCACTCGACCAGTGCCGCAGGCGAGTCCAGCAGGCCACCCATGGGCACCGCGGCCGCAAGGACGATCCGCTCTACCGCGCGCGGTAGAGCGGGCCCTGCACACCGGCGCTGACCTGCTCACTACGAAGCAGACACAGCGACTGCACGACCTGTTCACCGCCCACGAGCACGTCCAGGTCGAGGCGACCTGGGGCCTCTACCAGCGCATAACGCCGCCTACCGTGCACCCGACCGCACCCGAGGCCGAGCGCTGGTGACGAACCTCACGGAGTCGCTGCGCCACGGTGTCCCCGCTGCGCTGAGCGAGCTGCACACCCTCGGGCGGACCCTGAACACCCGCGCCGCCGACGTCCTGGCCTACTTCGACCGCCCCGGCTCCAGCAACGGCCCCACCGAGGCGATCAACGGCCGCCTCGAGCACCTCCGCGGCTCCGCCCTCGGGTTCCGCAACCTCGCCAACTACATCGCCAGATCACTGCTGGAAAGCGGCGGCTTCAGACCCCAACTACACCCTGCGTTGTGAAGAGCCAGTTTACCTCGGCCCTCAACGGGGGCCGCAGACGCCGCTTGGGTCGGTCTGACGTCATACGGTTAACGCACCGGTACGATTGCCACTCGTGACCTCTATGCCCCGGAACCGAAATGTTGATGGTATTTTTAGCGGCGCCCACGATCTCATCGTCGTCGGGTCCGGCTTCTTCGGCCTTACCATCGCCGAGCGCGCCGCCACCCAGCTGGGCAAGCGGGTCCTCGTGCTCGACCGCCGTCATCACCTCGGGGGCAACGCCTACTCCGAGGCGGAGCCCGAGACCGGCATCGAGATCCACAAGTACGGGGCGCACCTGTTCCACACCTCCAACCAGCGGGTGTGGGACTACGTCAACCAGTTCACCAGCTTCACCGGCTACCAGCACCACGTGTTCACGGTGTTCAAGGACCAGGCGTACTCCATGCCGGTGAACCTGGCGACGATGTGCGCGTACTTCGGCAAGTACCTGACGCCGGATGAAGCCCGCGCGCTGGTCGCCGAGCAGGCCGCCGAGGTTGACGGTAAGCAGGCGGCGAACTTCGAGGAGAAGGCAGTCTCCCTGGTCGGGCGCCCGCTGTACGAGGCCTTCTTCCGTGGTTACACCGCCAAGCAGTGGCAGACGGACCCCACCGAGCTGCCCGCGGCCATCATCAGCCGACTGCCGGTGCGATATACCTTCGACAACCGCTACTTCAACGACACCTACGAGGGCCTGCCCACCGACGGTTACACCGCGTGGCTGCAGAAGATGGCCGAGAACGAGCTGATCGAGGTGCGGCTGAACACCGACTGGTTCGACGTCCGCGACGAGATAACCGTGTCCAGCCCGGACGCGCCAATCGTCTACACCGGCCCGTTGGACGCCTACTTCTGCAACGCCGAGGGCGAGCTGGGTTGGCGCACCCTGGACTTCGACCAAGAAGTGCTGCCGGTCGGCGACTTCCAGGGCACCCCGGTGATGAACTACGCTGACACCGACATCGCCTACACGCGCATCCACGAGTTCCGCCACTTCCACCCCGAGCGGGACTACCCCAAGGACAAGACCGTGATCATGCGGGAGTTCTCCCGTTTCGCCGAGACCGGGGACGAGCCGTACTACCCGATCAACACCGCCGCGGACCGGGCCAAGGTCACGGCCTACCGCAAGCTGGCGCGGGCCGAGACCGAGCGCGCCGGAGTGCTGTTCGGTGGCCGGCTGGGCACCTACCAGTACCTTGACATGCACATGGCCATCGCCAGCGCACTGGCGATGTTCGACAACACCCTCGCCCCGCACTTCACCGACGGCCGGGCGCTCGCCGAGACTTCAGACCTGCCGGAGGACTGATCAGCCGATGACCACCACGCAACCGCTCACCTCGGACACCGCGACCTCCCAAGCGGTGTCCCTGCTGCAGCGGGTGATCCTGCCGCGCATCGGTGACCCCCTCGACCTCCGGTCGCTCTACATCGACGAGGACGAGTCCAACCGCAAGCGTTCCCGGGCCACCAGCCGAACTCGGTTGGACCTTCCCGCGGAATCCGAGGTCTCTTTCGCCACCTACTTCAACGCGTTCCCGGCCAGCTACTGGCGCCGCTGGACGGTGCTGGACACGGTGGTGCTGCAGCTCAAGGTCGAGGGTGCCTGCCGGGTGGACCTCTACCGGTCCAAAGCCGACTCCACCCAGATCCACGCCGGCGGCGAGGTGGTGGCCACCGCGGAGCCCACCACCTTGGAGTTCCCCCTCGACTTGGCTCCCTTCGAGGACGGCGGCTGGCTGTGGTTCGACATCACCACCGAAGAGGGCTCGGTCGTCATGCACGAGGCGGCTTGGTACGCCCCGATGGAGTCGTCGGTGCAGGCATCCGTCGCCATCGGGATCACCACCTTCAACCGGCCTGATGACTGTGCGGATGCGCTGTCCGCTATCGGCGAAGACCCACTGGTGCTCGACGCCATCGACGCCGTGTTTGTGGCGGACCAGGGTACGAAGAAGGTCATCAACGCTATGGGGTATGCCGAGGCTGCGGCAGCGCTTGGCACCCGGCTGCGCATCCACGACCAGGGCAATCTCGGCGGCAGCGGCGGCTTCTCCCGCGGCATGTACGAGGCGCTAAACACCACCGATTGTGCGCAGATCCTGCTGATGGACGACGACATCGTCATCGAGCCGGACAGCATCCTGCGCGCCGTCGCGTTCTCCCGGTTCACCGAGCGACCCACCCTGGTTGGTGGCCAGATGCTCAACCTGCAGGCCCGCTCGCACCTGCACTCCATGGGGGAGGTGGTCGACCGCGACAAGTTCATGTGGCGGGCAGCCCCCAACGTGGAGTACGACCACGACTTCGCCAGGCGGAGCCTGCGCGACACCCCGCGGATGCACCGGCGGATCGACGTGGACTACAACGGCTGGTGGATGTGTCTCATCCCGCGGGCGGTCGCCGAGGAGCTCGGGTTACCGCTGCCGCTGTTCATCAAGTGGGACGACACCGAGTACGGCCTGCGGGCCGGGAAAGCCGGCTACCCCACGGCGACGCTGCCCGGCGTCGCGATCTGGCACATGCCCTGGTCGGACAAGGACGACGCCACCGATTGGCAGTCCTACTTCCACCTGCGCAACCGGCTGGTGGTGGCCGCGCTGTACAGCAAGCACAAGCACGGCGGGGAGATGGTGCCGCACAGCATGAAGAGCGTATTCAAACACCTGCTGTCGCTGGAGTACTCCACCGTGGCCCTGCAGAACCTGGCCATCAAGGACTTCCTGGCCGGACCGGAGGCGTTGTTCGGGCAGCTGCCCACCGCGCTGGGGGAGGTCCGTGCGGCGCGTTCGGAGTTCGACGACGGCACGGTGCTGCCCTCCTCCCGGAGCCTGCCGCTGCCCTCCATGGACGCCGTGAAGGCCGAACGGTTCCTGCGGCCGCCGACGAAGCCGTTGACCATCGGCAAGACGCTGGCCAGCTCGCTGGTGCACAACGTGCTGCCGGTCAAGGCCAATCACCACGAGATTCCCCAGCTCAACATCGCGGCCCAGGACGCCCGTTGGTTCCTGCTCGCGCGACTGGACGGGGCGACGGTCGCCACCGCGGACGGACGCGGCGTCGCCTTCCGCAAGCGCAACCCCAAGACCTTCTGGTCGCTGTTGAGCCAGTCCGTCCGTTCCCACGCCGAGCTCCGGCGCGAGTTCCCGCGGATGCGCAAGACCTACCGCCAGGGCTTGGCCGGGCTCACCTCGCACGAGTCCTGGCGCCGCGTGTTCGATGCTTGACACTGCCGAGCGATGAGTGCTGTCGGGGCCCCGTCAGCCAGGGTGACGGGTGAGTTGAGGCTGCTCAGCGTGGTGCAGGCGACGGTGAGCAGTCGCCCGGGTGTGCTCGTTACCGCGCGGACGCTGTCGCATTTTGGTGAGCATGCATTGGGCTGGTTGGCCGCGGCGGGTGTCGGAGCGGTGCTGGATCCGCCGCGTCGAGCCCAATGGGGGGTTGCCGCGGTGGGTGCGGTCGGGGCGCACGCCGGCTCCATCGTCCTCAAACGGGTGGTTCGTCGGCCGCGGCCGCAGCATCCGGACGTTCGGGTGGGCGTCAGCACTCCCAGTAAGCTCAGCTTTCCTTCCTCGCACGCCGCCTCGACAGCTGCTGCTGCGATACTTCTCGGCAGGCTCACCGGTCTACCGCTGCCCGCACTGCTGATCCCTCCGATGATGGCGTCCCGGATGATCCTCGGGGTGCACTATCCGAGCGATGTGCTGGCCGGTGCGGCGCTCGGAGCGGGTTGCGCCCTGCTGATTTTACGGGCGCAGGCCCGATATGGGCTCGGAGGAGGAGAACATGGGTAGAACCGACATCGCGGCTCGAGCCGAGCCTCGAGCACCCAAGAACCTGCCCGCGGGGCTGGTCAAGGCCGTCCGCCCGCGGCAGTGGGTGAAGAACGTCTTGGTGCTCGCCGCACCCGTGGCGGCAGGTAAGGTCGGCGAGTTGCACGTGCTCGGTGACGCGGCGGTGGCCTTTGTTGCTTTCTGCCTGGCCGCCTCGGGCATCTACCTGGTCAACGATGCGCTGGACGTCGAAGCAGACCGAGTCCATCCACGTAAGCGCTACCGGCCGATCGCCGCGGGCGTGGTTCCTGTCCGCCTGGCTTATGCCGTCGCGGTGGTATTGCTGGTCGCCGGTCTGGCGGTCAGCCTCGTTGCCTCCTGGCAGTTGCTGGTGGTCATCGCCGTCTACGAGGCGGTGCAGCTTGCCTACTGCTTCGGGCTGAAGCATCAGCCGGTGCTGGACATCTGCATCGTTGCCTCGGGATTTCTGCTCCGGGCGATGGCGGGTGGCCTGGCCGCCAGCCTTCCGCTGTCCCAATGGTTCTTGTTGGTCGCCGCGTTCGGCTCGCTGTTCATGGTCTCAGGCAAGCGCTACGCCGAGTTGCGCGTCGCCGAGCAGACCGGCGCGAAGATCCGCAAGGCGCTGGAAAGCTACACCTCGACCTACCTGCGCTTCGTATGGACGATGTCCGCCACGGCGGTGGTCCTGTTCTATGGGTTGTGGGCGTTCCAGCTCAACGAGACCAACCACTCGGTGTGGTCGGTGATCTCCATGGTGCCCTTCACCATCGCGGTGCTGCGCTATGCGGTGGACGTGGACGGCGGGGTGGCCGGTGAGCCGGAGGACATCGCGCTGTCCGATCGTGTGCTCCAGGTGTTGGCACTGGCGTGGGTCGTCACCATCGGAATCTCGGTGTACGTATGAGGAAACGCCGCCGGTGGGGTCTGGGTCTCGCGGTACTCATCGCCATCGTGCTGGTCGTCGTCATCGTTGCCGTGGTCCAGTCCGGATCCAAGCCCCCGATCGTCGGCCAGGGCCCGGGAACAACGACGACGGCTCCGCCGACCACCAGTAAACCCAGCAAGCCGCCCGGGTGTCCGGATGTACAGCTTATTTTTGTCCCGGGAACCTATGAGACCAACCCGAGTGCCAACCCCTCGGTTCCCGTTGGCCTGCTCAAGGGGGTCGCCGACCCGCTCAACAAGCCTTTCGCAGATCAGCCGGGGCGGCTGAGCGACTACTTCGTGCCCTATCTCGCGCAGTTCAACAACCCCACTCCCTACCTGGCCAGCGAGCAGGACGGTGCCCGTGCCGCCTCGGCGGCCATTGCCGCGACTACCCAGCGGTGCCCGGCCGCCCTGTTCGGGCTCGTCGGGTTCTCCCAAGGCGCCGCGTCGGCGGGTGACCTCGCCACAACCATCGGCCAGGGTGGGGGAGTGATCCCGCCGGGGAAGTTGATCGGCGTCGGCCTGATCTCCGATCCCAACCGCAACCCGGCCACCGAGCAGCTTATCGGTCCTGCCGTCGGCGGGGCGGGTCTCGCGGGCCCGCGGCCGAAGGACTTCGGCGCAGTGGGCGATCGGGTGGTCACCTTCTGCGCCCCGGGCGACCTCATCTGCGCGACGCCGCCCGGCGCGGCAAACCTCGCCAATCTACCCGCGACGTTGGCGCTGGTCGGGCAGTACCTGCAGAGCGGTGTGCACTCCTCCTACGGCACGTACAAGGTGGAGGCGGGCGAGTCGGCGACGCAATGGCTAGCCGGTTGGCTGGCGGCGAAGGTCGAGAAGGCACCCAAGGGTTGAGCCATTGCTGACGTTGCCGTCAAGAGTTACGCTAGTGCCGGTTCCGAACGCAGCCACGTCTTAGCCTGCGACGCGCCGCACGGCTCGACCAGTTCCCGGCTGTAACATACCGCGGGGCATTGCAGAAAGAGAGTGGACTGATGCAGGGGGTGTGGGGGCAGCCCGGCAGCACGCGTCGAAGGTCGCCAGCAGCGTTACGAGGAGGTTCAATGACCGGGCAAGTCCTGTCGGAGGACGTGGTTTCCGAGCTCGCCCACGGCACGGTCGTCGGCCACCTCGAAGCGACGACGCGTTCTCGCGGCGACGCCCCGTCCTTCACGACGGTGGATTACTCCACCGACAGCGAAGGCACGCGCACCACGTTGACCTACACCGAGCTGGGCACCCGGGTCCGCGCCGTCGCCGCGCGGTTGCAGCAGGTCGCCGAGCCCGGCGCGCGGGTGGCCATCCTCGCCCCCCAGGGCATGGAGTACATCGTCGGATTCTTCGCCGCCGTACACGCCGGGCTGGTGGCGGTGCCGTTGTTCGACCCGGAGGAGCCCGGGCACACCGACCGGCTGCACGCGGTGCTCGGCGACTGCTCCCCGACGGTGGTCCTCACCGCCAGCTCCGCCGCGCCGGGTGTACGCACCTTCTTCAAGGACCGCCCTGCTGCCCAGCGCCCGCGCGTCCTTGCCGTGGACGGCGTGCCCGACTCGCTCGCCGAGTCCTGGACCGTGCCTGAGGTCCGCCGCGACGACATCGCCTACCTGCAGTACACCTCGGGTTCGACGCGGGTTCCGGCCGGCGTGGAGATCACCCACGGCGGCGTGCTGACCAACGTCATGCAGATGCTCACCGCCTACCAGGCGCCTGCGGCGACCGCCCGAGGGGTGAGCTGGTTGCCGCTGTTCCACGACATGGGCCTGCTCGTGGTCATCATCCCGGCGATGATCGGCCGGCCGTGTTCGGTGATGACGCCACGGGCGTTTGTGCAACGCCCGCTGCGCTGGATCAAGCTGCTGGCCGAGGCGCCCGATGTCATCGCCGCCGCCCCCGACTTTGCCTACGAGCACGCCGCCCGTCGCGGTCGCCCACCCGAGGGTGCCGACATCGATCTTAGCGGGGTCGCCGCGCTGATCAACGGCAGTGAGCCGGTCCGTCCCTCCTCGCTGCAACAGTTCCAGGACACCTTCGGTCCGTTCGGCCTGTCGCCCTACGCCCAGCGCCCCTCCTACGGAATGGCCGAGGCCACCCTGTTCGTCGCCGCCAGTACGGCCGGGGCACCGCCACGCATTAGCCACTTCGATCGCGACCGTCTTGCCGCCGGTGAGGCGGTCGAGGTGCTGGCCGACTCGCCGTTGGCCAGTATGTACGTCGCCGTCGGTGAGGTCGCCGTGCAGCAAGAGGCGCTCATCGTGGACCCGGAAAGCTGTGCTGCGCTGCCCGAGGGGGCGGTGGGGGAGATCTGGTTGCACGGGGCGAACCTGGGTGCCGGTTACTACGGGCGAACAGAGGAAACCGAGCAGACCTTCCGTGCGGTGGTCGCGGGAACCGATGGCTCCAAGCGCTGGTTGCGCACCGGGGACCTCGGCGTTTCCCTCGATGGACAGCTCTACATCACCGGTCGGGCCAAGGACATGATCATCATCGGTGGCCGCAACCACTACCCCCAGGACGTGGAGTTCTCCGCCACCGAAGCCAGCAAGGTGCTGCGCTCGGGGTTCGTCGCTGCCTTTGCGGTGCCTGCGCGCGACGGTGCCACCGGTTCGGCCGAGCAACTGGTGGTCGTCGCCGAACGCGCGTCCGGCCAAGGCAAGGCAGACCCGGAGCCGGTGGTGGCCGCGGTCCGGGCCGCGCTGGCACAACGGCACGGTCTCAGCGCCCGAGAAGTTCTCCTGGTGCCCGGCGGGTCGATCCCTCGCACGTCCAGCGGCAAAATTGCCCGCCGGGCCTGTCGTCAGCAGTACCTGGACGGCACCTTGCGCGGCGCGCCTCTTCCCGGCGCCTTCCCGGACGTGCAGGATGGGGCGCACGAGTCTGATGGGGCGTACGCGTCTAAAGACACAGATGAGAACGAGACACAGGTGACCGCATGACTGGTACACCAGTGGCAGGATCAGGGTCAGGGCCGCCCACGACTGTCGCCGCCCTACGCACGTGGCTGGGTGACTGGGTCGCGGCTGCCACCGGAGCGCCCCGGTCTCAGGTGCACGACGACCGCCCACTTGAGGAGTTCGGTCTTGCCTCCCGCGACACCGTTGCCCTCTCCGGTGAGCTGGAGGAGATGTTGGGCCAGTCCCTGCCTGCGACCTTGGTGTGGGAGTACCCGACCATCGCGACGCTGGCTACCCGGCTCATCGAGGGCGAACCGAGCGCACCGGAACTCGATGAAAACTACTACGACAGCGCCCCCAGCCAGGCCGAGGCCGCCCAGTCCACCCAGGACACCGAGATCGCCGTGGTCGGGCTCGCCGCCCGGCTGCCCGGCGGTGTCGGCTCGCCCGAGCAGCTGTGGGAGGTGCTCAACGACGGAGTCGACACCATCAGCTCGGTGCAACCCGCTAGATGGGCCGCCTTTGCCGCCGACCCCGCGCAAACCGCCGTCCTGGGCCGGACCAACGTGCACGGTGGCTTCTTGGACGACGTCGAGGGCTTCGATGCCGAGTTCTTCGGAATCGCGCCCCGCGAGGCGGCGTCCATGGACCCCCAGCAGCGCCTCGTGCTGGAGGTGGCCTGGGAGGCGCTCGAGCACGCCGGTATCAACCCGGACGACCTCCGCGGCTCGTCGACCGGGGTGTACGTGGGCGCATCCACCCACGACTACGGGCTGATCACCACCGCCGATCTCGGTGAGATGGACGTCTGGACGGCCACCGGAGCCGCGGGAAGCATTATCGCGAACCGATTGTCCTACCTGCTCGACCTGCGCGGGCCCAGCATGGTGCTGGACTCGGCGTGCTCCTCCTCGCTGCTCGCCGTGCACCAGGCGGTGCGCAGCCTGCGTTCCGGCGAGATCGACGCCGCGCTGGCCGGCGGAGTGAACATGGTTCTGGCGCCGACGACCACCGTTGTGTTCGACCAGGGCGGCGCGCTGGCCCCGGACGGCCTGTGCAAGGCCTTCGATGCCGCGGCGGATGGTATTGCCCGCGCTGAGGGTGCCGGCATGGTGATGCTCAAGCGGCTGGGCGATGCCGAACGGGACGGTGACGAGGTGCTGGCGGTGATCACCGGGTCCGCCGTCAACTCAGACGGACGCTCCAACGGGCTGATGGCCCCCAACCCGGCCGCGCAGGCCGATCTGTTGCGCAGGGCCTACCACGACGCCGGGCTGCACCCCAACCAGGTCGACTACGTGGAAGCGCACGGCACCGGAACCCTGCTGGGCGACCCGATCGAGGCCCGGGCGCTCGGTGCGGTGCTCGGGGTCGGACGGGACAGCGACAAGCCGCTGCTGCTGGGCTCGGCGAAGACGAACTTCGGCCACCTCGAGGCCGCCGCCGGCATCACCGGGCTGATCAAGGTCGTGCTGGCGATGCAGCAGGACACGTTGCCGCCGAGCCTGCACTTTCGGACGCCCAACCCGCACATCCCGTTCGAGGCGGCGCGGCTGGAGGTGGTCACCGAGCCGCGCAGCTGGCCCCGGCACAGCGGTGCGGCGGTGGCCGGGGTGTCCGGCTTCGGCTTCGGCGGAACCAATGCGCACGTGGTTGTCCGCGAGGCGCCGGCCCGCGCGCAGGTCAACCACGAAGGCACGGGGGCCAGCACCGGGGTGCTCGCGCTGTCGGCGCCCACCCGCGAACGGCTGCAGGCCGCGGCCGGCGAGTTGGCCGACTGGTTGGTCGCGCCCACCGGGCGGGAGGACTCCCTCGCCTCGGTCGGCCGAGCGTTGGCCCGACGGTCGCAGGGACGTTACCGAGCCGCCTTGGTGGTGCAGAAGCACGACGAGGCCGTCCAAGCAGCCCGCGCGGTGGCCGATGGCTCTCCTGGACCCGGCGTGCACACCGGAGTGGCCCGGGACGTCAGCGGTGCCGTGTGGGTGTTCTCCGGCTACGGCTCGCAGTGGCACGGCATGGCCCGTGACCTGTTGGCCGGTGAGGCGGCCTTCGCCCAGGCCTGGGATGAGTTGGAGCCGCTGATCGAGCACGAGGCCGGTTTCTCGCTGCGCGAGGCGGCGCTCGGCGAGGAGCCGGTGACCGGGCTGGACAAGGTGCAGATCGTGTTGTTCGCGGTGCAGGTCGGCCTCGCCGCGGTGCTCCGCAAGCACGGCGCTCGCCCGGCCGCGGTGCTCGGCCACTCGATGGGCGAGGTGGCCGCCGCGGTGGTCGCCGGCGGGATGGGCGTCGCGGACGCCGTCCGGGTGATCGTCGCCCGGTCCACCCTGCTCGCCGAGATCGAGCAACTCGGCGTCGGTGCGATGGCCCTGGTGGGCTTGTCCACGGCTGAGTTGGCCGAGTACGCCTCTCGATGGCCATCGGTGTCCGCTGCCGTGCACGCCGCGCCCAGCCAAACCACCGTCGCCGGAGACCGGGACGAGGTCCGCCAACTGGTCGCCCATGCCGAGTCGCTGGGCCGGCTTGCCCGCCTCCTCGATGTCGGTGGCGCCGGGCACACCGCGGCGGTCGATCCGATGCTGGGCGAGCTCACCGCGGAACTGGCCGGGATGGACGCGGCGCCGTGCCGGGTGCCGGTGTTCTCCTCGGTCAGCGGCACCGAGGCGGCCGGGCCGGGGATGGACCCGCTGCACACCGCCGACTACTGGACCACCGGGGTGCGCCAACCGGTGCTGTTCGTCGAGGCCGTCGGCGCCGCCGTGCAGGCTGGCTTCAGCACCTTCGTCGAGCTGTCGCCGCACCCGGTCACCCTTGCCTCGGTCGCCGCAACGGTGGGCGCGGCGGGAACCACCGACCCCCTGCTGATTCCGACCCAGCGGCGGAAGACCGACGGCGTCGCTGCGCTGCGCGGCGCGCTCGCCGAACTGCACGTCAACGGGCACGACGTCGACCTGCGCACGCTGAACGGCGACGGACCGCTCGCCGAGGTGCCCCGCACGGCCTGGCAGCACACCAAGCACTGGACGCAGTCCCGGCCAGCGACGGTGAGCGCCGCGTCCGCGCCCGGGGTGTACGTGGCGTTACCCGACGGCAGGCACGTGTGGCAGTCGAGCGCGGGCATTGCCACGGAGACCCTGATCGCCGCCGCTGCCGAGCAGGTGCTGGGGTCCGGGGCCACGGTGCACAACGTGGCGATCCACCAGCTGGCGCCCGCCGCGGGTACGCCGGTCACCACCATGCTGGTGCCCCATCCTGGCGGCGGCTCCGTGCAGGTGCACGCCCGGCTCGACTCAGGGATCCAGACGCCGGAAGGTGTGCCGACCCCACCGTTCTGGGTGCTGTTGGCCGAGGCCGTGGTGGCCGCACCGGCGACCCAGAACCTCGGGGACGGAACGCACATCGAACTGGCGTCCGGCGTGCCCGTGGGGGTGGACACTCCGTCGCCGGAAACCGCCGCGCCGGTGGAGACCCTGCGCCGGATCATCGCTGAGGTGCTGGGCTATGCCTCCAACAAGCTGCCGTCCGATGTGCCGCTGACCGAGCTCGGGTTGGACTCGTTGATGGCCGTGCGGATCAAGAACCGGGTGGAGCACGAGCTGGGCACCCCTCCGGTGGCCCTGGAGACGCTGCGCGGAGTGAGCCTCGGCGACCTGCAGTCGCAGTTGGACGATCTGATCTCCGGTGGCAGCCCGGTCGGTTTCGCCGGGACGATGCAGGGCGTCGTGCCCGTGCAGGCCGTTGCCCCGCGCGATGCCGCCGAACGGTGGGCGCTCGCGCAGTGGAATGCCGTGCTGGGGATCGCTCTCACCGGCGTGACGACGCCGCTGCCGCCGATGAGCCCCGGCCAGAGCCTTGACTTGGCGACCGCACTCGGGGGGCGCTGGGACGCCGGGGTGGACCAGGGTGCGGTCGCCACGGCAGGCAGTATCGCCGAGCTGGCCGATGAGGTCCGGCCGTTGCTGGATGCCACCGGCCACGGTGTGGTGCACGTGCTCAAGACACCGGTAGTCGCGCCGGGAGCCGTCGAGCCTGCTCCGCTGTTCCTGTTCCACCCGGCTGGTGGCTCGTGTTCGGTGTACGAGCCGTTGATCCGGCTGCTGCCCGACGACCAACCGGTGTATGGGGTCGAGCGGGTCGAGGCGCCGATCGACGAACGCATCGAGACCTATCTGGCGCTGATCCGTCAGCACGGTGGCGCCGGACCCTACCGGCTGGCCGGGTGGTCTTTCGGCGGTGCGCTGGCTTTCGAGATCGGGCGCCGGCTGCGGGAGGAGGGCAACGACGTCGAACTGATCGCCATGCTGGACACCGTGCAGCCCGCCGAACGGGTACCGGCCGGGGCTGAGGAGTCCTTGGCGCGCTGGCAACGCTTCGCCGCCTACGTCGAGCGCACCTACGGACAACCCGTGCCGCTGCCCGAGCGGGAGCTACTGGCCGCCGATGACGACGAGCAGATGGAGATCGTGCTCTCGCTGCTGGAGACCGCAGCGGTCGAGGCGGGCGCGGGCGGCATCAGCGCCGGGGTGTTGGAGCATCAGCGGACGTCCTGGGTGGACACCAGAGCGTTGGAGCAGTTGCAACCGCAGCCTTATGACGGCAAGGTCGTGCTGTACCGGGCCGACCGGATGCACGAGGGCGCCATCGAGATCGAGCCCCGTTACACCCATGTGGACCCGGACGGCGGGTGGGCCCAAGCCTGCCCGCAGCTGGAGCTGGTACAAGTGGGCGGCGACCATCTCGCCATCATCGACGAGCCGATCGTGTCTCGGGTCGCCGAGCACCTCGCTGCGGTGCTGCACCAAAGCGCGGGCCGATGACGGCGGTGCAGGAAAGCACGGCGGCGGCCGCCCGGGCCGACACCACCGCGGCCAAGCTCGCCGGCTTGCTGAGCATGCACGAGGCCAAGGCGGCCCAGGGCTCGCCACGCGCCATCGCCGCCCGGGCCGAGGCGGGACTGCTCAACGCCCGGCAGCGCATCGAGGCGCTGTTCGACCCGGGCAGTTTTGTGGAGACCGGGGAGCTCGCCCGGAAGTCCGGCGCCGACAACCCGCTGGGGGACGGCGTGGTCACCGGTTACGGCACGGTGGACGGGCGTCCGGTGTGTGCGTTCTCCCACGATGCCACCATCTTCGGCGGCAGCCTTGGCGAGGTCTTCGGCCGCAAGGTTACCGACATTTACGAGCTCGCCCTTCGGGTCGGATGCCCGGTGGTCGGGATCAACGACGGCGGCGGCGCCCGGGTACAGGAGGGGGTGGCGTCGCTGGCCTTCTTCGCCGACATCGGGCAGGTCATCGTGCGCGCGTCCGGGGCGATCCCGCAGATATCGCTGGTGATGGGCGCCTGCGCCGGGGGTGCGGTGTACGGCCCGGCGATGACCGACTTCGTGGTCGCCGTGCAGGACACCTCCTACATGTTCATCACCGGTCCGGACGTGCTGCGCTCGGTCACCGGGGAGGACGTCACTCTCGAGGAGCTCGGTGGGGCGCGCGCCCAGGGCATCGGCGGCAACGTCCACCACGTCGCCAGCGATGACGCCGACGCCCTCGACTGGGCACGGGAGCTGCTCGGCCTGTTGCCGAGCAACTTCAACCTGCTCGCCCCGGTGGTGGTGCCGGAGGACGCAGCTGCCGTCGACGAACTGACCGAGCGCGACCTGCAGCTGGACGCGTTGATGCCCGATGCCGACAACTCCGGTTACGACATGCACGAGGTGATCGGCCGGGTCGTCGATGACGGACACCTGCTCGAGGTGTCGTCGCTGTTCGCCGGCAACCTCATCACCGGGTTCGGGCGGGTCGAGGGGCGCACCGTGGGGGTGGTGGCGAATCAGCCATTGAACTTGACCGGCGCCTTGGACATCGACGCCTCGGAGAAGGGCGCTCGATTCGTCCGATTCTGCGATGCCTTTGGTATTCCGATCCTGACCTTCGTCGACGTTCCGGGTTATCTTCCCGGTCTTACCCAAGAGCGCGGAGGCATTATCCGGCGCGGCGCGAAACTGATCTTTGCCTATTCGGAATCGTCGGTCCCGAAGGTCACCGTGGTCGTGCGCAAGGCCTACGGCGGCGGGTACGCGGTGATGGGCTCCAAGCACTTCGGTGCCGACGTCAACCTCGCCTGGCCGACGGCGCGGATCGCGGTGATGGGCGCGGACGGAGCGGTGACGCTGCTGCGCCGCCGAGAGCTGGCCGAGGCCGGTGAGTACGCTGCGGTGCTGCGTACTAAGTACATCGACGACTACAACGAGCACGTCGCCACGCCCTACGGCGCGGCGGAGCGGGGCTTCGTCGATGCGGTGATCGCGCCGTCCGACACCCGCCACCAGGTGTCGGCTGCCCTACGCGCCCTGCGCAGCAAGGACGAGAAACTCCCGCCCCGCAAGCACAACACCATGCCGCTGTGAGCCGGGAGCCGCTTATGCCCCAGTAGCATATTCGTGGGCGCACGCTACACTCCGACCGGCTTGTGCTCTACTCGTCGCAATTCCCGCAGTCAGCTCCGTCGTTGGGGGGCGGGCACCGCAGTGTTAAAGGAGAAATCGACACATGCACCTCACCACTTCGTCGCGTAAGGGGCTCGTCGGCGCGTGCGCCGCGGCGCTCGCGCTGCCACTGGCCTTCAGTGCGGGCGTCGCCAGTGCGGCACCGTCTGCTGCTCCGGCCGCGACGCAGGCTGGCCCGGCCGCGACGCAGGCCGGCCCGGCCGCGACGCAGGCCGCTGCGGGCGGAGCTTTCATCGTCGACAACATCAAGCCGGGGATGGTCCCAGCGACGGTGCCCGCGCCGGGTGCACCGTTACCGCCGCTCGTTGCGGTGCCCAACGGGCGCACCCTCACCATCCAGTCCCCGGCTATGGGCCGCACCATGCAGGTCGACGTGCTGGTGCCGCCCGGATGGCAGGAGAACTCGGGCACCACGTATCCCGAGCTGTACCTGCTCGACGGTCTCCGCGCCCCCGCGACGTACTCCGACTGGGTGGAGCAGGGCAAGATCGCCGACTTCTTCAAGGACAAGAACGTGCTCGTGGTGATGTCGGTCTCCGGGGGCGGCAGCTTCTACCAGGACTGGCTCAACCGGGACCAAGGGCTGCTGGACAACAACAACGCATCCACCGCTCCCAAGGTGCAGTGGGAGAAGTTCCTGACCCAAGAGCTTCCCGGGCTCATCGAGAGCCCGCGGATCGGCGGCAACGGGACGAAAGCGATCGGCGGACTGTCGATGGGCGGGTTCTCCGCGTTCAGCTTCGCGGCCAACCACCCCGGCATGTATAAGGCCGCGGCATCTTACAGTGGATTCCCCGACTCGCAGGCTCCTGGTCTGCCGCAGTTCCTGCAGTACGTCCTCAGCGACCAGATCCACGTCAGCAGCCCGGACAACATGTGGGGCACACCGGACAATCCGCTGTGGACCCGGAACAACCCGACAGCTCAGCTCGACGCTCTCAAGAGCCAGGGCATCAGCTTGTACATGTCCGCCGGTACCGGACTGAACGGAAAGTATGACGCGCCGCTGGGCTTCGGTGGGCTTAGCGCCGAGTACATCGGTGCCCTCCTGGAAGTCGTCTCCAACTACTCCAGCCAGAGCTTCAACCAGACCGCCATCGCGAAGGGTGTGGACACCACCAATGCTTACACCACGGACCTGACGCATCCGGGAATCCACTCCTGGGGCTACTGGCACGACCAGCTGATCGCGTCCTGGCCGCAGCTCGCCACCGCCATCCGTGCGGGAACCACCGCGCCCACGGGGTGCGCTGTCGGAGGCGCGATCGCCGCCATGGTGAACAGCACGCCGAACAAGCTCGGCGCCTGCGTTACCGGGGAGACCGACGTCGCCCAGAACCCGCGGATCGTGGTGCAGCAGTTCGCCAACGGCCACGTGTACTACAACTTCGAGACGCAGAAGGCGTTCTTCGTCCAGGGTGCCATCGACGCGCGCTACCAGGCGCTGGGTGGTCCCTCCGCACTTGGCTTCCCGATCGGCAACGAGATCCCGTTGCCCGGGGGTGCATTCAGCGACTTCCAAAAGGGCCACATCTATTACAGCTTCGCCGACGGCCCCCGGCTCGGCGCCAAGGTCGTCAAGGGCGCCATCTTCGACGCCTGGGGTGGCCAGCGGTTCGAGAACGGCAAGCTGGGCTACCCGACCGGCGAGGAGGCAGCCATCCCGGGTACCAGCTCGGTCCGGCAGACGTTCCAGGGCGGTCACATCGACTACAACTTCGACACCTTGCAGTCCACCGTCGTCTACAACTCGTAGGCGCATCCGGCGACCGTGACCTGATCGGCGATCGTTACCTGAATGGCACTGCGTCGTTGTGTCGGTGTAAAGGTCGGAAGGCGAAGCTGTCGGGGCGCACGCCGTCATCGAAAGAGGCACCCGTATGCGTGTAAGAACGTCCTGGCGTCAGCGGCTCATCGGTGTGTGCGCCACAGCCGTGGTATTACCCCTGGTGCTGGGATCGAGTCCGGCAGGTGCGACGCCTCCGCCTGCGGGCGGCGTCGCCCCGCTGGCGAGCGCGGCGGTGGCGAAGACCGGGGTGGTCACCGACACGGGGGGCGCCTTCGTCGTCGGCTTCCCGAACGTCAACGGTAACCAGCTGAACGTCGACGTCTACTCGCCGGCTATGGGCCGCAACGTTCCGATTCAGGTTCTGGTGCCCCCCGGCTACAACTACTTCAGCCCCTTCTCCACCTACCCCGAGTTCTACATGTTGGATGGTTTGCGGGCGCCGACCTCGACCACCGACTGGACCAACATGGCGGACACCAAGAGCTTCTTCGCCGACAAGAGCGTCCTCGTGGTGCAGACCATCGGAGGCGCCGGGTCCTTCTTCCAGGACTGGGCGCACACCGACCCCGGCCTGCTGGCGAACAACCACGAGGGCGGGGCCCTCAATTGGGAGACCTTCCTGACCAAGGAGCTTCCCGGCGTCATCGGCACGGCGTTCCACGGCAACGGGCAACGGGCGATCGCCGGTCTGTCGATGGGCGGGTTCTCGGCCTTCTCCCTTGCCGCCAAGCATGCCGAGCTGTATAAAGCTGCCGCGTCCTACAGCGGGTACCTGAACTCGCAGGCCGCCGGAGTTCCCGAGTTCCTGCAGTACGTGCTGTCCTCGCAGAGCATGGCGTCCGACCCGGCGAACCTGTGGGGCACGCCCGACAAGGCGCCGTGGACTGAGAACAACCCGACCGCGCAGATGGCGAAGCTCAGGGGCATGAGCCTGTATCTGTCCGCGGGCACCGGCGGCAACGGCCCCTACGACAAGCCGTTGGGCTTCCTCGGGCTGAGCTCGGAGTACATCGGTGCTCTGTTGGAAGTGGTCGCCAACTACTCGACCCAGAGCTTCAACCAGACGGCGATCTCGAGCGGGGTGAACACCGCCAACACCTACACCACGGATCTGGCCAACCCGGGAATCCATTCCTGGGGCTACTGGAACGTGCAGTACCGCAAGTCCTGGCCGCAGATAGCGGCGGCCATCGGGGCGAACACCAGCTGCACGGTGGGCGGAGTGATCGACGTCGAATGGCAACTGATGGGTGCCGGCAAGGCGAAAATCGGTGCCTGCACGGGCAACGAGGTGCAGGCAGCCGGACAGCCCGGGGGTGTGGTCCAGCAGTCGTTCACGAACGGGCACTTCTACTTCAGTCCGGCGACCGGCGCTCGTGGTGTGCAGGGCGCCATCGACGGCAAATACCAGGCGCTCGGCGGTTCAGCGTCCTTCCTGGGGCTTCCGTTGACCAACGAGCTGACCACGCCGAACGGGCTCGGGTTCTACACCCGGTTCCAGAACGGCTACATCTACTACACCGGGACCGGTGGTATCGCCTACGAGGTGCACGGGGCCATCCTGGCGGAATGGGGTCGGCAAGGTTACGAGACGTCGCGGTTCGGCTTTCCGGTCAGCGACGAGCACCAGTTCGGCCCGTACCGCCGTTCGGACTTCCAGGGTGGGTCGATCCTCTACACCAACGGCCAGATCTCGTTCGGCTAGACCGACCCAACCCGTCGGGCGCAGAAGCGAGCGGCCGCACGAGTTTTCTGGGGTAACCTTCAGACGCCATGTCGACCTCTCTAGAGCCCGCCGCGTCTGAGAGTTCTCGGAACGAGTCCACGATCCCACCGTCACGGCACGTGGCAGGGACGCTGGTCGTGCGGACGCTTGTGCTCGCCGTACTCGCCGGCGTCGGGATGCTCGCGTTTATCGTCTCGCCGGTGGTGGAGCACACTGCGCAGTACACCTGGTCGGTGGCGGACAACGGCGATAGCGCAGCGCTGCCGTTGGACCCCTACTACCCCGCCCAACTCACCGTCGACGTGCCATGTGCCACGGTGGCCGCGGCTGGCGCACAGCCGGTGCTCTCGACGTATCCGCTGACGAACACCGCACCTGCAGGGCTGCAGATCGCCGGAGGTTCCGGCGGTCTGTCGGTGACGAGCGAGGGTGTGGCGCTGGGGCGGGCTGTACCGCTGCCGCCCGGCTGTGCCACGGTGGCCATTCGTTTCACTCCCGACTCGACTGCCGTGAGCTCGGGCGGGGCGGCGGTGGCAACCTTCCCGGGGGACCACCGGCCGCGGGTGGCGGGGTTCTTCACCGGGGCCGGGGCACGGTCTGGGTTGCGCGCAACCACCGTCGCCGACACGCAGTTTGACACGTCGTCGTCGGGGCTCAAGTGGTTCATCGGTGCGCTCTCCGTCCTGGCCTTGCTGGGGGCACTCGTCGGCGTCGGCCAGATCGACCGTGCCCTCGGACACCGAATGCGGTCCACGGTGCGCCAGGTAGGGCACCGCTGGCGCCCGCGTGCTCTGCGCGGAGCGGACGCGTTCGTCGTCCTCGGATTGCCGCTCTGGGCCCTCATCGGGCCGCCGACGCCGGACGACGGCTACATCACCGAGATCATCCGCGGCCGCTCCACCGCGGGCCTGATCAGCAACTACGCGCACTGGTACAACAGCCCCGAGGCCCCTTTCGGATGGTTCTACGAGATCTACGCGGCGTGGGCAGGCGTTAGCCACAACACCGTCTGGATGCGGGTCCCCTCGGTCCTCATCGGGATCGCCACCTGGTTTCTGCTCAGCCGCGGGTTGGCGCCGCGGCTCATCCATGGGCTGTACCGGGCCCGGCACACTCTCCCCGCCCGGGTGGCACTGCCGGTGATCTTCCTGCTTTGGTGGTTTCCCTTCGGGCAGGGCCTGCGCCCGGAGACCTGGCTGATGGGGGGCATCGGCTTGGTGGTGTACCTCGTGGACCGGGCGTGCACCGAACGACGTCTGCTCCTGCTGTGCTTGGCCGCGCTCGTCGCCGGGCTCACCGTCGGCATCGGCCCCACCGGGCTCACTGCGCTCACCCCGTTCGTGGCCGGGCTGCCGAGGATCATCCGGTGGCTGCGCCAGCAGCGGGCGCTGGTCGTGGTCACGGTCTTGTTGACGACTCTCGCGGCGCTGGGCGCGGTGGTGCTGCTGATGTTCGCTGACCAGAGCCTCGCCGCGGTGCTGTCCGGCACCCACCTGCGCACTGCGGTCGGCCCCAACGACCCTTGGTACGAGGAGTACTTGCGGTACCACCGGCTTCTCGACTCGCACGCCATCGAGGGGACGGTGTACCGGCTGGCCCCCATCGTGCTCAGTGCCGCCGCCGGGACCACGATGTTGGCGGTGCTGCTGCGTGACCGCGGCATCCCGGGTGTGCGGCGGCCGATGCTGAAACTGGTCGTCGTCAGCTACCTGCTGTCCTTCGCCGCGCTGGCGGCGACCCCGACGAAGCTCACGCACCACTTCGCCGCGGCAGGTCTGCTGGGTGCGTTGGTGGTCACGTGTGTGGCCTACGCGGCCGGGCCGGCCGTCGGCCGCGACACGGGGGCGCTGCGGACTCCGCTGCGGCGGGGGCTGGTGTACATCGGCGGCGGACTGGCGTTGGCCCTGGTGTTCACCGGCTACAACAACTCGTGGTTGTACTCCTCGTTGGGGCTGAAGTTCCTCGAGGCTCCGCCCGCTGTGGGGGTGAAACTCAGCACTCTGTTCGCGGTGGGGGGGCTGCTGGCCGGCGGAACCGCTATCGCGGCCGGGGTGGCGAGCAGGTTCGCGGAGCGCGGCGGCGCCGCTGCTGGCGCCGAACAGCTCAACGACAACATCCGCCGCACCGTGGGTGTGCCCGTTCCGGCCCGGCGGGTGTCCGCCGTCGTCGCGCTGGTGCTCAGCTTCTGCCTACTGTTCGAGTTCGCCTCCTTCGCTGCGGTGTTGGCGACGCGGCACGGCAAGTACACCTTGGGCGGCGCGAACCTGGCCACTCTGGCCGGTGACCCGTGCGGGCTGACGCAGGACTTGCTGGTGGAGGACAATCTCGCCGCCGGGATACTCGGCGCCGGGTCGCCTGCCTTATCCGCGTTCGACGCGACGACGCCGGGGACCGCCCTGCCCACCTGGCGGCCGGCCGCCGGGCAGGCCGCGCAACTGGCCAGCGGGTGGATTGCGTTGCCTGAGTCGGCCCGCAGTGGCCGGCTTCCGCTGGTGCTGGCCACCCACGGGGTCACCGCGGACAACACGGTCGCGGTGGAGTTCCGGACGCCGGAGGCCACCAGCACAATCCCCGTGGACCCGAAGTTTACGCAGCAACTCGCCGGCGCCGATCTCGCCGACTTCCGGATGGACATCACCCGGCTTGCGCCGGGGGCCACCGACTTCCGGGTCGTCGCGGACGTGCGGGACCCGGCGAGTGCAGCTGGGCCGCTGGCCGTGGCGGCACCGCGCGTTCCCGTCGGCCGGTCGCTGCGGGACTTCACCGCGGGCAAGCTGGTCGCCACGGACTGGTTGAACACCTTCTTCCTGCCGTGTCTGTCGGCGCCCAACACCGTCGAGGGCCGGGCGCAGATCGCCCAGTACCAGATCACCGTTTCGGACGAAAACAACGACGGCGGTAACTACAACCCCCTGGTGACCGGTGCGTTCGCCGAGGTTGCGTCTATCATTGCCCGCCAGGAGATCCCGATCTACCTGCCCGGCGACCCGACGTACTTCCTGGCGCACCTCTACCGGTTTGCGCCGCAGTACACGACGGTCCTCGACCGCCCCGTTCTGCGCGACGTCACCCGCTCCGGCAGCGCCGCCACGCCCCCGCTGTTGTTGCCACCGGGAGTGGTCCGCCAATAAGTAATTGCCGGGTCATACCGGCAGGCGCCGGAAGATCGGCCGCGGAAGGTGCCGCAACGTGCTCATCACTGCCCGCAGCGGTGCCGGTGCCCATGCTTGCTCCTTTTTCTTGCGCACGACGTCCAGGATCACCTGGGCGACGGCTTCCGGTGTGGTGGCCAACGGCGCGGCGTCCATGCCCTCGGTCATCCGGCTGTGCACGAACCCGGGCCGCACCACCGCCACGTGCACCCCCGCGGGGCGCAGCGCCTCGGTGAGCCCGGTGTAGAACGCGTCCAGCCCCGCCTTGGTGGAGCCGTAGACGAAGTTCGAGCGACGGGGGCGCTCGGCGGCCACCGTGGACAGCGCGACGATCGAGCCGTGGCCCTGCTGCTGCAGGCGCTCAGCCAGCAGCACGCCCACCGACACCGCGCCGACAAAGTTGGTCTCGGCCAGCGCTACCGCGGCGTCCACATCGGTCCAGGCCTGCTCCTGGTCGCCGAGCAGCCCAAAGGCCACCAAGGAGACATCGGCATCGCCACCGGCGAAGCACTCGGAGATGGTTGCGGAGTGGCTCGCGGTGTCGCGGGCGTCGAAGTCCACGACGTCCACCGTGCAGCCCTGGCCCTGCAAAGTCTCTTGCGCCGCGTCTCGCCTGCCGGAAGGCCGCGCGGCCAGCACGACCCGCAACGGCCGGCGCTCGGCGTAGGCGGCGGCCGTGGCCAGCGCGATCTCCGAGGTCCCGCCGAGCAGCAGCAGGGTCTGCGGATTACCGACTGCGTCGATCACATGAGCTCCAGTCTTCGGGACATGTCCGAGGCGAACACGCCGTCGGGGTCGACGGCACGGCGCACGGCCAGCCACTCGTCGATGCGGGGGTACATGGCGTGGAAGGTCTCCGCGCTGGTCCGGGAATCCTTCGCGGTGTAGAGGCGTCCACCGAACTCCAGCACCCGCGCGTCCAGGTTCTCCACCAACGCGTGCAGGCCGTCCTTGATCGGGAAGTCCACGCAGATGTTCCAGCCGGGCAATGGGAACGACAGCGGCGCCCGGTTGCCCTCGCCGAACTTCTTGAAGACGTTGAGGAAGGACACGTGCCCGGACTCGGCGATGTCGCGAATGATGCGTCGGAACTCGCCCTCGGCCTCCAGCGGCACGATGAACTGGTACTGCAGAAAGCCCTTGGGGCCGTACGCCCGGTTCCACTCCCCGAACAGGTCCAGCGGGTGGTAGAACGCCGTCAGGTTCTGGATCTTGCCGCGCGCCTGTCTGGGCGTCTTTCGGTAGTACGCCTCACCGATGACACCGAAGGTGAGCTTGTTGGCCAGACCGTTGGGGAAGACGTCCGGCAGGGTGAGCAGTTGCGGCGCGTCGAAGCGCAGCGGATCGGCCTGCAGCTTCGGCGGAAGTTGCGCCAGTGTGGCCAGCGAGCCGCGACCCAGCGCCGCCCTGCCGAGCCGGTCGTCGGTGGAGATGGAGTCGAACCACGCCGAGGAGTAGTCGTAGCGCTCGTCGGACCCGTCGGAGAAGCGCTCGATGGTCTCGTCCAGATTCGCGGTGCGGTCGAGGTCGGCGATGAAGTAGGCCGTCTCGGTAAGCGTCATCCTGATCGTGGCCCGCACGATGATGCCGGTGAGCCCGCAGCCGCCGACCGTGGCCCAGAACAGGGCCTGCTGGTCGCCATCCGGGGTGAGGGTGCGGATGCGGCCCTCGGCGGTGAGCAGGTCCATGGACACCACGTGGTTGCCGAAGCTGCCCGCGCTGTGGTGGTTCTTGCCATGAATGTCCGAGGCGATCGCGCCGCCCACGGTCACCTGCCGGGTTCCGGGAAGCACCGGTACCCAAAGCCCGAAGGGCAGCGCGGCCTTCATCAGCTGCTCCAGGCTCACGCCCGCATCGGTGTCCACCAGGCCGGACACGTCGTCGATGGAGTGGATGCGCTGCACCGCGGTCATGTCGATCACCAGGCCACCGGCATTTTGCGCGGGGTCACCGTAGGAACGGCCCAGTCCACGAGCGATGACGCCCCGCGCGCCCGCGTTGGCAACAGCATCGGCGATGACGCCGATGTCCGGGGTGCGCAGCACCTCGGCGGTGCTGGGGGCGGTGCGCGCCCAGCCGTTCAGCGACCGCCGCTGGGTCGAGGTGGCGGGCTGTGCATGCGAGCTGGGCATAGGCGCTCAGGTTACCGTGCGGGCCGCGCCGCACCGACCGCTAGTGTCGGTGTCGTGACGGAGATTCCGGTGCTGGGCGACACGCGTCTGCCGCTGCGCACCCAGCTGATCCGCTTCGTGCTCACCGGCGGTCTCGCGGCGGTCGTCGACTTCGGCACCTACCAGCTGATGCTGCACTTCGGGCTCTACATTCACCTGGCCAAGGCGATTAGCTTTGTGCTGGGCACGACGACGGCGTACTTGCTCAACCGGCGGTGGACCTTTCAAGCCGCCGGTGGCCGCAAACAGTTCGCCTCGGTGTTCGGGCTCTACGCGCTCACGTTCGCGGTGCAGCTCGGGGTCAACGCATTGGTACTCACGTTTGTGCCGGAGAGCTTCTCGGGTACGACGATCGCCTACGTCATCGCACAGGGGGCGGCAACGGTGATCAACTTCATCGTGCAACGCACGGTGATCTTCAAACATCCGGTCGGCTGAAGCGCTCCTTGCGCCCCAGCGTGCGCAGCCGGAGCCACTCGCGCAGTCCCGCCGGGTCGCGCCGGGTGATCAGGAAGTACCACCCGAAGCGCAGCCACTCCTGGGGCAGCAGGCGGCGCAGCCCGGGCTGGGCCATCAGGTAGCCGCGGTTGCGGTAGGTGAAGAAGCGCTTCGTGTCATCGTCGGGGTACTGGGTGTGCATCCGACCCCCCAGGATGGGCCGGAACTCAGCGGAGCCGTCCGGGTGCAGGTACGCCGTCTGCAGGCAGGTGCCGAACGGTAGCCCGGACCGCACCAGCCGTCGGTGCACGTCCACCTCGTCGCCGCGGACGAACAATCGCAGATCCGGTACTCCGACGGCGTCGACACAGGCAGCGGAGAACAGCGCGCCGTTGAACAACGACGCGTAGCCGGGCAGGAGGTCGCCCGCCCCAGTTTCCCGACCGCCCAGCTCGCTGCGACGCCGGTGCCACACCACGCCTTGGCGCACCGGGAACGCCAGCCGGTCGGGATCGGCGATGTCGCAGACCACCGGGGAGACCGCCTGGAGTGCGTGCCGGTGCGCACAATCCAGCAGCGTGGCCAGCACCTCGGGCCCCTCGGGGCGCCCGTCGTCATCGGCCAGCCAAATCCAGTCCGCGCCCAGGCTTAGTGCGTGCAGCATGCCCAGCGCGAAACCGCCCGCGCCACCGAGGTTGTGCCGGGAACCCACGTATGTGGTGGGTAACTCCTGGGCCTGCACGAGCGCCCGAACCGAGTCCTCGTTGCCGTTGTCGACCACAACGAGGTGATCCACCGGGCGGCTCTGGCCGGTGAGGGTTTGCAGCGACGAGGCGAGCAGCTCACGCCGGTGCCGGGTCACCACCACCGCCACGATCCTCGCGGACTCGTGCGGCCCGCTCACCCCTGGGTCGCCATGCCCAGCGCAGCGGCAGCTTTCGCCGCCTTGGCGTCCTCCTCGGCGATCTTCTCCACCGCGCGGTCGATGTCCTTTCCGGCCTCGGGGCCCTTGTACCCGATAATGACGTCGCGGATGGAGCCCTGCTGGCGCACAGTGCCGTGGTCGATCCACATCGCCGAGCTGCACAGCTGGATCAAGAACTCATCGGAGTGGCTGGCGAACACCAGGATCCCAGACCGCTTCACCAGGTTCTGCAGGCGAGTCCTGGCCTTGGTCATGAACTCCGCGTCCACCGCGCCGATACCTTCGTCCAGCAGCAGGATCTCCGGGTCGATGCTGGTGACCACCCCGAGCGCGAGCCGCACGCGCATGCCGGTGGAGTACGTGCGCAGCGGCATGGTGATGTAGTCACCGAGCTCGGTGAAGTCGATGATCTCGTCCATCCGGGCGACCATCGACTTGCGGGTCTGGCCGAGGAAGAGCCCGCGGATGATGATGTTCTCGTACCCAGAGATCTCCGGGTCCATGCCCACGCCCAGGTCGAACACCGGCGCCACCCGTCCCCGCACCACAGCGCGCCCGCGGGTGGGTTCGTAGATGCCGGACAGCAGCCGCAGCAAGGTCGACTTACCCGCACCGTTGTGGCCCACCAGGCCGACCCGGTCGCCGTGCCCGAGCTTGATGGAGATATCGCGCAGTGCTCCCACGACGACGACGTTGCTCTCGTTACGCCCGACGGCACCGCCGGCCCTGCCCAGGAAGGACTTCTTCAGCGAGCGGCTCTTGGCATCGAAGATCGGGAAGTCGACGCAGGCACCGAAGGTCTCGATGCCGACGGAGTCGGTACCCGAGGAGTCAGACATGGTTGCTCACACCCAATAGGCCACGCGGGCCCGGTAGTTGCGGAGGAAGAACAGGGCCAACGCCCAGCCGGCGACGGTGATGGCCAGCACGATGTACCAGTGGTAGGCCTGCTGGTCTTCCCCGAGCATGGGGGCGCGGATGATGTCGAGGTAGTGGTAGAGCGGATTGATCTGGGCCAGGTTGGCGCGCTCGGCCTGCTTGCCGCCGTTTTTGAGCAGGATCTTCTCCGACCACACGATGGGCGTGAGGAAGAAGAGTAGCTGCACCATGCTGCCCAGGATCGGTGAGATGTCCCGGAACCGGGTGGACATGATGCCCGCCACGATGCCGATCCACACACCGTTCAGCGCGAGCAGCGCCAGTGCCGGGAAGGCGGCGATCACCGTCCAGTGCAGCGGCTTGGGAAAGATCACGAGCAGAACGAAGTAGATGATCAGGTTGTGCGCGAACAGCAGCACCTGCCGCCACACCATCCGGTAGACGTGCACGCTCAGCGGCGCCGGCAGCTGCTTCATCAGGCCCTCGTTGGCGACGAACACGTCGGCGCCCTCCAGGATGCAGCCGGAGATCAGGCCCCACACGATCAAGCCGACGGTGAGGGAGGGCAGGAAGTCGGCGATCTCCTGCTGGAACAGCTGCGAGTACAGCAACCCCATGGCCAGTGCGGTAACGCCCATGGAGATGGTGATCCAGATGGGACCGAGGAACGAGCGACGGTAGCGCTGCTTGATGTCCTGCCAGCCCAGGTGGGCCCACAGCTCACGCTGCTCGAGCCCGGTAGCGAGATCCCGGAAGGCGCGCGCAAAGCTTCGCGAGTTGGACTGCGGCGCGAGGACGGGTCTGTCGACGCTGGCTGTGGATGGCACGGTCGCCCAGACTACCTGCCGCGGCCGCGGGTGACAGTGTTCCGCGTCGCACTCCGGTAACCTGAGGCAGCTTGTATTTGTCTAGGTGAGGATTCTTGGTGGCACTCTCTGCGTTGAACCGCACATCCATCACCGGCGCCACGGTGGCTGTCGCGGCTGTTGTGTTGTTGGCCGGCTGTTCCAACAGCGGTTCGGCTACCGCTCCGGCGCCGATCACCACTGCCGCGCCGACATCAAGTGTCGTCTCCCCGGCACCCGTGCCGCCGGGGCCCGGCGTGGCCGCCACGCCAGGGCCCGGCGTGGCTGCGACGACGGGGCCCGGCGTGGCGGCCACCGGGCTACCGCGGGGCACTTCGGAGGCGCCCAATCCCGCTCCGGCGTCGCCGTCGCCACGGTCGAGTGGCTCCGGGTCGGCCGGGCCGGGGCAGAGTCTTCCCCTGGATACCAAGCTCTACCCCCCGCCGGAGGTGCCCCGCTCCGCTGGAAGTACGCCGAGCAAGGCCGCGTACCTGCAGGCGCTGCATAAGGGTGGCCTGACGGTGACCGCGTCCGGTACCACCGAGCTCACGCTGGGCCGGGCGGTGTGCGACGAACTGGCGAAGGGCAGCAACCCGGACACGATGCGGAAGCTGTTGGTTCCGGTCGGAGCGTTGGCCGCCAGCCTCGGCAAGAGCTCGTTGACCGGTGACCAGGTCGCCGACCTCTACTTCGCCAGTGCCAAGGCCAACCTCTGCTAGAGGTACTGGCCGGTGCTGGGATGCGGCATCGGCTCGTCGCTTCCTGGAGGTAGCGCGCCGCGCTGCAGGTGCTCCAGCTGAGCGCGGGCGGCTACCTGTTGGGCGAACACGGCCGCTTGGATCCCGTGGAAGACGCCCTCGAGCCACCCCACCAGCTGCGCTTGCGCGATCCGCAGCTCGGCGTCGGAAGGGGCATGGTCGTCGTCGAAAGGCAGGACGAGTCGGTCGAGCTCGTCGCGCAGCTCGGGGGAGAGGCCCTGTTCCAGCTCGCGGATGGAGCTGGCGTGGATGTTCTTCAAGCGGACGCGGCTGGCCTCGTCCAACGGCGCGGTGCGAACCTCTTCGAGGAGCTGTTTGATCATCGTGCCGATCCGCATCACCTTGGCGGGCTGCTGCACCATGTCGGCGGGGGACGCGCTGCCCTGCGGGGCGACCACTTCGAATTGCTCATCCTCGGGTGACGTCATGACTCCATCTTTGCTGGCGCAGCAGGCATCGCGCACGCCGGGACGGCCAGGTCAGTGTCGTGCGGGCCGTGGGGGTCGGCGCTACCGCAGCGTCAGCACGATCTTGCCGAGCACATCTGCCGAGTCGAGCAGCTCGTGCGCGCGGGCGGCTTCCGAGGCCGGCATCGTGGTGTGCACCACCGGGCGCACCCGTGCGTCGGCGACCATCGGCCACACGTTCGCGCCGACGGCCTGCACGACCTCGGCCTTGCTCGCCGGGCCGGTGACGGGGCGTCCACGCAGCCCGGTGGCCGAGACGCTCGCGCGCTTGGCAAGCATCTGCGCCAGGTCCAGCTCGGCCTTACGGCCACCCTGCAATCCGATGACCACCAGGTGGCCGTCCTTGGCGAGTACGTCGACGTTGCGCTCCAGGTACTTGGCGCCCATGTTGTCCAGCACCACGTCCGCTCCGTGCCCGTCGGTCGCTTTTCGTAGCTCCTCGACGAAGTCCTGCTCGCGGTAGTTGATGGTGATATCCGCACCCAGCTCGCGGCAGCGCTCCAACTTCGCCGTGCTGCCCGCGGTCACTGCGACAGTGGCTCCCAGCGCCTTGGCCACCTGGATGGCGTGGGTGCCGATGCCGCCGCCCCCACCGTGCACGAGGAGCACTTCATCGCCGGCAAGCCGGGCCGTCATCACGACGTTCGACCACACGGTGCAGGCGACCTCCGGCAGCGCGGCGGCGTCGATGAGGCTGACACCGCTCGGCATAGGCAGGAGTTGGGTAGCCGGGACCGCAACCCGCTGGGCGTAGCCGCCCCCAGCGAGCAACGCGCACACCTCGTCGCCCACGTGCCAGTCAGTGACGCCGTCACCAAGCTCCGCGATCACCCCGGAGCACTCCAGGCCGAGGATGTCACTGGCCCCTGGCGGTGGTGGGTAGTTGCCCTGGCGTTGCTGCACGTCGGCCCGATTCAGCGCGGTGGCGGCGACGTCGAGCAGAACCTCTCCGGCGGCCGGCGTGGGAGCGGGAACCTCAGTCCATCGCAGAACTTCGGGACCGCCGGGCTCAGTGATCGTGATCGCGTACATGGGTAGGGACGCTAGCCGCTGGCCTGAGCCGGGCGCGCGCTGACGCCCCTCAGGCATCGCATCGATTAGCGTCGACGGCATGGGCAATTTTGGTGACCTGCAGAACGAGATCTACTTTCGCGGTCTGAGTGCAGAGCTTCCGGCGCTCCCGATGACGGCCGCCGGCCTCGACGCTGCGGCAAAAAAGACACTGAGTGCGCAGGCCTACGCCTACGTCGCGGGTAGCGCGTCCAGCGAACGCACAGCCGACGCGAACATCACGGCCTTCGATCGCCATCGCATCGTGCCCCGAATGTGGCGGGGTAGCTCCGCACCGGATGGCCGTGATCTGCGTACCACCGTCTTGGGCACCGAGCTGGCTGCGCCCGTGCTCACAGCGCCGGTGGGGGTGCTCGAACTTGTGCATCCCGCGGCCGAATGCGCCGTCGCCGAGGCCACCAAAGGCCTCGGCATCGGTACGGTCGTTTCGACGGCGTCCTCCACGCCAATGGAAGATGTTGCGGCTGCTGCCGGGGACTGGTGGTTTCAGCTGTACTGGCCAGCGGACGACGAGGTCGCGCGTTCATTGGTCGAGCGAGCCGCGAGTGCGGGCGCCAAAGCAATCGTGGTCACCGCCGACACCCCGGGCATGGGTTGGCGGCCCCGTGACCTCGAGCTCGCGCACCTGCCGTTTCTGCAGGCCAAGGGCCTCGCGAATTACTTCTCCGACCCGGTGTTCCGCTCCCGGCTCAATGCGCCGCCGGAAGCGAGCGAGGAGGCCAGGCAGATGGCAGTACTCGCCTGGATCGGGATGTTCGGCAACCACACGTTACGGCTCAAAGACGTAGCACGGTTGCAGGAGTGGACCGATCTTCCCGTGGTGGTCAAAGGTGTGCTGCACCCCGACGATGCGAGTGCGCTGTTGGATACCGGTGCCACGGGGGTGATCGTCAGCAATCACGGTGGCCGCCAGGTCAACGGCGCCATCGCGGCTCTGGATGCGTTGCCTGGCGTCGCAGCGGCGGTCGGCGATCGCGGCACCGTGCTGTTCGACTCCGGGATTCGGTGCGGCGCAGACGTGGTGATCGCGTTGGCCCTGGGGGCGGATGCCGTTCTTTACGGACGCCCGTGGGTCTACGGACTCGGCGTGGCGGGCAAGGCCGGCGTGGAGCACGCGCTTCGCTGCTTGTTGGCCGACGTCGACCTCACCATGGCCATGGCGGGCATACGCAGCGTCACGGACATTGACGCAGCGGTACTGACGGCCAGCTGACACGGGTGTTCTAGGATCGCCCCGTGACCGAAGCCGTCGACACCGTCGAGAGCCCGCGATGGCTCGATCCCGGGGAGATGCGGGCGTGGCGGGCGTTTATCGACGGTAGCCAGCGATTGCTCGAAGTCCTCAACCGCGAGTTGAGCGACGCCCACGGGCTCTCGCTGGCTGACTACCGCATCCTGGTCCTGTTGTCGGAGGCGGAGTCGCAGGCGATGCGGATGAGCGATCTCGCCGATGGGATTGTTGCCTCGCGAAGCCGGCTGACGCATCAGATCCGACGGCTCGAAGCAGGCGGTATCGTCACACGACAGGAGTGCGTGGACGACAAGCGCGGGGTTCTCGCGATCCTCACCGCGGAGGGGCGGCGACGCCTGGAAGCGGCCGCGCCCACCCATCTGGAAGGTGTGCGTAAGCACCTGATCGACCAGCTCGGTGCCGCCGAGCAGCGCACCATCACCGAGGTGTTCGAGCGGGCCGACGCCGCACTGGCCGAGCCCGTGCGCGGATCTCGCTGACGGAGGACCGGTCCTCCGCCTATGCTCTTGCGCGGAAGCGTGGCAGAGCGGCCTAATGCACTCGCCTTGAAAGCGAGAGACCTGAGAGGGTCCGGGGGTTCAAATCCCTCCGCTTCCGCTGCGGTTCACAGGGGAACGACGCCCGGGCAAGCATGCTCCGGATCCGACGGTCCTGCCCGTCAATCGGCCGCACACCGGCCTGCCCGGATTGCTCGTCCCGAGCCTACATCCAGGCGGCGGCACGAACCCGTGCTCAAGGTGAACCCGGAGATGCTCACGGAGTTGGGCAATACCCTGACCACGGTGGTGGAAGCCGTCAAGGCGCGCAAACCCGACGCACCGGTAGATGGACCGGTCATCAACCTGGCCGGTTCGGACACCGCGCGCGCCTGCTGCGACATCCCCGCCGATACCAAGATGCACCTCGACTCGTTCGCTCAGCACATCAGTGCCATGGCATCCAGCGCACGGGGCGGTGCTTAAAATTTCGACGGCACGAGCCGGCTTGCGCCGCGGGTCTCCAAAGTATCCGCAACAGCGCCCGGTAGGTGGCCTAGCTCAGCACAGCGTCGATAAACGCGTCGTTCTCCGCAGCGGTTCCGATGGTGACCCGCACCCCGTCACCGGCAAACGCGCGTACCAGCACGCCCGCGGCCGCACATTTTTCGGCGAACGATGCAGCCCCCTCGCCCAGTGGTAGCCACACAAAATTGGCTTGCGTCTCGGGCACGGTGAAACCGCCCGCCACCAGCGCAGCCCGGACCCGCACCCGTTCCACGGCCACCTCGTCGCACCGGGCGAGCAGCTCGTCCGCCGCGTCCAGCGAGGCAATCGCGGCGGCATGGGCAATTGTGCTGACCGCGAACGGAACCGAAACCTTGCGCACCGCGGCGATCACCTCGGGCGCGGCGTAGCAGTAGCCGACGCGGAGCCCGGCCAGCCCGTAGGCCTTGGAGAAGGTGCGCAATACCGCCACGTTGGGGCGCTGGGCCGCCAACTGCAAGCCGTCAGCGACCTCCGTGTCGCGCACGAACTCGATGTACGCCTCGTCGAGCACCACCAGAACGTCAGCGGGAACAGCATCGAGGAAGCGTTCGAGCTCGGCGCGTCGCAGCACCGTGCCCGTCGGGTTGTTGGGGCTGCACACAAAGATCAGTCGGGTGCGTGGGGTGGTCGCGGCAAGCATGGCATCAAGGTCGTGGCCGAATGCGGAACTCAGCGGGACCTCGACCGGCACCGCGCCCACCACGCGCACCAGAATCGGGTACGCCTCGAACGAGCGCCAGGCGTATACCACCTCGTCGCCGTCGGAGCAGGTGGCCTGGACGAGCTGGGTGCAGAGGCTGACCGAGCCACACCCCACGGCCAAATTCTGCTCGTCCACCCCCAGCCGAGCGGCCAGTGCCTGCAACAGGGCGGCGGAGCCCATGTCCGGGTAGCGGTTCGCGTGCCGGGCAGCGTCGGTGATCGCGGTGAGCACACTGGGCAAGGGGCCGCCGGACACCTCGTTGCTGGAGAGCTTGATGGCCCCCGGCGCCGAACGGCCGGGTACGTAAGGCGGCACGGCGTCGAGGTCTGCGCGGAGGTGGGCGTTCACCGGCCCAGGGTAGGTCAGCGGGCGCTGGGCCTGGCCCAGGGCGAGGCCGGGATGGGACACTGAGTGCATGTCCGGAACACATGTCGAGAACGCGCCACTGAGCCCGTCCACCTCCCAGGCGGCAGACGCCGGGGTGAGCGTGCCGCTCACCATCGTCGAGCCCGACAGTGCCCCGCGGGGCGGCATCGTGGTGCTGCAGGAAACTCGTGGTGTCACCGAGGACGTCCAGCGGCTTGCCGCCGCGCTGGCCGGTGAGGGATGGCTGGCCGTGGCACCGCACCTGTATCACCGTGAGGGAGAGAACCACGGTGGCGACGGTGCGTTGGCGGCGCTCAGTGGCGAGACCGTGCTCGAGGACTGCGACGCGGCGTTCGCCTGGCTCGCTGACCGCGGCGTCGGAGCCGACCGGATCGGGGTCATGGGCTTCGACCTCGGCGGCTCCGTGGCGCTGGTCGTGGCGTCCAGTCGCCAGGTGGGGGCGGCGGTGACCGTCGCCGGGGGTGGCATCAAGGACCGGTTGTCCGATGGGCTGCCCACCCTGTTGGAAGCCGTCCCGTCGCTTGCCTGCCCGTGGTTGGGCTTGTACGGCGAGGAGGACGAGGCGATTTCGCTGACGGAGGTCGAGGCGCTGCGCGATGCGGCGGCGGCCTCGGAAGTGGCCACCAACGTGGTCACCTACCCCGGTGTGGGCCACCGGTTCGACGACGAAGAAACCAACACCGAGGCGTTGCAACGGGTGTTCGACTGGTTTGACAGCCACCTGCGGTGAGCACGGCCGTCGAGCAGGAGCCGAAGCGGCGGTGGATACCGGATGGGGAGCGCGCCGTCCGGTCGGTGACGCTGTTGGCTCGGCTCACCGGGCTGCTCGCGTTGGTGTCGGTGCTGCTTCCTTATGGCCGCCACCGGCTGCAGCAACCACTGGCCGGCGTGCTGGACCTGCCGAAGCAGGCCACGGAGTCTGCGGCGGCGATAATTCTCGTGGCGGGAGTGGGCCTTTTACTGCTTGCCAGCGGCCTGCACCGGCGTAAACGCAACGCGTGGGCTGGCTCCACAGTGGTCAGCGCATTGCTCGTCGTGTCGCACGCTGTCCATCCGCGTGGGGTGGTTCCGCTGGTGCTGTCGATCGTGCTGCTGGTGCTGCTGGTGAGTACGCGTCGGCGCTTCACTGCACGGCCTGATCCCGGCGGCCGCGGCTACGCCGTGCGCGTCGGCTTCCAGGTGCTCGCCTCGGGCTTCGTACTGACGATGCTGCTGATGCTGTTCAACCACAAGAACATCGACGGTCGGCCGTCCTTGCTGCAGCAGGTCCAGCAGGCGGGCTTGGCGCTGGTGGGCGTGGCCGGGCCGCTGACCTTCTCCAGCGATGTGCTCGACGACCTGATCGCGATACTCGGACTGAGCTTCGGCATCGCCACCGTTGCCGTCGTCGCGTACTTCCTCCTCCGTTCGCAGGAACCCCACCCAGCACTGTCCGGCGCGGACGAGGCGAACCTGCGGGCGCTGCTGCAGCGACACGGGGAGGCCGACTCGCTCGGTTACTTCGCCCTGCGCGACGACAAGGCCGCGGTGTTCTCCCCGACCGGCAAGTCGGCCGTGACCTACCGGGTGATCGCCGGTGTTGCGCTGGCCTCCGGCGATCCACTGGGCGACTACGAGGCGTGGAGTGGGGCAACCGAGGTCTACCTCGACGCGTGCGCCACCCACGGCTGGACTCCCGCGGTGCTGGCCTGCTCCGAACGGGGGGCCACCGTGTGGGCGCGGCACGGCCTGGGGACGCTCGAGCTGGGCGACGAGGCGGTGGTCGATGCGGCCACGTTCACCTTGCAAGGGCGGTCGATGCGCGGGGTGCGCCAGGCGGTGGCGCGGCTGGAGCGGGCGGGCTACAGCGTGCGGATCCGTCGGGTCGGGGACATCCCTCCCGAGGAGCTGGACGAGCTGGTGCAGCTGGGCCGACAGTGGCGGGGCGCGGAGGCCGAGCGAGGGTTCTCCATGGCCCTGGGCCGGCTTGCCGTCGATCCGGGATGTGTCGTGGTGACCGCGGTGCAGGAGGGGGCGGTGCGCGGGCTGCTGCACTTCGTGCCCTGGGGCCCGGACGGGTTGTCCCTGGATGCCATGCTGCGCGACCGCGGTGCGGAGAACGGCGTGAACGAGCTGATGATCGCGCGGCTGCTGGCCGGGTCGGCCAAGATCGGGGTCCGTCGGGTGTCGCTGAACTTTGCCATGTTCCGGGCGGCACTGGAACGGGGCGCCAAGATCGGCGCCGGGCCGGTGGCCAAGCTGTGGGCGTGGGTGCTGCGTTTCGGCTCGCGCTGGTGGCAGATCGAAAGCTTGTACCGGTTCAACGACAAGTTCTCGCCGCAGTGGGTGCCCCGCTATCTGGTGTACTCCGGGCTCAGGGATCTGCCGCGGATAGCGCTGGCTGCGTCGGAAGCCGAGGGGTTCGGTGGACGGCCGCCACTGCTGCTCCGGCTGCTGCGGAGGTGAGGCGCTTTGCCCTGCGGGCAGGGGACTGTGTAACCTTCCCGTCCGGCGGCCGAAGGGTTTGCTGCACGCCTCGGGAGGCTTCGCCTAGTCTGGTCTATGGCGCCGCACTGCTAATGCGGTTTGGGGCTTAAACCCCATCCCGGGTTCGAATCCCGGAGCCTCCGCTGGGTCGGTAGGATTACCGGCACAACTGAATACGCGCTCGTAGCTCAACGGATAGAGCATCTGACTACGGATCAGAAGGTTGGGGGTTCGAATCCCTTCGAGCGCACAGCCATTACCCGCCGCCGAGTTGTATGCCGAGTATGAGCGTCCGCATCGACGTCGACACCCATGAGGAATTCAAGCGGCTCGCGGCTCGGCTGGACCTGACCGTGGGCCATACCGTCACACTTGCGTTGCGGGCCCTGCGACAGGAACGCCGTCCTTCGAGTCGCCCTACACCGACCACGGCCATGTCGACGTGATCTTCCCGCACGATGTCGAGGTCATCGTCGACATCCTCCGCGACGTGAAGGCGCACGCCGTACCTACGGAGGTTGCGTAGCAAGCCGGTGTTCGGTTTGTTCGTCGCCTCATCCATTCTCGGTATCGGTCTTGAGGGATTTACCGAGTCGCCGCGTAGAGCAGCCGTCCAACGCGGGATGGGGACACCTTGGCTCCGAGCTGTTGACCGCGTGTACCGGGAGGTGCCGTAGAACGCGTCCCCGGAGCGCTTGCGCAGCTTGACCTCGAGCAGGCCTTTGCTCGTCCGTCCCGAGCCGGCGCAGGATGGTCATCGGCAGGACGACGTCGCCGCACTCGTTGGGCTTGTACGGCCCCCGCAGCAGGTTGGCGATCGACCAGATGAAGCTGGCCTCCGGTTTCTGACCCACGAGCGCGGTGCCTCCCAGTTGGTGTGGACGATGTGGTGCCGTCTTCGCGCTCGTTGGTTCCTGTCCAGTTCGCGCCGACGCGCAAGACTGTCGGTGGTTCGAACTAGTGTTCTAATCATGGACCTGAACCGCATGCTCGTCGACCCCACCGGGGTGCAGACGTGGCGCCTCGGCCAGTCCGAACTGCTGACGTCGACGACCGAGCTGTCCCAGCGGATCGGCGAGCTGGAAGCCTTGCGGCTGCGGATGGTGCATGAGGTGGACACCCGCGGCACGGCCAAGACGCTCGGTGCCGCCAGTACGGCGGCGTGGCTGTCGGGGGCGACTCGCATGGCCCCGGGTGCGGCGGCGGGGATGGTGCACCTGGGCCGGGCGTTGACCGAACTGGCCGATACCGCCGAAGCGTTGGCTACCGGGCGGATCAGCATCGGGCACGCCAAAGTGGTGACGGGGTTCTTCGCGCACCTTCCCGATGGGGTGCCGGCTGAGGCGTTGCCGTCCTGCGAGCGTTACCTGCTGGACGCCGCGGTCGTGGACAACCCGGTCGAGCTGGCGCGTCGGGCGGCGGCGCTGCGCCACATGCTGGAGCCTGTCGAGGGCAGTGTCCCGGACGCGGAGAACACGGAGCTGAACGAGCTGTTCGCCACCGTCGTGGGCGGTCGCGGCCTGCTCAAGGCCAACCTGGATGCCGAGACGATGGAGATGCTGCAGAGTGCCCTGTCTGCGTTATCCAAGCCACGGCCGAGCGAGGACGGCACCCCGGACCCGCGCAGTCCGGCCCGCCGGCGTGCCGACGCTTTCACCGAGGTGCTGCGCCGCTACCTGAACAGTGGCGAAGGCCCCGTTGAGGGCGCTGAGCGACCGCACGTGTCGCTGCTCATCCGGGCCAAAGACCTAGCGGCCGCCGGGGAAGACGGCCACGGCGGTTGCGCACCACAAAGCCCGGAGTCGGACGATGCTGCTCGCCCGGATGGTGCCGATGCGGGCGGTGCGACCGACTCGGAACCTGGGACTGCGGGCGCGACGCTACCCCGGGATCCCGACCGTGGTGCCTACCAGGCGCTGTTCGGAATGAACCCGGTGGCGCCCGGCTGGATGCCCTGGCTCGGACCCATCTCCGCGGCCGGTGCCCGCCGGATCGCCTGTGACTGCGAGTTGACGGCGATCATCGTCGATGACGACGGTGCGCCGCTCAACCTGGGGCGCAAGCAGCGGCTGGTGTCGCCGCAGCAGCGGCAGGCACTTGTGGTCCGTGACCACGGATGTAGCTTCCCCGGCTGCGGACGTCCCGCCGCCTGGACCGAGGCGCACCATATCGTCCACTGGATCAACGGCGGCACAACAGATCTGGCGAACTTGACGCTCCTGTGCCGCGCGCACCACCGCGTGGTGCACCACGGTGGCTGGGACATCATCATGGGCGCCGACCAGCACCCGCGGTTCCTGCCGCCCGAGTGGATGGACCCGCTGCGAGAACCCAGGCCGGCTCACTACCGGCAGCAGCCCCACCTTCGGTTCACCGCCGCATAAGTGCTGGTGGGGTCCCGGCGCGGCCGCCCAACGAGTCAGCGGTGAAAAGTCGGGGCCCACAAGGGAGGCACCGGCACGCCAATCTCGGCCAGGAGCCGGCGCAGCAGGAGAGACCAATGCCCACCACGCTGGGCGGGTCACCCTCGATGCCCTCGACGAAGCAGTCACCGAGCCCGTCCAGGGTGAACGCACCGGCCACATGCGGCGGGTCGCCGGTAGCCAGCGGGCGATCGGCTTGTCGCGACTCCGTCACCGGAACCAGATCCGCACAGGACACGAGACTTCGGCCGTCCGCCTCGGACGAGATGAGCGATGGCCTTCCCGACGTTCCTCCTACAAGCGGAATATCCGCGGCTGTCGGCGACGCTGCACCGTGCATGACTACTCCCAATGCGAAAGCCAGCGGCACCTTCGACATCGCCGGTGTCGGCACCGTCAACCGTTTTGGATATGGCGCCATGCGCATCACCGGTCCTGGCATCTGGGGGGAGCCGGCGGACCGGGAGACCGCCCGCTCCGTCGTCCGTCGCGCCGTCGAGCTGGGCGTTAACTTCATCGACACCGCCGACTCCTACGGGCCCGACATCAGCGAGGAGATCATCGCCGAGGCGCTGCATCCCTATGCCGACGACGTCGTCATCGCCACCAAGGCCGGACTGGTACGCACCGGCCCGGACCAGTGGCACCCCGTCGGCCGACCGGAGTATTTGCGCCAGCAGGCCGAGATGAGCCTGCGCAAGCTCAAGGTCGAGGCCATCGACCTGTTCCAGCTCCACCGCATCGACCCCGCGGTGGACGCAGCCGAACAGTTCGGGGTGCTCAAGGAGCTGCAGGACGAGGGCAAAGTCAAGGCGTTGGGCCTGTCGGAAGTGAGTGTGGCGGAGATCGAGGCGGCCGCCGAGGTGTTCACCGTGGCCACCGTGCAGAACATGTACAACCTCACCAGCCGGGACGCGGCCGAGGTGCTCGCCTATTGCGAGGCGCAGAGCATTGGGTTCATCCCGTGGTTCCCCATCGCAGCAGGCAAGCTCGCCGAGCCCGGTGGTGCAGTGTACGAGGCGGCGCAACGGCTCGACGCGACGTCGTCGCAGGTGGCCCTGGCGTGGTTGTTGCAGTCGTCGCCGGTGACGCTGCCCATTCCCGGCACCGGTTCGGTCGCGCACCTGGAGGAGAACCTTGGTGCGGCAGGGTTGACGTTGGACCAGGAAGCGATGGCCGCGCTCGCCTGAGCATCAGTGGCCACCGAGGACGCGTAGTGCAGCGGGCACCACCCGGATGGTGCACGGGACGGTGCCCGCCGGCTCGCCATCGGCATACAACTCCACGGTGCTCGCCGAGTCCAGGGTGATCTCGCGGCCCTGTTGCGCCTGCACGATGGCGCCGTCGACGTGGGTGCCGGCAAACAGCTTGGGCAGTTGACGCACGAAGTAGCGGCGCCCAGCGTGCGACACGGTGACCACGTCGAGCAACCCGTCGTCCATCTGCGCGTCGGGGCAGACCTTCATTCCGCCGCCGTAGCGGCCGGAGTTGCCGACCGCCACGGTGAATCCACGGAAGGAGCGCGGTGCGCCGTCGACGGTGACAGTGAGCTCGACCGGCTTCCAGGTGGCCAAGGTGCGTAGCGCGGCCCAGGCGTAGACCAGGTGGCCGCGGATGAGCTTGGCGGCGTTGGCCCGGCGGGTGGCCTCGGAGTCGAAACCACAGCTGATCACCCCGAGCACGGTGCGCCCGTCCAACTCATGCCCAAAAAGGTCAGCACAGTCGACGGCATGCTCGGTGGCACCCACCAGTGCGGCTGCGGCGGCCACCGGTTCGGCCGGAATGCCCAGCTTGGCGCAGAAGTCATTGCCGCGCCCGCCCGGCAGCGGCGCGAACACCGTGCCCGAGGTTCGGGTTCCGGCGGCGACCCGGCTCAGCAACCCGTCCCCGCCGAGCGCGGCGACCACGGTGTCCGCGGGCGCCTGTGCCGCAACCCGTTCCGCGTCGTCGAGGTCGTGCGTGAGGTGGGTGTTGACCTCCCAGCCGGTGGCCCGCAGCGCACGGACCACCGCGGACATCGCCCGGGCGGCTCGTCCGCCACCGGAGCTGGGGCTTACCACCAGCAGCAGCCTCATGCGAGCATCTTGCCCGGATTCAGAATCCCCGTCGGGTCCACCGTGTGCTTCATCGCGGCCAGCAGCGCCAGCCCCGTCTCGCCCACCTCGGCGATCATCCACGGCGCGTGGTCGATTCCCACGGCGTGCTGATGGGTGGCCGGCGCGCCGTGGGCCGCGATCACCGCGGAGGCGACCGCCTTCGCGGAATGCCACTGACCGTCCGGGTCATCGGCGTCCCGGCGGGCGACCACGGTGAAGTACAGCGAGGCCCCGGAGCGGTAGATGTGCGAGATGTGGCACTGGACAATCGGGTCGCTGCCCGGCCCCGTCAGTTCCTGGCGCAACGCATCGGCGACCGCGCCGTGCAGCGCAGGCAGATCGGTCCATGTGGTCGCGGTCTCCAGGGTCTCCACCAGTACGCCGTGGTCGAGCAGCTCATCGCGCAGGTACGGGCCCGCGTAGCGGCCGTGCGCCCACGCCTTGCCCGGTCCGCTGCCCAAGGGAACACCTCCGTGCTGCCGCAGGATCTTCGCGGCCGCGCGTCGACGGTGCTTGACCTCCGACGCACCCACTCCATCCCAGCCGAAGATCGCCAGGCTGCCGTGGCTGCGTCCCCGTGCGCGCAGGTAGCCGCGCAGCGCCCGCGTCCCCGCCGAGCTGCCGGCCAGGGTCAGCGTGGTGAACGTCTCCTCCTCGTCGGACAGGCGGCAGGAGTCGGGGGCCACACCGTGCCCGAGCTGCTGGGCCAGCGCCCGAAAGGCGTCCGCACCCAGGGCGAATGACGGAAAGGACCAGCCGGCGAAGCGCTGCACGGTGGGCTTGGGGCGCACCCCCACCGTGGCCGAGGTGATCACGCCGAGGCGGCCTTCGGAGCCAACGATGACGTCCAGCAGGCGGGGGCCCGCGGCGCTGGCGGGACCGCGGCCCAGTACCAGGTCACCCTGGGGGGTGGCGCAGGTGACGCTGAGGACTTGCTCGTCGATACGCCCGTACCCCGTGGAGGCCTGCCCGGCGGAGCGGGTGGCCACGAATCCGCCGAGGCTCGCCTGCTCCCAGCTCTGCGGGAAGTGGCCGAGCGTGAGCCCGTGCCTGTTCAACGCCGCCTCGATTTGCGGGCCCCGCATCCCGGCCTGCATCGTCGCCGTCATGGACACCGGATCGACCTCGACCAGCGCGTCGAGGCGCACCAGACCCAGCGCGACCAGCGCCGAGAACCGTCCGCGTACTGGCTCCACTCCGCCGACCACACTGGTGCCGCCGCCGAAGGGGACCACGGCCACCTCGTGCTCCACGCACACCGCGAGCAGCTGCTGCACCTGCTCGTGGTCGGCGGGACACACCACCGCATCCGGCGCGTACTCGGCGTCCCCGCGTCGGCGTCGGAGCAAGTCCACATAGGACTTTCCGCCGGCGTGGATGATGCGGGTCTCCCGATCGGTGTGCACGTTCTCGGCCCCCACCACAGCCGCGAGGGCCTCGGCAGCATCGCCAGGCAGTGCGCTGTCGTTGAGCAGCACCTGCTCGAGACGAACCGGCAGCCCGGGCGCGGTGGGCGCGCCGAGCGCGTCGTCCAGGAAGCGCAAGGCCTTGGCGGGCAGCGGTGTGCGCTGGGCCGGATCGCCCCAGCCGTGCCACACCGACGGCGGAACCTGCTTTGCGTGCTCGACGGTCATGCGGTACACAGTGACACATGACGTCCACTCGTAACAAGATCGCGAGTGCGGACGCCGTGCCGGGACAGATTCTCGATGCCGCCCGCGAGCTGGTGCTCGCCATCGGCGTCCGGCGCACCACAGCAACGGATGTGGCCCGGGTGGCGGGCATCAGCCGAATGACGCTCTACCGACGCTTTCCCGACGTGCAGCGGGTGCTCGCAGCGCTACTGACCAGGGAGTTCGCCGCCTTGGTGGATGTCGTGCGTGCAGAGGTGCACGCAGAGCAAAGCGGCAGGCAACGACTGTGCGCCATGGCGCTCGGCGTCGTGCGGCGTCTCGGAGTCGATCCGTTGTTCACCCGGGTGCTCGACGTCGACCCGGAGGTGCTGTTGCCCTACGTCATCGCCCGAACCGGCGCCAGCCAGCACCACATTCTTTCGGCGCTGCGCCTCGGCATCGAGCAGGGCCAGCAAGACGGGTCCATCCGCGCCGGTGACCCGGATGTGACCGCACGCACCGTGTTGCTCACCGCGCAGTCCTTCGCACTCTCCGCGCGCATCATCGAAACCGAGTCCGACGCGGATGCCGTGTTGGACGAGCTCGGCCTGCTCCTCGATCGCTACCTGACCCCGTGAGGCACACCATGAACACCACCTGGCTGAACAGCCGACGTCGGCAAAACGAGCTGGCCGAGCTGGCCGATGGCGCCGTCGTGGACCTGCTGGTCATCGGCGGCGGGGTAACCGGAGCCGGCGTGGCGCTGGACGCGGCCAGTCGAGGCTTGTCGGTGGCGCTGGTGGAAAAGGCCGATCTGGCGCACGGCACCAGCCGGTGGTCGAGCAAGCTCGTCCACGGTGGGCTGCGCTATCTGGCCAAGGGTGACGTCGCGCTGGCCTGGGAGTCCGCCCGCGAGCGCGGCATCCTCATGGAGCACACCGCGCCGCACCTCACCCACGCGCTGCCGTTTCTGACCCCATTGGACGTCAGTACTGCTGCTGCGATGGGGGTGGTGAGCGAGGCAGGCATGCGGCTGGGAAACCTCTTGCGCGTCGGCGCCCGCGCTCCACGCGCCACGCTGCCGCCGCCGAGCCGGGTGTCAGCCCAGGAAGCGCTGCGGCTTGCCCCCGGACTGCGGGCCGACGGCTTGCGCGGCGCGCTGCTGCACTGGGACGGCCAGCTGGAGGACGACGCGCGTCTGGTCATCGGCTTGGCGCGCACCGCGGCGGGCTTCGGTGCCCGAGTACTCACCTATGTCGAGGCTCTGAGCGTGCACGCCGGCGGCGCCCGCGCGCGCGATGTCCGCGGCGGGGACGAGCTGGACATCCGGGCCCGCGCCGTGGTGCAGGCCACCGGGGTGTGGTCGGATCGACTGGCCGGCTCGGTGAGTCTGCGGCCGAGCAAGGGCGTGCACCTGGTGGTCTCCGCGGCCAGCCTGGGTGACCTCCGTGCCGCGCTCACCGTTCCGGTACGGGGAGCCTTCGGGCGCTTCGTCTTTGCGCTGCCACAGCCTGACGGTCTGGTCTACATCGGACTGACCGACGATCCGGTGCAGGAGATCTCCGAGGAGCCCGCGGCCGATGATGCGGACATCGACTTCCTGCTCGCGACGGTCGGTTCGGCCCTGGCAGTTCCGCTGACGCGCGCGGAGGTTCAGGGCACCTTCGCCGGGTTACGACCGCTGCTGGGCGCAGGTGGGTCCACCTCAAACTTGTCCCGCAAGCACGCCGTGATCGAGGACCCCTCCGGGGTGGTCACCGTAGTCGGAGGAAAGCTCACCACCTATCGCTTGATGGCCCGCGACGCGGTGGACGCCGCCGTGACGCTGCGCGGGCTCGATGCGGGACCCTGCGTGAGCGAGCAACTCGGACTGGTGGGGGCGCTACCCCGCCCCGAGCTCGCCCGGATCGGCGGCCCGGCCCGGCTGGTGCGGAGGTACGGCGCGGAGGCGTCGGTCGTAGCCGGGCTGGGGTCGTGCGAGCCGGTGATCGACGGCCATCCACTGCTGCGGGCGGAGTTGCTGTTCGGGGTGCTGGCCGAGGGCGCGCTCTCCGTCGACGACCTGTTGGCTCGGCGCACGCGGCTGTCGCTGGTGCCCCCGTTGGCCCGTGCCGCCGCTCCGGTGGCCCAGGGGTTGCTGAACGACGGGCTCGAGCGGCTGCAGCGGTGACGGCGGTCACCGGCGTTTGATCCCTGCCCGTAGACGCCTACCCTGGTGCCGTGAGCGCACCATCCACCGTTGAAGATCCAGCGGTCCCCGAACGCGATGCCGACTCGTGGCCCGCCATGCTGACCTGGGCGGGCGACTCGATCGCGATGCTGGAGTCGGCCAGGGTGCAGATGACCAGTCGCGCCATTAAGGTGCACGGGCGAATCGTCGCCGGGCGGACGGACACGTTCGAATCCTTCAGCGTCTCCTACGACCTGCTGCTCGACGAGCTGGGTGTCACCCGACGGCTGTCGATGCGCAGCACCGTGGCCCGAGGCGACCGCCAGGTGTCGCTCAGTCGCAATGGCGAAGGCCTGTGGCTCATCGACCACGGCCAAGGCCCGCGTAGCGCCGAGTTCGGTGGCGCCAAGGACGTCGACGTCGTGCTCAGCTCCTTGTTCGCAACCCTGCCCATCCGCAGGCTCGGGCTGCACGAGCATTACCGGGACGAGGCAGTGACCATGGTGGCGGTGAGCTTGCCGGAGCTCACCGTGCAACCGGTCGAGTACACCTTCAGCAGCTCGCCGACGGGCATCGAGGTCGCTTCGCCCGGTGGTACCGCGCTGATCGCCGTCGACGAGGACGGTTTCGCGTTGGACTACGCGGGAATCACCCACCGCATCTGAACTTCGGTCTCGCGGTCGAACCTCGACAAACTGTCCTCCCGCCGGCTCTCGGAACTACAGTTTGTCGAACTTCGCTGGCGTCTCGGGTCACGTCGAGGGCATAGGCCAGCTGGGCGATGAGCTCGTCCGGGACGGACAGAATCTGCCGGGCGGTGGCGTAGATCATCGTCCACCCCCGCGCGGTGAGCCAGTTGTGCCGCTCGCGGTCGTACCGCAGCGTTAAATGATCGCCGTGAAACGCGAGGCTGTCGTACTCCAAGCCGACTCTCTGCGCGCGGCACGCCAAGTCGAGGCGGTAGCACCTGCGGCCCGAGCGGACTTCTACCTGCAGCTCTGGGCTAGGAAGTCCGCCGTCGAGGCAGCGCAGCCGCGAACGCGACTCAATCGGCGATTCGGCGCGGCCATCAGCCAGGCTGACGAGCTCCCGCGCGGCCACTATGCCGCGCGACCCATGCTGCCGGTCGAGTTGCGCCTCCAGCGCCCGCGGGGACACGCGCCCCGTTCGTAGGGCGGCGTCCAGGACAGCCAGAGCGTCGAGGCGAGGTGCAGTCCGCGCAAGGTCGATTGCCGTGCGGGCCGCGGTGGTTGCTGTGACGCCTGCGATGGGACAGAGCTCCCGCGGGCTCAGTGCTGCGGAGTGAACGATGAGTCTGGTCTGGCGCAGGTGCACGCCATCGGCGATGACGTGGGTGGTGTCGTCGCCGAGAACACCGAAACCGTGCAGCTCTGCGGCGGTGTACAGGCAAGCAGTAACCGGAGTGCCGATGCTGAGCCCCGCGGCGACGACCCGGAGTCTGGCGGTGGGCTCTGCCGGAGCTGCGCGGTAGACCCCGCGGAATACCCGGATCCATCGACCGCCGGCTAGGCGCGCCCGTACCTGCTCCGCGGTATAGCCGTCCAGCGCCTGGCTGCGCGTAATGAGACCACCCTGGGTACGGACAACATCGGCGGTGGCGCGGTTCATGGCCCAACTGTGCGGCAGGCCCCAGTTCGTCGCGGTACGTCCGAGGCAAGCCTGTGGACAGCACACCATTGTGGACAACGCCCCGCTGGTCGATCATCGACAAATTGGGGTTCTGGTGCCCTGCACAGCAACAGTTTCTCGAGGTTCGCCGAGCAGGTCATTTGCGGAAGCTCAGCTGAGTGCCGCGGCCACCCGCAGCACGCCGCGTTCCTCCAGCTTGATGCCGGCCACCTGCACTCCGATCGGCAGCCTCTCCAGCCCGCGCGCCGGCACGCTCACCGCAGGCACCCCGAGCAGGTTGAACGGTGCGCACAGCCGCAACAACTCTGCCCGCACATCTGCACCGTCCACCGTGGACTCGCCAAGAGGAGTCGCGCGGAGCGGTGCGGTGGCCAGCAGCAGCGCGTCCAAGCCGTAGGTCCGCCGCAGAGTGGCCGAGGTGCTCCTCCGTAGCCGCTGAACGGTGCCCAGCGCGCCCAGGTACTCATAGGCGCTGCGCCCTTCCTGTGCCGCGAGACGCTCGGCGGTCGACGGCTGGAACTCGCCGGGCCGCTCGCGCAGTGCCGCCGCGTGGATGGCGTACGCCTCCGAGCCGACGATGGCGCCGTACGTCGCCGCGAGCTCCTCGACATCCGGCACCTCGATCTCCAGCACATCGGCACCGGCTCGCCGTAACGCCTCGGCCGCCGCGGCGACTGCTGCGCCGATGACCGGGTCGCGAACGTGCCACAACGAGCCCTGCGGCAGCCCGATCCGCAGCCCCTGCACCCCCGGCTCCTGGATCCCGCCACCCGTGCCCTCGATGCCGCGGGCCAGCACGTCCCACGCGACGGAAGCGCCGTGCACATCCGCGGTGAGCACGCCGACGTGGTCCAGCGTCGTGGACAGCGGGAACACGCCGTCGGTAGGCACCGCGCCGAGCGTCGGCTTCAGCCCCACCACCCCGCAGAGCGCGGCGGGCACCCGGACGCTGCACCCGGTGTCGGTGCCGACAGCCAGAGCCACCGCGCCCAGCGCCACCAAGGCCGCTGAGCCCGAGGAGGATCCACCGGTGATTCGTTCGGGGTCCCACGGGTTGGCCGCCGGCCCGTCGACACTGACATCCCCTGTGGGCCCGTAGGCGAACTCGTGGCAGTGGCTCTTGGCGACGACGATGGCCCCCGCCGCTCGAAGCCGAGCCACCACTTCGGCATCGGCCAAAGCCGGCCCGGCGTCGGCGAGCACCGCGCTGCCACATCGGGTCGGCAGTCCCGCGACGTCGACGTTGTCCTTCACCGCGATGGCCACCCCGTGCAGCGGCCCACGCCAACCACCAGATCGGATTTCCTCCGTCGCGGTCTGCGCTTCGGCGAGTGCGGCCTCGTCGTCGCGGCCGACGACCAAGTTGCCTGCGCCGTCCAGCATGCTCAGCACGTGCTCAACGTGCGCCTCCGGAGTGAGCGTCCCGGAGCGCAGGTCCATGGCCAGTTCGCGCAGATCCATGCCGGCCATCCTGCCCCGTGGCCGTCACAAGATTCGGAGTGCACCCCCGGCGCGGCCCGCCTCGCGCAACCGGGCCATGACCTCGGCCGAGTCGAAGTCCACTCCGGTGATCGAGTGCCGCACCAGCGTGTCCAGCCTCACCCGCGCGCGGTAGCCCTCGTCAATCACGTCCGCCACCGAACTGTTCGATCGCAACGACTCCCGCGCCGCAGACAAACGTGCTGCCGCGTCATCAATTGCCTCCAGCAGTGCCGCGTCGTTGGCCTCGCACATGGCCCGCACCAGCTCGGGGCGGGTGGCGGCAACCCTGGTGCCGTCGCGGAACGACCCTGCCGCCAGGCTCAATGCCAGCTCCCCGCCGTCACCACCCACGGCGGCCAGCGCCGCGGCGAGCACGTGGGGCAGATGCGAGATCTTGGCTACGGCCGCGTCGTGCTCAGCGGCGGCGGCGGGCACCACGTGGGCGTGGCAGTCCAGCGCGAGCTGCGCGACCAGCTGCCATACCCCGACGTCCAGCCCATCGTCGGCCGCAACCACCCACGCAGCGTCGCGGAACAATCCGGCCTCGCTCGCCGCCCATCCCGACTGCGAAGTCCCCGCCATGGGGTGACCACCGACGTAGCGGGCCGACAGTCCGTGCCGCGCCACCCCCTGCGCAACAGCTACCTTCACGCTGACGGCATCGGTGAGGGCGCACCCCGGGGCGTGTTCGGCGACGGCAGCCAGCACCGGCTCCACCGCGGTCATCGGGACGGCAATGAGCACCAAAGCATCCTCGGCGGCGGCGCGACGCAAGGTGGCGGCCAGATCGCTGCTCACGGCGAACCCGTCCGCTGCGGCGACGCCGGAACGGTTGTAGCCCCAGGTCTCGCGCCCGGCCGCGGTGGCTGCACGTAGTACCGACCCGCCGATCAGCCCCAGGCCCAGCACGCACACCGGCGCACTCATTGCTGCACCCCCACGTCGCTCTGCACGCTCATCCAGTACGCTCCCTCAGCATCAGGCACCAGGACTGCACCTGGTACAGCATGAGGGGTCGGCGAGGCATCGAAAAGCGGCTACCGTGACCGTCATGTCCGAGCAGCGCGGGTCCAAGGGCAAGACGACGCAGGACTACTCCGATGACGACCACGAGGGCTCCGCCATTGCCGTGGTGCGCGAGGAAGGCCAGTGGCGCTGTACTGCGCTGAGTGCGAAGACGCTGACGAGCCTGTCGGCCGCGGTCACCGAGCTGCGTGAGCTGCGCACCGCCGGAGCTGCCTTCGGACTGCTGGACGTGGACGGTGAGTTCTTCCTGATCGTGCGTCCCGGCCCGCAGGGTGTGCGTCTGCTGCTCTCGGATGCCACTGCGGCGATCGACTACGACATCGCCGAGGACGCGCTGGATCAGCTGCACGTCGATGTGCCGGACCTTGACGACGACGAAGTGGACGACACCGAGCCGTGGCCCGAGGGTGAGCTCGGCCTGCTCGACGATCTCGGGCTGCCGGAGACGGTGCTGAACATCATCGTCAGCGAGAGCGACCTCTACCCGGATGAGCAGCTCGCCATGATTGCCGAGCGTTGTGGGTTCGCCGACGAGCTCGCGGCAGCCGTCGACGCGTTCGGGCGGTGAGTTTCGACGACGAAGGCATGATCCGCGCCGCGTTGGCCGCCGCGGCCGACGTAACCGCCGAGGATGTCCCGGTCGGCGCGGTGGTGTTCGACGCAGCCGGCGATGAGCTCGCGCGCGCTGCTAACGCCCGCGAGGCGCTGGCGGACCCGACCGCGCACGCCGAGATCCTGGCGCTGAGGTCGGCGGCAGCGGTGCACGGGGACGGCTGGCGGCTGGAGGGCGCCACCCTGGCCGTCACGCTGGAGCCGTGCACCATGTGCGCCGGGGCGGCGGTGGCTGCCCGCGTGGCGCGAGTGGTGTTCGGCGCGTGGGAACCACGCAGTGGTGCGGTCGGCTCGCTGTGGGACGTGGTGCGTGATCGTCGCCTTAATCATCGCCCGCAGGTGCGCGGCGGAGTGCTGGAGCAGGACTGCGCCGCGCTGCTGGACGCCTTCTTTGCCAAGCGGCGCTAGCGGCCGCTGCACCGATTTGGTTACGTCCGTACCGTGAGGTTGGGCGCGGTCACCGCGTCAGTATCGAGGTACAAGCCCACTGCAACATCATGGAGGTTGACGATGAGCGCGATCGATAAGGCAAAGAACAAGGTTCAGGAAATGATGGGCAAGGGCAAGGAAGCGGCAGGCGGCGCGACCGGCAACCACGACCTCAAGAACGAGGGCAAGGGCGACCAGGGCTCGGCCAACGTCAAGCAGGGCGGCGAGCACGTCAAGGACGCGGCTGGCGACGCCAAGGACAAGCTGACCGGCAATTGATGTTCCTTTGTGCCGGATGACCCGCCCGGCAGCCGGGCCGGTTGAGCCTCCCGACCTACCGATAGGGTGGGTTCGGGGGGCTTACCTGTCTGCGGCGAGCGTCGGCTGGTTGAAGGATCGGAGTGGACGATTTCGGGTCAGCCCGCAGAGCCGGCGGACGCCGTGCTGGCTCGACGTGCCGGCGACGGTGACCTTCCCGCCTTCGAGCTGCTGGTGCGTCGCTACTCCAACCGGGTGTTCGCGCTGGCCCTGCGCATGCTCGACGACCGCGGCGAGGCCGAAGACGTCGCCCAAGAGGCTTTCATCAAAGCGTGGAAAGCAATGAATACGCTCACCGAGCCCGCCGCTGTACGGACCTGGATCTTTCGCATCGCCCATCACGAGTGTCTGGCTGTCCTGCGCAAGCGCAAGTCACGCTCGACCAGCGCTGTCGCCGAAGTTCCCGAGGGGCATGCGATCTCGGTGGGCGGCGCACAGGAGGACGCGGACACTCAGCCCGAGCGGGCGACCGAGTCGCACCATGCCGCGGATGCGTTGCGGGCTGCGCTCGCCCAGCTGCCGGACAACCAGCGGGTGGTGTGGCTGCTCGCGGAGGTGGACGGACTCAGCTACGCCGAGATCGCCCGTGTTGTTGGCTCGTCGGAGCAGGCCGTGCGCGGACGACTATCGCGTTGCCGAGCGAAGCTGGCGGGAGTGATGCAGCCATGGCGGTAAGGGATCGGTTGGCCTCGCGCACCGTGCGGCTGCGGTGTGGGCACACTGTGGACGAGTTGTGGGACAAGGTTGCGGCCGGTCGGGCGGAGCAGGATCCGCACGTCCGATCCTGCCCGTATTGCCAGAGCACGGTCGACGGCCTGACGGCATTGCGCGAGGCCACGGCGGAGCTGGTGGCGGAGGCGCCCGAGGCGCCGTCGTCGTTGCTGGGGACCGTGATGCGCGCCGTCCGCACGGAGGCCCGTCGGGGGGAGATGACCGAACTGTTCGGTGGCCCGGACGCCGCCACGGTGTCGTTGCGGGCGATCGCCGCCATGGTGCGGGTGGTGGTCGACTCCTTCGAGGGGCTGACGCCGCACGCGATCACCGCACGCGCGGGCACCCAGATCGACGCAGTCGACGTACACATTGATGCCGGGCTCACCTCCGGGCGTCCGACGGAGGTCGAGCGACTGTTGCGGGAACAAATCACGGAGATGTTGGCGCTGGGCGTGAGCCTGCGCCTCGGCCGCTTGCAGGTGCGCGTGCAAGCGCCGTGACCGCGCCGTTGGGCGTGGTGAAGGTGCATACCGGCGTGCACGTGTGTACCCGTGCGGTCGAGCGTGTTGCGGTGACGGCAGTGCGCACCGTGGTGGGGGTGACGTCGCTGGAGCCGACTCTGGCGAGCATGGCCACCGAACTGGGCCGGGCGGTGCGAGACGCTGCCACGGGGCGTTCCGGCGACGAGTCTGGGCACGGCGTGGATGCCGACATCGCGGGAAACGGTGTGGCACTGACGATGTGGGTATCGGTGGGTGCGCGAAACGCCCGCGACGTGTGCGCCGAGATCGCTGTCGTCGTCCGGCGCCAGGTGTGGGAGCAGCTGGGGGTTCAGGTGACGTCGGTGCGCACCACGGTGGTGGACATTGCCGCCTTGCCGGTGGATGCGCTCTCTGTATGAGTGAGCAACAGGGTGCCGCGGGGCTGGCACGGGGAGTACTGGGCGAGGTCGGCGGCCTGTACCCGGCCGTGGCCAAGGGGGCGCCGCTGACGTGGCTGCCCGGGATGGACGATCCCTGGATCTCCGAACCGGGTCCGGGCTTCTGCGTGCGGGTGGTCATCACCGCAGATGCCCTGCCTGCCCGGCCGCGCCTGGTCGCGGTGCGGGAGCGGTTGATGGAGTTGCTCGACGTCGACGTCGAGGTGCTGCTGGTAGACGTGGTCGAGGAGGCTCCTGACGCACCGGGCAGGCCGTAGCCCGCTTTCCGGTAGGGTGATCCGCGGTAGCGTGTCCGAGCGGCCTAAGGAGCACGCCTCGAAAGCGTGTGAGGGTTCATCCCCTCCGTGGGTTCAAATCCCACCGCTACCGCCACCCGTCATAGGTGCACCGCCCAACTCGTGCAAACGGGGGTTGCGCGTCGCGTCCGAGCCCCGATATGGCCGACCTCGACGGGCGGCCCCGGCCCGATCCTGCGGCGTCTGAGGACAGGGGGATTTTCATGGTTGTCTCCACTCCACGCACGGAGCCGACCGAGGAGCGGCTCAAGCGACGCCTGGGCTTCTGGGGCCTGACCGCCATCGGGTTCTCGAATATCGTGGGTTCCGGGTGGCTGTTCGCGGCTCTTTACGCCGCGCAGACCGCGGGGCCGGCTGCGTTGCTCGCGTGGGTGGCGGCAGGGGTGCTGGTAATTCTCGTCGCGCTGGTGATGGTGGAGCTCGGCGCCTCGCGGCCGGAGGGCGGCGGCACGGTGCGCTGGCCCTTGCAGAGCAGTGGCCGACTGGTGGGTTCGGTCATCGGGGTGTCCGTGCTGCTCACCGTCGGCGGCACCGCGGCTGAGATCACGGCGATCCTGCAGTACGCCGCGCATTATCTGCCGTGGTTGTACTCCGGCAAGCGGATCACCTTCGCCGGTACCGGGGTGGCCGTCGTGTTGGCGGCGCTGCTCTCGGCGCTGAACTGGTACGGGGTGCGGCTGTTCGCGCGGGTGAACAACGTGCTCACCGTCGTCAAGATCGCGGTGCCGCTGCTCACGGTGGTTGCCCTGGTGATCTCCGGTTTCGCGCCGCGCCACTTGACCGACCACGGCGGCTTTGCGCCCTACGGTTACGGTGCGGTGCTCAGCGCCTTGGCCGTCGGCGGCGTCGTCTACTCCGTCAACGGCTTTCAGGCCGCGGCAGACTTCGCCGGCGAGGCCCGTGATCCCCAGCGCACCGTGCCCCGAGCGATCATCGCGGGAATTGCGCTCGCCGTCCTGGTGTACCTGGCCCTCCAGTTGGCCTTCCTGTTCGCGGTACCGGACTCGATGCTCGGCGGGGGCTGGAAGGGCGTGAACTTCGATTCTCCGTTCGGCCAGCTTGCGTTGATCCTCAACCTGCAGTGGTTGTCGCTACTGCTCTACGCCGACGCCGTGATTTCTCCGGGTGGCTCCGGCTACGTCGGCGTCGCGATCGACGCCCGGCACACCTACGCGCTGGCCCGCAACGGGGTGTTGCCGCGGTCCTTCGCTGAGGTCGAGCCGCGCTCGGGCATTCCTCGCAAGGCGCTGTTGCTGAACCTCGCGGTGATCGTGGTGTTCCTGCTGCCCTATTCAGGATGGCAGGACGTGGTCAGCGTGGTCGGCGACCTCTACCTACTGACCTACGCCGCGGTAGCAGTGTCGGCGGCAGCGTTTCTGGCTCCGGGGGGCCGATCGGTGTCGGGCCTGGTGCCCGGCCTCCGTTACATAGCCCCCGTCAGCTTCATGGTGGCCACCGAGTTCGTGTACTGGTCCGGCTGGACCCATCTGCGTATCGCGCTACCGCTCACCCTGATCGGGGTGCCGCTGTTCCTGCTGGCGTGGCGACGGCACCCGAGCGACGCCCTCACCATCGAGCTGCGCCGCGGCGCCTGGGTGGTGGTGTACCTCGTCGTCCTGCTGGTCGTGTCGGCGCTTGGCAGCTTCGACGGCTCGGAAACCATCGGCGCACCCTGGGACACGGTGTTGGTGGGGGTGCTTGCGGTCTTCGTCTATGTCGATGCGGTCCGCTCGAGTCGTCGCTACATCGCCACCGGAGCAAGGTTTTAGCGGTATCAGAAGTGATAATATTGTTGGTATGGGAACGAACCCGTGCGACGCGGTGCCGCTCTGGAGCGAGCGCCACCCGGACCTGATCGCCGTTCTGGAGTCAGCCGCTGCCCTGCAGAGGTCGGTCCCTGATGCGGTGTTGGTGGGCGGAAGTGTCGCAGCGATGTACGCCGGGCACCGCCTGTCCTTCGACCACGACCACGTCCTTACCGACTTGATGAGGCGCTACGAGGCCGTCCTGGAAGCGGCAGAAGCCACCGAGGGATGGGCGACCAGCGTCAAGGCCAGCCGGCCGCCGATGACCTTGATGGGAAGCCTCGGCGGCATCGAGGCCGGCCTCCGGCAACTGCGGCGCTCGGTTCCGCTGGAGACGGTTCAGGTGCGAGTGCCCAGCGGCGAGCGGGTCACGGTGCCGACCCTCGCTGAGGCGCTTCGCGTCAAGGCGTACCTGGTGGTCGTGCGCAACCAGGTGCGTGACTACCTTGACGTCGCAGCCATGGCCGAGCGCCTGGGGGTGGCGGAGGCCGCCGCCGTGCTGGCGGGGATAGACGGCTACTACCTCGACCGCTCCGAGGAGGACGACTCGGTGGCGACGGTGCTGGTTCAACGCCTCGCCGAGCCAAACCCCAAGGACCACACCGTCATCAGGCAGTTGTCCGACTATAAGGGACTCACCGGGAAGTGGCAGGAGTGGGCTGCCGTCACAGCGGCGTGCAACGACCTGGCCCAAAGAATGCTGGAGGGACCCGCTGAATGAGCGTGAAGTTTCGCAATGTGACCGCGGACCCGGACGACGACGTCGACTCCTGGCCGTACGAGGCATTGGTGACGGCGCTGGAACGCGGCGGATTGCACGAGTGGCAACGCATCGCCGCGGCCATCAACGCGCAACCATGGGGCGTTGTGGCGCGTGCCGTCGAGACCTATCTGGCCTACGAGCGTCCGTACGGTCTTGCCCCGCTGATGGCGCGCGCGATCACTGGCGCGCGCAGCCGTGCCGAGGCCGAGGAGAAGGCAGCTGTCGCCGCGCGCATTTCTGAACAGGTCAGCAGGAGCGGTCTGACCAGGGCTGCGTTCGCTGCGGCAATCGGTACCTCGCCGTCGCGCCTGTCCACGTACTGCGCCGGCTCGGTGACCCCATCGGCGTCGCTCATGCTCCGGATGGAACGCGTCGCGCACCGGGAGACCGCTTCCTAACCCATGGACTTCGCGCCGTCCAGGGTCTCCCGGAGAATGTCGGCATGACCGGCGTGCTGGGCGGTCTCGGCAATGAGGTGCAGTAGCACCCGCCGCGCTGACCAGCTCGCATCCGGATCGAACCAGGCAGCCGTGGGCAAGGGGTGCGCAGCGTCGAGATCGGGCAGCGTCGCCACGATCTGGTCGGTACGTCCCGCCACTTGCTCGTACTCCGCCAGCACCCCGGCCAGGGTCTCGTCGTCGCGCATACGGAAGATGTCGAGCCAGTCGCCCACCTGCCAGTCCTTGCCGTGATCCATCGCCGAGGGTCCGTCGAGGATGAAGTCGACCCACTGCCGCTCGCCGACCGTGACGTGCTTGATCAGCCCACCCAAGCACAGCTCGCTCGCGGTGGGCCGCTGCGCGGCCTGCTCATCGGTGAGGTCGCGCACGGTGTACCGCAGGAAGCTCCGGTGCTTGGCCAAGGTCTCCAGCAGGTCGGCACGCTCGCCGGTCAGGTTGTGTTCGGATGTGCTCATGGGTTCTCACCTTCCGGGTGTCGGTAGGCAGACGGTAGAGCTCAGCACCGACAGTTCAGCGTTCGACGACCGCCGGGGTGGGCCGCCACGGCGGTATCACCAGCCCGGTGACGACGCCGGCCAGACCACCACCGAGACCAAGATCGCGCTGGCGAAGAGGAAACGGCTGCCCAGGATGACGGTGGCGAGCGGGGCGAGAGCGACGACGAAACCGTGGGGCACAACCCGAGGCTGCGACCGGGACTAGGGTCGGCCGTGTGCCCGTGCCGGAGCTTGTCGATGCGCTGCCGCAGGGTCGCGTCCTCACCGATCCCGCCCTCACCGACCGCTACACCCATGACGAGGCGGAGTGGGCTCCGTCGAGTACGCCGTTGGCCGTGGTCCGCGCCCGCAGCACGGCCGAGGTGCAAGCGGTTGTCCGTTGGTGCATCAAGTACGCCGTGCCCCTGGTCCCCCGGGGAGCGGGAACTGGGCTGTCCGGTGGCGCCAACGCGGTGGACGGTGCTGTCGTGCTCTCGCTGGAAGCCATGGACGGCGTCCTCGAGATCAACGCCGCGGAGCACTTGGCTGTCGTGCAGCCGGGTGTGGTCAACGACCACCTACGCGCGGTGTGCGCTGAGCACGGCCTTTGGTACCCGCCGGATCCGGCGAGCTCACCGTGGTCGACCATCGGCGGCAACGTCGCTACCAACGCAGGCGGGCTGTGCTGTGTGAAGTACGGCGTCACCGGTGACTACGTCCTCGGGCTGGAGCTGGTGAACGGCGAGGGCCAGGTGGTGCGGCTGGGCCGCCGCACCGCGAAAGGGGTTGCGGGATACGACCTGTGTCATCTCGTCGTGGGTTCGGAGGGCACGCTCGGGGTGGTCACGGAGGTGACGGTGCGGTTGCGTCCCGCGCGGCCGCCGGAGCGCACCGTGGCCGGGTACTTTGCGTCCGTGGTGGACGCGGGACGGGCGGTGGCGGCCATCGCCGCCGCCGGGGTGCGGCCTTCGGCCCTGGAGCTGCTCGATCGGCAGTGCCTGCAGGCAGTGGACGACTGGAAACATCTGGGTCTCAGCGTGGACGCCGACGTGGTCCTGCTCGGGCGCAGCGATACCGCCGGTGCCGTCGGCGACGAAGAAGCCGCGACCATGCTGGGTTGCTTCACCGCCGCCGGCGCCACCTGGGCGGCTCAGTCCACCGACCAGGCGGAGGCCGATGCGCTGTTCGAGGCGCGACGGCTGGCCTACCCCGCGTTGGAGCGTCTCGGTCCGCTGCTCACCGAAGACGTCTGCGTCCCCGTCGCGGCGCTGCCGGAGATGTTGGGTCGGATCGAGCGAACCGCGCGGCGTCACGGCACGCACATCGCCAACATCGCCCACGCCGGCGACGGCAACCTGCACCCGTTGATCATCACCAAGCCCGGCGATGACGCGGCCCGCGAACGGGCGCAGCTGGCGTTCGCGCAGATCATTGATGACGCGTTGGACCTGGGTGGCACGGTCACTGGCGAGCACGGCGTAGGACTGCTGAAGCGGGCCGGGCTGGAGCAGGAGCTGGGCCACGAGGTGCTGGCCATGCACCGCGCCGTCAAGCACGCGCTGGACCCGCATGGTGTGTTCAACCCGGGCAAGATCGTCGCGGCGCCGGACCGCTGACCTCAGCATGCGGACTGGTTCGAGAGTCAGCTCGACGCCGCCAAGCGGGTGGGCCTGCCCCAGTACCTCGCCCAGCAGATCGACCCAGGCGCCGGACCCAGCTGAGCTGTCAAAGTTCGTGATCGAGCCCCAGCTCGTCGATCAGACCCACGGTGCCCATGCCCGACCAGGTGTCGTCGACGTAGTGAGCGAGCATGACGAGGTCGCGCAGTGTGCCATCGCGGTCGCGGAGATGGTTGCGCAGCAGAGCCTCGCCGGTGAACCCGAGTGCGGTGAACATGGCCAACGCATGCTCTTGGTCGGCGACGAGCTCGACGACGACTTTGGTGAGCCTCGAGGCCACCGCTTGCGTCAACGCCTGCCGAGCCAGCGCCCGGCCCAGTCCGGTCCCGCGGTGGGCGGGGTGCACAACCAGTCTGATCTCCCCGACATGGTCGGACCAACCGGCTAGCCGGTGCACGGCGACGTAGCCGGTGACGGTTCCCGCATCGAAGGCGAGCCAGCGGCCGCTGCCGGCTTCGGTCCAGGATCGGACGGTAGCCGGGTCGGTCACGTCCTCCTTGATGAACGTCAGGTCCCCGGCGGGGAGGTCGGCGAAAAAGCGGGTGAGTGCGGCTGCGTGTTCCGGGGCTGCTTCGACGATGTTCACGCCGTCTCCTCGCTGCGCCGACGGAGGAAGTCGATGATCTTCGGAACGGTGGTCTTGGCCGCGGTCTTGCCGACGACCAGGCCGATGTGACCGGCGGCCAGCCGCAGCTCGTGCTTGTCCGGCGACCCGACGAGGTCGATCAGGGGGGCCGTGGAGCGCTCGGGGACGATGTGGTCCCGCTCCGCCAGTACCGTGAGGAACGGAACGCGAATGTCCTGCAGATGCACCGGGTCACCGCCGACCGTCAGCCGATCGGTGACCATGCCGTTGTCCTGCACCAACATCTGCACGCTGTCCCGTGCGGCGGCGCCGGGGAAGGGTACGTGGTCGCCGGACCAGCCGGTCATCGCCTGGTAGGCGAACACGTAGTCGTCGTTCCACAGCTTCTCCCACAGGTCCACGTAGCGCTTCACCTCCGACGTGGGGGTCAACGTGCGGAATCCCTGCAAGATGATCTGCGGAGGCACGTTGCCGTCGGCGTCCAGCACGGTGTCGACGTCCAGCCCGCCGGTGACGAAGGCGTCGACGAGCGGACCCATCTGCTGGAAGTCCACGGGCGTCGCCATCACCGTCAGGCTGCGCAGCGGTGAGTCGAGATGGTGCGCGGCATGCAGCAGCGCGAGGTTGCCGCCGAAGCAGTATCCCAGCAGGTTGACCTCGTCGGAGCCGGACAGCTCCAGCACCCGGCCGATGCCCGCCGGGATGTAGTCATCGACGTAGTCCTCGAGCCGGTTGTCCGCGTCGCGCTCGTCGGGCACTCCCCAGTCGAGCAGGTAGACGTCGAAGCCCGACTCGAGCAACCGTTCGACAAAGCTGTTGCCCGGGGTGAGATCGAGGATGTAGCTGCGGCTGACCAGGCTGAACACGATGAGTACCGGCGGGTACAGGCGGACGTCGTCGTTGCGGTAGTGCCACAGCTCGGTGCGCCCGGACCGCCACACCACGTCCTTGGGCGTGTGCCCGATGGGGGGCCGGTCGGTGCCGGCGGCGAGCTTGATGCCGTTACGGGCTCGGAGGGTGTTGCGCTCCACGTCGCGGCGCACCCGGTCGAGCACGTTTTGCGGGCTTGGGATCGATGGGCCGGGCAGCGACGGCATCGGCTGACTCCTTGCTGTGGCGTTGCTCGTTGTTCTCCGCGCGTTCCTGCTCGAGCCGAAGCGTGAGGCGACGCACTTCGCGGTCCAGGGCGCCCACCTGTGAGCGCAACCGGGCCAGGTCCGTACCGGCCGGCAGGTTGACCAGGTGCCATGCCCAGGCCGACAGCCCGTTGGCTTGCCGGCGGCCGAAGGACTGCGTCTTCGCGGCCAACGCGGCGCCGCGGGCGAACTGGTTGGTGCGTACCAGGGACTCGAGCGGGGGTGCGACGGCCCGCTCGGCCACGTCGAAGGCCTGGCGCCACAGCGGAGCCGAGGCCATCTAGCTCAGCTCCTGTTTGGCCGACGGGAGCTGCCGGGCCAGCAGCCGCCCGAGATGGCGGTACACCTCGGCATTCACTCCCAGCCCCAGGTGGCTTCCGCCGACCTCGATGCACTCAGCGTCCGCTGGTTGACAGGCCGACGGGCGGACGATCCCGTCGTGCCTGGTGTAGATCGAGGTCAGCGGAACCGTCGCGGGCAGCGGGGCGCGTACATCGCAGGTGTAGGCACACTGGCAACTTCCGGTGAAGCAGCCGTCCCTCCGTGCTTGCGGCCTGAGCAGACGCTGCATGGCGCGCGCCCCGGCGACTGCCGCCAGGGTGGACACCGAGCAGTCGAGCTCGTTGGCCAGCGGACTGCCGAGCGTGATCACCTCGGTGAGGTCCGCCGGACGGCGGTGCACCAGAGCCCGGGCGAACAGTCCGCCCCGGCTGTGCCCGATGACGCGAACCGGGCGGCCGGTCCGCTGCACGACCGCCGTCAGCCTGCGCTCGAGTCGGACCATCGCGCGGTCGGCGCAGTCGACGTTCCACCTGATGTCGGCCTGGTAGGTGCGGTACCCGATGCGCTGCAGCCACGTGCGCAGAGTGCTCAGCGAGACGTCACCGCTGAGAAACCCCGGCACCAGCAGCACGGGTGAGCCGTCCCCGCGCGGCACACCGACGCCGCGCCACACCGGGTCGGCGAGCAGCGCCGCCCACTCGAGCTGCCAACGCAGCTCGGAGATCGGGCGGCCCCACCACAGTCCTGGGCGCGGCGAGGCAATGGCCGTCATGCGGTAGCGCCGCCGCGTCGTTCGACAACCCTGAGCGAATCGTCCGCGCAGTAGGTCATGGTCACCTCGTTGTTATCCCGCAGGAGCTGACGGACCGACGCTACTCGGGCTTGTCCCGTCTCGCCCGGGAAACAGAAACTCACTGTCCGGATGACGGTGCCGCCTGGCGGTGGTTGGCTACGACAGCTCGGTCAGTCGTGCCATCAGCAACTCACGCAGACGCTGACTCACCCGCTCCTCGAACCCGATTTGCTCAACGGAATCCAGCCCGTGCGCGACGCCGATGCAGACCTCGTTCAACATTCGGATCGTGGCGCGTTCGGGCACGCCCAATCGGTTGCCCGCATCGACGAGATGTGGCCTCGTCAGCTTGTTGGCTCGGCCGTACAGGTCCAGGGCCATCGGATCACGCCACCGGAGATAGGGCTGCGTACACAACAGGTCGTATACGGGAGTGGCGGTCCACAATCCCCTCTCGGGCTGGTACACCGAGAAGTTCTTCCCGTGCAGATCACCGTTGCCGGTCGCATATGCATAAGCCACCAGGCGCAGCAGCGCCAACGTCGACACCCTGGCCGACCCTCCGCCCCGCTCACAGGCGCTACTGAGCGCACTGATGACGTCCTCCGTCTTGAGGCGGTACTTGGCCGCCGGAAACTGGCCCAGCACCTGGCAAGCGTCCTCCTGCGCAAGTCGGTTCAGCTGCCCGTGCGTACCGAGCCGGCGATCAAAGCGGGAAACCAACAAGCCGGTGCAGCCCTGCCCGTCGCGGACAATTCGATGTCGAGGCACCCGGAGCCCGCATTTCGCGGCGAGCCCCATGAAGAAGTGCTCGTTCTCGATCAGTCTCGGAAAACCATGCTCCGGAGCGAGTTTCAGGATCGCCGGCCCGCTCCTCGTCGAGATGGGCGTCGAAGCCATCTGGGCCGAGACCTTGGCCTGCACGCCCGGCAACGCGGCCGGATCCGTACGCAACACTTCGCTGCCGGATGCCCGGTCGAACAAGTGGCGGAGGTCGGGCGGGCTGCTCGCGTCCTCGTCGAATGCGGCAATGGGACGGGTGAGCGCGGATCTGGCGGGGACGACGCGGACGTCACCGATGGTGTCCGCCCCCACGGCCATGAGGATGGTCAGGTGGTCATCTTCGGACGTCTTGGTTGCGGCAACAGCACCGCGTAACCGGAGGCCTTCCGGCAACAGCCCGGCAAAGAACGCAGGCACGCTGCCGGCGGCCGCCCGAACGTCGCTCTCGTGCTTGGGGATCGACCACGCGAGCGGGGGAGCCGACGGGTCCGCGAGGTAGCTCTGGTGGTAACGAAAGACGACGTCCGAACCGTCTCTGCGCAACGTGCCCGCAAGGCGCTCGTCCTTGTAGACGTCCGCATTCTCCACACTCTTCAGTCGCTCGGCGCCGGTTTCTTCTGGGCTTCTCACGGCAGTATCGGTGTTCCGGAGCGCGTCGTCAGGCTCAGTTCGCAGCCGAGGGTGTCGGTGATCGCCAGCACCCGGTCCAGCTGAACTGTTTCCCGACCTGCCTCAATGGACTGCACGCTCGAGCGTGACACCCCGGCGAGGTCGGCAAGCTCGGCTTGGGTCATCCCCAGCTGCAGTCGCCGCGTCGCCAGGCCGGCACCGATCCACGCAGCAGCTCCCGCGGAGGTTTGCCGCTTCCTTCGTCGCGGAGTTGCCATCGCGAGTCTCCCCTATGCCTGTCCGGCTATGCTTAGTCGTCAGCATCGCGGAATGCCAGGCGATTGTCCAGGCTTATGCTCGCAGACATGAGCATTAGCCTGCCCAGACCATAATCCGCGATCACTGCGCATCTATGCCCTCGTACTCAAGCATTGCCCTATTGCGCGCAGCGATGGTTGACGACGCCGCGTGAGGATTCCCTGACAGATGTGACAGATCGAAGTTTGCGTCGAGCAGCCAGTACCGTTGGCGGAGGATAGGGGATTTGAACCCCTGAGGGCGTTAACCCAACCCGCGTTCCAGGCGAGCGCCATAGGCCACTAGGCGAATCCTCCGTCGCGTACTCTACCGGCAGCGCAGCGACAGTCCGAATCGCCCCGACGATCAGACCGCGCAGCCCTCTGGGCCGCAAGCCTCAGCGCCGTCCGCGCCGACGGTGGTCAGCGAGGGGTGCGCGTCGGACCAGGCCTGGGTGAGCGCTTGACCGAACACCTCTGCCGGCTGCGCACCGGAAATTCCGTACTTGCGGTCGATGACAAAGAACGGCACTCCGCTCACGCCCAGCGCCCGCGCCTCCTCGACGTCGGCGTACACGTCGTCCAGGTACTCCTCCGTGGTCAGGACCTGTGCCACTCGCTCCTCGGGCAGTCCCGCGTCCACGGCCACCGACGTCAGCACCGTGTGGTCGTCAACGGCCCGCACGTCGGTGAAGTAAGCCTTGAGCAGCAGTTCCTTGAGCTGGACCTGCTGCGTGGGACCACCGCACATGAGCGCGAGGTGCAGCAGTCGGTGGGCGTCGACGGTGTTCGCGCGCACGGCCAATCGGTAGTTGAACTCCAGGCCCTCATCGGCCGCGGCCGAGGTCATCTGGGTGACCATCTGCTGGCCGGCTTCCGCCCCTCCGCCATACTTCTGTCCGAGGTGCTCGGCGACCGACTGTCCGCTGCCCTTGGGCGTGCTGGGGTCGAGCTCGAAGGAGCGGTAGACGACCTCGACCTGCTCGGCGTGCGGAAAGCTCGCAAGGGCCCGCTCCAGTCGGCGCTTGCCCACGTAGCACCACGGGCAAACGACGTCGGACCAGATCTCGATGCGCATGTCCAGGATAACCGGCTGCCCAGGTGAGCTATTCCGGCGCAGGCCCCACGCGTCGCCCGTTACACTTGCCGACGGACCCCGCGCGGCGTCCATCCTGTGAACTCCCCCAGGGCCGGAAGGCAGCAAGGGTCAACGGGCTCTGCCGGGTGCGCGGGGTCCCCTTTCATGTCCGGGCACGATCAGGCACCGCAGAAGGGCCCCAGAGGAATGTCACTGACGACGCTCAGCCACGATGAGCTCACCGCGTTGTGCAACGAGCAGCGCACTGCTTACGACGAGCTGGTGGCGCGCAACCTCGCCCTCGATCTCACCCGCGGCAAGCCCGCCCCCGACCAGCTGGACCTCTCCGCCGAGCTGCTCGAGCTACCCGGAGTAGACTGCTTTCGCGACAACTCGGGCGCCGACTGCCGCAACTACGGTGGCCTGGCCGGCCTCGTCGAGCTGCGTGAGATCTTCTCCACCCTGCTGAACATCCCGGTGGCGCAACTCATCGCCGGCGGGAACGCGAGCTTGACGATGATGCATGACTCGCTGGTCTACGCCCTGCTGCAGGGCACCGTCGACTCCGAGCGGCCGTGGTCGCAGCAGCCGGGCATCAAGTTCCTCTGCCCCGCGCCGGGGTACGACCGGCACTTCACGGTGTGCGAGCAGCTCGGCATCGAGATGATCCCCGTCCCGATGCGGGAGGACGGCCCCGATATGACGGTCGTGTCCCAGCTCGTCGCCGCTGACCCGCTGATCAAGGGTCTCTGGGCCGTCCCCACCTACGCCAACCCGACCGGTGCGGTCTACTCGCGGGAGATCGTCGCGCAGCTGGCCGCGATGCCGACCGCCGCCGCGGACTTCCGGCTTTACTGGGACAACGCCTATGCCGTGCACCACCTCACCAACGAAGAGCCCGCCGCGATCGACGTCATCGGTCTGTGCGCGGAGGCCGGGTATCCGAACCGGGCAATGGTGTTCGCGTCGACGTCCAAGATCACCTTCCCAGGCGCCGGTGTCGGCTTCCTCGGCAGCTCGCCGGACAACATCAGCTGGTACTTGGTCAACCTCGCCGCCCAGAGCATCGGCCCGGACAAGCTGAACCAGCTGCGACATGCGCTCTTTCTGCAGGACGCCGACGGAGTGCGGGCGTTGATGGCTAAGCACCGTGCGCTGTTGGCGCCGAAATTCGCGCTGGTTGCGCAGATCCTGGACGACCGGCTCGGTACGCTCAAGGCGGCCAGCTGGACCGACCCGAAGGGCGGCTACTTCGTCAGTCTCGACGTGCTCGACGGGACCGCGTCGCGAGTGATCGGGCTGGCCAAGGGCGCGGGCATCGCGATGACTCCGGCGGGGTCGGCGTTTCCGTACGGCAGCGACCCCGACGACCGCAACATCCGCATCGCGCCGACCTTCCCCAGCGAAGACGAGCTGGGACAAGCTATTGACGGGTTGTCCACCTGTGTGTTGCTGGCGGCAGCGGAGAAGCTGCTCGACGGGGCGTGATGTCGAAGCGGGCGAGACGATGATCGTGACCAGCGCCTCCAGCGAAGCTGCTACGGGTGCTACCGGAGGTCGCGCGATGTCCAGATCAATTCCGCACCGAGAACTCCGCAACAGCAGTAGCAAAGTGTTGCGGGAGGTGCAGAGCGGCGAAACCATCGAAGTCACCAATAATGGCGAGGTGGTGGCCGTTCTGGTTCCGCCGGGGCGCTCGCCGATTGCCGCGCTGCGGACTCGGGTGCCGGTCGTATACGGCGGCTTTTCCGAATTGCCGCGGGTGCGACGCGCGCACCTCACGCAGGAGACCTTGGATGAGCTCCGTGGTGAGCGTTGATCGTCTACATCGAGACGTCGGCCGCGGCGAACTTGCTGATTGACGAGCACGAATCGACAGCGTTGGCGGCGCACATGGATGCGCTGGTCAGCGGGGCCGGACGGATCTTTTCCAGTTTGTTGCTGGAGACGGAGTTGCGCCGACTCGCCGTGTGGGAGGGGCTCGCGCAGACCGCGGTCTCCGAGTTGTTGGACCGTGTTGAACTCATCGAGCCCGACCGCTCCCAGTACCGCGACGCCGGGTTGCTCCCAGGTCTTCATCTGCGGAGCCCGGACGCTCTGCATGTCGTAGCGGCGCTCCGGGTGGCTGCGGAGGCGATGATCTCTTATGACCAGAGGCAGGTAGCGGCCGCGCACGCGGTGGGTTTGCGGGTGGTCGCTCCGGCGTAGCACAGGGGACGCATGGGTGCGCTGTTGAACGCGCGCTTGGGATGGTCAGCCCCGACGACGTGGACGAAACGCGAAGCTACAGCGCGCAGTCGGTCACGTGCTGCCGTGGGTCGAGCTCATCGGCTGACCGGCTGTCGGACCGCGCCGGTACCCTCACGCCGTGGCCCTGTATCGCAAGTACCGTCCGGCGAGCTTCGCCGAGGTCGTCGGGCAGGAGCATGTCACCGAACCGCTGAGCGTCGCGCTGAACACTGGTCGAATCAACCATGCGTACCTGTTCTCCGGCCCGCGCGGCTGCGGCAAGACCTCCTCGGCGCGCATTCTGGCTCGCTCGCTGAACTGCGAGCAGGGGCCCACCGCTACGCCCTGCGGTGTCTGCGACTCGTGCGTCGGGCTGGCGCCCGGTGGACCCGGCACCTTGGACGTGGTGGAACTCGACGCCGCCAGCCACGGTGGCGTGGATGACGCCCGTGAGCTCCGCGACCGGGCGTTCTACTCCCCGGCGTCCTCGCGCTACCGCGTGTTCATCGTGGACGAGGCGCACATGGTCACCACGCAGGGCTTCAATGCGCTGCTGAAGATCGTGGAGGAGCCCCCGGAGCACCTCGTGTTCATCTTCGCCACGACGGAGCCGGAGAAGGTGCTGGCCACCATCCGCTCGCGCACGCACCACTACCCGTTTCGGCTGCTCGCTCCTGCGGTGATGCGCGGCCTGTTGGAGCGGATCTGCACTCAGGAGCAAGTCCAGGTTGAGGCTGCGGTGTACCCCCTGGTCATCCGGGCCGGGGGTGGCTCGCCGCGTGACTCGCTCAGCGTGCTCGACCAGTTGCTGGCCGGGGCGGGGCCCGAGGGCGTGACCTATCAGCGCGCGTTGTCGCTGCTCGGCGTCACCGACGTCGCCCTGATCGACGACGCCGTTGACGCTTTGGCGGCCGACGACGGCGCCGCCCTGTTCGGCACCGTGCAGCGCTTGGTGGACGCTGGACACGACCCGCGCCGCTTCGCTGTCGACCTGCTCGAGCGGGTGCGCGACCTCATCCTGCTTCGCGCGATACCCGACGCGGGCGATCGCGGGCTGGTCGAGGCGCCGGGGGACGTGGTGGAGCGGATGCGCGATGAGGCCGAGCGGATCGGCGCCGCGACCCTAGCTCGCTACGCCGAGGTGATTCACAGTGGCCTCGGCGAGATGCGCGGCGCCACGGCTCCGCGGCTGTTGCTCGAGGTGATGTGCGCGCGGATGCTGTTGCCTGCGGCTTCGGATGCCGAATCGGCGGTGCTGCAACGGCTGGAGCGAGTTGAACGGCGCATGACCATCACGCCGCCGACGGACGAAGAAGGCCATGAGGCCCCGTTCCGGCGGCCCTCGCAGCGGGCTGTGGAGGTTGCAGGGCAGCCCGCCGAACCTCCTGCAGCGCGTCCCGCCGCGCCCGAACCCTCCGCCGCGACGAGGCAGCCGGCTGCGGCCCCCGAGCAGGCCGAGCGCCCCGAGCAGGCCGAGCCCCTCGAGCAGGCCGAGCCCACTGAGCGTCCGAAGCAGCCTGCACCGTCGGAGTCCGTGCCTGCCGCGTCGACCGTCGTTGCGGGCCAGCCGGATGCGGCCACGGTGCGCACCGTGTGGTCGGAGGTACGCAATGCCGTTCGCGAGCGCAGTCGCACCACGGAGGTGATGCTGTCCAGTGCCACAGTGCGTCGCCTGGACGGTGACACGCTGGTGCTGAGCCACGAGTCGGGCCCGCTGGCGAAGCGGCTCACGGAGTCGCGCAACGCCAACGTGGTCCGTGAGGCCTTGCGTGACGTACTCGGTGTGGACTGGAACGTGCTGTGCGAGAGCGGTTCTGTTCAGCCCGAGCTGCGGCCGTCAGTCGACGGGCCCTCGTCGGCAGCCACCCCTGCTCGTTATACCCGGCGCTCCGGTGGTGCGGCGCCGACTCCGACCGCTGATGACATTCCGTTGCCCGATTGCCCCACCGATGACGATGGGGCAGAACCCGCACCGGTGCCCGCTGAGCCACTCGATGACGAAGCGATGCTGGCGGAGGCGGCCAGTAGCGAGTTGGGCGATCCGGCGGGGCGGCGAGATCCGGAAGAACTAGCGCTCGAACTATTGGCGGCAGAGCTGGGAGCGAAGCCGCTCGACGCCCGCTGAGCCGGGTTAACGCAACTGACGCGCCAGGAAGTCCAGCGCACGCGGGTAGGCGTCCAGCCGGTTCGTCCGTTTGGCCAGTCCGTGGCCTTCGTCGGCGTATACCAGCAAGTGGCACTCCACCCCACGCGCCGTCAGAGCTGAATGCAGCTGCTCGGCCTCGCTCAGCGGCACCCGGGGATCGTTGGCACCGTGGATCACCAGCAGCGCGGCCTGTACGTCGTCGATCCGGTTCAGCGGCGACGCCAGCTCCAGGAACTCACGGTCGTGTTCCAGTGTCCCGTACTCCCGCTCGCGGGCGGCGCGGCGATACAGCGAGGTGTTTTCCAAAAACGTCACCAGTGACGACATCCCGACGATGTCCACCCCCGCAGCCCAGCGTTCGGGCTGGAACGCGCAGCCGGCCAGCACCATGTAGCCGCCGTATGAGCCGCCCCACAACGCAGCCCTGGCGGGATCGCAGCCCAACGTCGGTAGCCAATCGTGTAGTGCAGCAAGATCGGCCACTGAGTCGAGCCGTAATCGGACGTCGTCAAGAGACACCCAGCGCTTGCCGTAACCGGCCGAGCCACGCACGTTGGGCACCAGCACGGTGTGCCCCGCCGCTGTCAGCGCCGCTACGATCGGGCTGAATACCGGACGGCTCTGACCCTCTGGACCGCCGTGGATGATGGTGATCGATGATCCGTTGCCGCTGACCGTCGGTGGGTAGCTGAAGCACGGGATCTCGCCGTCGGCGGCGGGAATGCGATGTGCCTGCGGTGCGGGTACGTCCGGCAGGGCAGTACTGGGCGACACCGGGCGCAGCTGCCCGCGGGTCACGTCGAGCAGCAACACATCACCGGGCACAGCCGGCGCACTCAGCGACATCGCCACTGTGCAACCATCGGGGCTGAAGCGGGGCTCCGGGTAGGGGAAGGTCACGACACCTGGCGTGGGTAGCGGTATCTCGCGCAGCCGAGCGCCGGTGATCCCGTCGTGCAGAGCGAGCTCGCTCCATCCCTCCCGGTTGCGCTCCACCAGCACATGCGCACCCTCTGGCGATAGCCAACCAGTCAACTCGTACGCATCGTCCGTCACCAACCAGGTGAATTCGCCGGTACCGACGTCGTAGCGCGCAACACCGGCCATGTCGCGGTCGCGGTTGGTAGTGAGCAGAAAACCGGAGGAGTCGGGCAACCAATGGATGTTGTCGTACGCCGCGTGCTCGCCGCCACCGGTGAGCTCGGTGACCCTCTCGTCCGCCGTCGCGGCCAAGGTGTCGACGAGGAGCAGCTGAGTGGACACGGGGCGAGTGCCGACCAGCGCCACCACGGTGTAGCGGGAGTCCGGCGACACGGCGACCTCGGCGACGTTGCCACCACCGGCATAGAGGACTTGCTCGACGCCGGTGCTCACGTTGCGCAGCACCACGTCGAAGTCGACTCCGTTGGCGCGGTTCGTGCGGTACACCACTCGTCCGGCCAGCACGCCGGACAGTGCGTGGATGAAGGCGGGATCGTGCACCAGCGGCACAAGCTCAGGGGACTCATCCGGGTACAGCAAGGACAGCTGCGCCCGCTCGTTCCCGCCATCGTCGTGCTGCACAACTATGCAGCGCTCACCGGGCAGGTAGCGCCCCGAACAGGAGCCGGGCAAGGCAGTCAGCGGCGTGGCGGTGCCGTCGGCCGTGAGTTCCACCAGTTGCACCGTGCCGGAGTCGTCCCAGCCGGCGAGCACCCGCCCGTCATCGTCGACGTCGAAGGCGCGCCAGGTCCGGACGTTGAGCAACTCGGTGATCTGCACGGTGTCGACCCTGGCACAGGCTGACGCCGTTCGCGGCACGCGGGTGCCACCAGCGACACTGCACCACTGCGTACCTACTGCTCAGCCGCTCCACCAGGGCCGCAGCGGCACCTCCGCGGCGCCTTTGTCCCCGAGCTTGACGGCCAGCACCTGGTGCAGCTGCACCACGTTGCGTTCGAAACCCAGCCGCGAACCCGCCATGTACAGGCCCCACAACTTTGCGGTGCCCTCGCCGACTTCGGCCACGCACGCATCCCAATTGGCCACCAGGTTGGCGTTCCACTCGCGCAGGGTCAGCGCGTAGTGCTCCCGCAGGTTTTCCTCGTGCCGGACCTCCAGCCCACAGTCCTGGATCTCGGTGATGATGGTGCCCGAGCCGGTGAGCTCCCCGTCCGGGAACACGTAGCGGTCGATGAATGCGCCGGTCTTGATCTTGCGGTCGTTGGTCGGCCGGGTGATGCAGTGGTTGAGCAGCCGCCCTCCGGCGCGGAGCTTGTCCCGCAGCGATTCGAAGTAGGCGGGGTAGGAGTTGATCCCGATGTGCTCGGTGAGCCCGATCGAGGAGATGGCGTCAAAGCCGGTCTCCGGCACGTCGCGGTAGTCGGAGAAGCGCACCTCCGCGAGCTCACCCAGGCCCTCCTCGGCGATCGCCTGCTGAGCCCACGCGGCCTGCTCGGCGGACAGGGTGGCGCCGATGGTCCGCACCCCGCGTCGGGCCGCGAAGCGCACCATCCCACCCCAGCCGCAGCCGATGTCCAGCAACCGCATGCCCGGCTGCAGGCCCAGCTTGTCGAACACCAACTGGTACTTGGCTTCTTGGGCCTGCTCGAGGGTGGCCTCTGCCGTCGGGAACACGGCGCAGGTGTAGGTCATCGACGGCCCGAGTACGTATGCGTAGAACGCGTTGGAGACGTCGTAGTGCTTGCTGATGGCCTCCGCGTCGCGGGTCTTGGAATGCCGCAGCCCCTCCGCGAGACGCCGCCAACGGGGCTGCGCTTCCTGCGGGGGCGGGGCAATCGGGCGGAGCAGCTCCCAACCCAGCGAGCGGGTGATGTTGGCGATCACCGCGGCCGAGGGGCGTTGCAGGGTCAGGCCATCGGCCATGGTCAGCAGCACCTCATAAGGGTCGCCGGGGTGGACCCCACTGACCTCCAGGTCGCCGGAGACGTACGCCCGGGCCATACCGAGGTCGCCGGGGGCGGTTGCGAGGTAGGTGGTGCCCCGCGGGGAGACAAGGTGCAGGCCGACCTTCGCATCCTCCGGGCCGGAGCTGCTGCCGTCGTAGGCGGTGAAGTGCAGCGGCACCTCCCCCACCGAGAGGGTGTCCACAATGTCGGCCAGACTCATCTTGGGCGCTGCTCGGCGAGCACCGACCGGTGGTTTGCGCAACGTGGTCATGGTTATTTCCTCCGCACAGCTTTCGCGTAGAGATCGAGCAGTCTCGACTCGGGGTCGTAGCGCTTTTTGAGCACGGTGTAGCTCTCGCCGCCGTACAACGCGGCGAACGTCTCGGGGGAGTAGTAGGCGTCGGAGTACAACGACTTGTGTCCGTCGAACTTGGTGACGGCGTCCTCGATCAACCGGTTGGTCGCGCCCTCGGGGCCTTCTTGAGGAACCGAACTCCAGAAGCCGACATTGACGTACGTCTTGCCCGGGTGCAGCGGGTATAGCGGCCAAGTGCGCTCGTCGTCGGTAGCGGCGTGGCGCAGCCGTAGCGGACACAGCCACAGCGGCTCGATCGGGATCGCGTCCAGGAACCAGCGAAGGAAGTCGGCGGTCTGGGCTATCGGTATCTCGACGTCCTGCACCACACGTTCGCGTGGCGGACGGCCGTGGCGTGCCTCGATGCGGTCGGCGATGGAGTAGCGGTGGTCCAACGCGATGAGCTTCCAGTAAAAGGCGCTGCGGCGTAGGCGTTTCGGCCACAGGCGACGTATCGTCGGGTTCTGCCCCCCGAACGCGCGCGAGCACCAGAACCAGTCGGTGTCCCACCGCCACAGGTAGTCGTGAATGGTGAGACGGTCGGTGTCGCGCTGCTGGATCGAGCGGTAGTAGATCTGCTGGCCGGTGTAGTCGCTGACGGGTCCCGGCTCGTCGGTCAGTGTGCCCAGCGTCAGATAGCTCTCGTCAGCGGCGAACATCACGCCGTCGAGGTAGTCCACCCGCTGATCGTCATGGCTACCCGTCGCCACGATTGAGTCCATTGTGGACTGCAGATCGTCGAGGTCGTGGAAGCATAGGTGGCGCAGGGCGACGAAGGGCTTGATCGGCTCCAGCTCGATGCGCAGGCGGGTCGCGTAGCCCAGGGTGCCGTAGGAGTTGGGGAAGCCATGAAACAGCTCCGCATGCTCGTTGTCTGCCGTAGCGGTGACGACCTCACCGGCGCCGGTGAGGATGTCCATCTCCAGTACCGACTCGTGCGGCAAGCCGTTGCGGAAGCTGGCGGACTCGATACCCAGACCCGTCACCGCGCCGCCGAGGGTGATGGTCTTGAGCTGGGGTACCACCAGCGGGCTCAGCCCCATGGGCAGCGTGGCGGCGACCAGGTCCTCGTAGGTGCACATGCCTGCGACATCGGCGGTTTTGGCGGCGGCGTCCACGTCGATCACGCCCGTCAGCCCGGAGACGTCGAGGCCGGGCGCATTGCTGGCGGCGCGCGCACGAAACAGGTTGCTGCTCTTCTTGGCCAAACGCACGGTCGCATCGCGGGGAATTGATCGATAGCTGGCGGTCAGCCGGTCGACACCGGGCTGGTGAACCGACGGTCCGAGGCCGTTGGTTGCGGAGGGCAATGAAGCTTGCACTCGGGACAGGTTAGTCCCGCGGGCCGGATCGGCACATTCCGCGCCCCACTTGTGCGTTGGTTCTAGGGCGGTTCCGGCTACTCTGGCGTCGTCGGGCGCGCCTGGGCGTGCCTGACGACGCGGGCCCGGCCTGGGCTCGTGCGCGCCTTGGCGAGAGGACATGAATCCGTGCAACCCGATGGCCAGCCCGACATGCAACAGCTGATGCAGCAGGCGCAGAAAATGCAGGAACAGTTGATGACCGCGCAAGCCGAGCTCGCGCAGGCAGAGGTGAGCGGCCAGGCTGGGGGAGGTCTGGTGAAGGCCACCGTGTCCGGGGCGGGCGAGGTGCTGTCCCTGGAGATCGACCCCAAGGTCGTAGACCCCGAGGACGTCGAGACCTTGCAAGACTTGGTGATCGGTGCCTTAGCGGACGCCAATCGGTCGGCGCAGGAGAAGGCGGCGCAGTTGATGGGCCCGCTCGCCGGTGGTTTGGGTGGTCTTGGAGGGGCCGGCGATTTGGGCCTGCCCGGAATGTGAGTGCACGTTACAGATGTATGAAGGCCCCGTTCAGGACCTGATCGACGAGCTGGGGCGTCTGCCCGGTGTGGGGCCGAAGAGCGCTCAGCGCATCGCCTTTCACCTGCTCACCGTGGAGCCGATGGATATCGCGCGGCTGCAGGTTGCGCTGCAGCAGGTGCGCGAGGGCGTGCAGTTCTGCGTGGTGTGCGGCACGGTCTCGGAGAAGGAGACCTGCCGCATCTGCGCTGATCTGCGTCGCGACCGCAGCATGATCTGCGTGGTCGAGGAGCCTAAGGACGTGCAAGCTGTCGAGCGCACGCGCGAGTTCCGTGGGCGCTACCACGTGCTCGGTGGCGCGCTGGACCCGATGTCCGGCGTCGGGCCCGAGCAGCTGCGCATTCGGGAGTTACTGGCTCGTCTGGGAAATCAGGACGACGGCGTGGACGTCAGTGAGGTCATCATCGCGACCGATCCGAACACCGAAGGCGAAGCCACCGCCACCTACCTGGTGCGGATGATGCGCGACTTTCCTGGGCTCAGCGTGACCAGGCTCGCCTCGGGCCTACCGATGGGCGGTGACCTCGAGTTCGCCGACGAGGTCACGCTGGGCAGAGCGCTAACCGGGCGCCGCGCGATGTAGCCCGACTGTGCGTGAAGTTTGGCGGTAGGCGGCCAACTTTCACGCACGAGCTATGGCGGCGGAATTCCGGGGACGATGGCGCCCGGGGCCAGGGTGATGGGGGGTTGGCCTGGCCCGGATACCACGGTGATCGGCGGCCGCGGCGGGGTTGGCTGGCTGGGCGACGGCACGACAGGGGCACGGCTGCTGCTCACCGAGAGGGCGATCCTGGCGCCCGGCGCAGTGGGTCCGGTGATGCTCTGAGTGACGACGGTCCCGTATGGGCTGGGGTCGATCCGGCTGGTCTGGCTGACCTTGAAGCCGAGGGCGTTGAGCTTCTTGCTGGCCTCGGAGCCCGCCATGCCACGCACATCGGGTACGTCGTTCTTGCCGGACCCGGCGACGTAGTGCTGGTCGACGGGCGGCAGGGCCACCGGCCCGAAGCGGCCGATGATCGGCGCCACCGCGGCAAACCAGGTCCGGGCCGGCTCCTGGCCGCCGGTCAGGTTGGCGGAGGAGCAGCTGCGCGCAGCGGATCGTGGCAGATCCCGCCCGGCGTCGGGGAGTCGTCGAACACCAGGTTCGCGGCGGCAAGGGTGTTCGTGAAACCCAGGAATGCGGAGGAGTACTCCCGCTCGGTGGTGCCGGTCTTGCTCGACATCGGCAACGTCCAGTTCACCGTCCGGGCGGCCCCGGCCGCCGTGCCGGAGAGCGAGTCCTGGCTCATCGCGTTGGCCAGGCTGTTGGCCAGTCCCGGGGGAACCACCTGCTCGCAGGCCGGGGAGCTGACGTCGACGGTCTTGCCGTTGGCGTCGTTTACCGACTCGATCGGCGTCGGCGGGCACCACCTGCCGCCCGAGGCCAGCGTGGCCGCGACGTTGGACAGCTCCACCGGATCGATGGGTGCTGGTCCCAGCGTGAACGAGGCCAGATTCTGCTTCGTGAATTCATCGGCGATGGTCTGGCCGGGGTTGCTATGGCTGGGCGCCGTGGCGTATGAGCGCATCCCCAGCCGCACCGCCATGTCCACGGTGGGAGTGACCCCGGTGGAGGCGATCAGCTGGACAAAGGGGTTGTTCGGCGACTGGGCCAGGGCCTGGGTCACCGTGTAGGGCGGTGCGTCGCCGCCGCCGTAGTTCTTCACGCAGTACTGGTTGCTGCCGTCATCGCAGCCGCCGGTGCCGAACCCGGTCAGCTTTACCGTCGGGGGGGCGTCCAGGACAGCGGCGGTGCCCATGCCCTGCTCCATGGCCGCGGCGGTGGTGAAGAGCTTGAAGATGGACCCGGCGCCGTCGCTCTCCAGTTGGGCCGTCTGCAGCAGCGTGGTCTGCTTCGCCTCGGCGTTGAGCCCGTAGGTCCGGCTGTCGGCCATCGCGAGCACCTTGTGCGAGGTCTGGCCCGGCGCGACGATGTTCATCACGCTGGCGATTCTGTTCAGCTCCGCGGGTGCGTACTTGTTCACCGCCGCCTTGGCCGAGGCCTGCACCACCGGATCGAAAGTCGTCCTGATGGTGTAGCCGCCCGTGCGCACCTGATCCGCGCTGATTCCGGCGTCGGCGAGGTACTTCAGCACGTAGGAGCAGAAGAAGCCCGAGCCCTGTGCTCCTGCGGCGCCGATGCACCCGTTGGGAACGACCGCGGGCTGCGGCAGCACCCCGAGCGGAGTCGCTTTGGCGTTCGCGGTATCGGTGGCGTCGAGCGCCCCGTTGGCCCGCATGGCCTCCAGGACGACGTTCCGCCGCGCGAGCACAGACTCGGGATCGGTGTAGGGCGTGACCGAGCTGCTCCGCACCATCCCGGCCAGCATCGCCGACTGCGACACGTTGAGGCCGTTGGCGTCGATGCCGAAGTAGGTCTGCGCGGCGCTCTGGATGCCGTAGGCGCCCGTCCCGAACGGCACGATGTTCAGGTAGCGGGTGAGCACCTCCTGCTTGTCGAGGTCCTTGTCCAGGGCCTGGGCGATCCGGATCTCCCTGAGCTTGCGGGCGGGTGTCGGCTCGATGGCCTGCTGGCGTTGCACGTCGTTCTGCGCGGCCACCAGCAGCAGATAGTTCTTCACGTACTGCTGGGTAATCGTGGACGCGCCCTGCTGGGGCGCCCCGGAGGACGAGTTGGCCAGGAAAGCGCGGACGGTGCCCCGCCAATCCACCCCGCCGTGCTCGTAGAAGCGCCGGTCCTCGATGGCCACGATGGCCTGCTTCATGGGCTCGGAGATCTTGTCGCCGGGCACCACGGTGCGTCGCCCCGACGGGGCGTACAGGTACGCGATGGGGTTGCCTGCGGAGTCCAGCATGGTGCTCATCTGCGGCACCTGCCCGTGGGCGAGCACGCTGGAGACGCTGTCGACGGTGTCGCCTGCCTCGTTCGACAGCAAGCCGGTTCCGCCGACGACCGGGAACATGAGACCGGCGAGCAGCACACCGGCCATCAGGCAACACCCGCCGAGCTTGGCCAGGGTGTTACCAACGACCGCGTGAGCAGAGGGCACAAACAACCGTAGCCCCGTGCGTGAAATAGGCTCGCCCGGGAACCCATTTCACGCACAGGGCGCAGCCCGGTTCACCGCGCTTACCACTGCACGCAGCGAGGCCGTGGTGATGGACGGCGCCATGCCGACCCCCCAGGTGATCTTCTCGCCCACGGCGCACTCCACATAAGCCGCCGCCATCGCATCACCACCGGCGGACATGGCGTGTTCGGAGTAGTCGAGCACGCGGACGTCGAAGCCGATGTCGCTCAACGCATCCACGAACGCCGCGACCGGGCCGTTTCCGCTGCCGGAGATCTCCTGCTCCGCACCGTCCACGAGCACGGTCGCGGTGATGGAGTCCAATCCGTCGTCGGTCTCCGCGGCCACCATTTTCTGGCTGATCCGCTCCAGCGGGCGCACCCGATCCAGGTACTCCTCGGCGAACACGTCCCACATCGCCTTGGGGCTGATCTCGCCGCCCTCGGAGTCGGTAACCCGCTGCACGGCCCGGGAGAACTCGATCTGCAGCCGTCGGGGCAGCGCCAGCTGGTGATCGGTCTTCATGATGTAGGCGACGCCGCCCTTGCCGGACTGCGAGTTCACCCGGATCACGGCCTCGTAGGTGCGCCCCACGTCCTTCGGGTCGATCGGCAGGTACGGCACCGCCCAGTGGATGTCGTCGACCGCAGCGCCTAAGTCATCGGCGGTCACCTTCATCGCGTCCAGGCCCTTGTTGATGGCGTCCTGGTGGCTGCCGGAGAACGCCGTGTAGACCAGGTCGCCGCCGTAGGGGTGGCGCTCGCCGACGGGCAGCTGGTTGCAGTACTCCACGGTGCGCCGGATCTCGTCGATGTCGGAGAAATCGATCTGCGGGTCCACCCCACGGGTCAGCAGGTTCAGCCCCAACGTCACCAGGCACACGTTTCCGGTGCGCTCACCGTTGCCGAACAGGCAGCCCTCGATCCGGTCGGCCCCGGCCATGAAGCCCAGCTCCGCCGCGGCCACCCCGGTGCCCCGGTCGTTGTGTGGGTGCAGCGACAGGATCACCGCGTCGCGATGGGACAGATTGCGGTGCATCCACTCGATGGAGTCGGCGTACACGTTGGGCGTCGCCATCTCCACGGTGGCGGGCAGGTTGATGATGGCGGGCGCTTCCGAGGTGGGCTGCCAGATGTCGGTGACGGCGTTGCAGATCTCCGCGGCGTAGGCCAGTTCGGTGCCGGTGTAGGACTCCGGCGAATACTCCCAGCGCCACTGTGTGTCTGGGTAGCGCTCGGCCATCAGCAGGGTGAATTCTGCGGCGTCGGTGGCGATCTTGGTAATGGCGGGCCGGTCGGCGCGGAACACCACGCGGCGCTGCAGGATCGAGGTGGAGTTGTAGATGTGCACGATGGCCCGCTCGGCGCCCTCGCAGGAGGCGAAGGTGCGCTCGATCAGCTCCGGCCGGCACTGGGTGAGCACCTGGATAGAGACGTCATCGGGGATGGCGCCGTCGGTGATCAGCTCGCGGACGAAGTCGAAGTCGGTCTGGCTGGCCGCCGGGAAGCCGACCTCGATTTCCTTGTAACCCATGGCCACCAGCAGGTCGAACATGCGCCGTTTGCGGGCGGGGCTCATCGGGTCGATCAGCGCCTGGTTGCCGTCGCGTAGGTCCACCGCACCCCACAGCGGCGCGCGGTCGATGACGGCACCGGGCCAGGTTCGGTCGGGCAGGATGATCGGCTCGACCTCGTCGGCGAATGGGCGGTAGCGGTGCACGGGCATGGAAGAGTCGCGCTGGGTGTTCCACCGCGGCTGATCGGCGGGGGCCATACGCGATGGTGTGTTGATGCGGTGCTTGGTGGCGGAGGTGAAGGCGTCAGAGGAAGTCATGGCGGGTGCTCCGAAAGGTGGCGGGTGGTCGACCGGCACGGCGCCTGCGCACGCCACAAACCCCGCGTCCGGGGAGCCAGTCTGGACTCAGACCCCGGCGCGGCGGCTAAGCAGGAGCACACGCTGCATGCGCCACACGCTACTCCTGCCGACGTTCGTGGGACACTGCGCTATGGCTGAACGACGCTCGCGCAGGCCGACTCGCGCCGGTACCTCAAGAGTCGCAGGTGTACTCGCCTCGGTGGTCCGGGCGGTCGCGGTGGTGTTCGCGGCAATTCTCGTCGTGCACATCGTTCTCACAATGGGTAGCGCCAACCCGGACAACGGCATCACCAAGCGAATCGCCGACGTCGCCCGGCCGTTGGCGCTGGGGTTCAAGGACCTGTTCGCACCGTCGGACCCGAAAACTGTGGTGCTGGTGAACTTCGGCCTGGCCGCCATCTTCTGGCTGGTGGTCGGAGCGGTGCTCGCCTGGCTCATCCGCCGCCTCGTACGGTGAACCGCGCGGGACGAAGCACGCTTACCCACGGTTCGGTCGGTTCGGACGCGCGCGCACCGCGAGGATGAGCCCGACCACGACGATCACCGGACCGAGGATCGACCAGGTGGTTGTGCCGCTCATGGCGTTACCCGAGATGACGCCGAAGCCCTGTAAAGAGAACAGCAGGCCGAGCAAAACCAGGACGATGCCGAGGACAAATACGATGGGACTCTTCATGTTCGACGACCTCCGGTAGCACCGCACGGGGCCGGTGACGGTTTCTAGGCTAGCTGCCTACGGCGCCGGGCACGGCTTGCTGAGCGCACACTGAACAGCGGGGGAGCAGCGGAGAGGCGGACACATGCGGGCGCAGCAACAGCGGGAGGCGAGCGGTGCTCCCGTCGGGCGGCGCATCGTGCTGGGCCTGCTCACGGTGGGCGTGGCGGGCGTGCTCGGTGGTGGCGCGATCGAGAAGGGTCTGGCCACCGTGCTCGGGCCAGTCGAGAACCACGACCCCACCGGCCTCGTGTCGATGATCCCGGTAGGCAACACCTTCCGGTTCTACTCCGTCACCAGCGGGGTGCCCCGGCGTGATGCCGCCAGCTACCGCCTGGACGTCACCGGCTTGGTGTCCACCCCGCGCAGCCACACGCTGGCCGACCTGCAGACCATGCCGCAAACCGAGCTGGTGCGGGACTTCCAGTGCGTCACCGGCTGGCGAGTGCCGGAGGTGCGGTGGAGCGGCGTGCGGTTGGCCGATCTGATCGACAGTGCCGGTCCCACCGGCGACGCCACCGCGGTGCGGTTCACCTCCTTCGACGGCACTGACACCGAGAGCCTCACCCTCGAGCAGGCCCGGCGGGCGGACGTGCTGGTGGCGCTGCGGATGCTCGACGGTCCGGTCACTCACGACCACGGCGGCCCGGTGCGGCTCTACGTCGCGCCGATGTACGGCTACAAGAGCCTCAAGTGGCTGTCCGGCATCGAGTTGACCCGCGAGGTGGTCCCCGGTTACTGGGAGAACCGGGGGTACTCCGTCGACGGCTGGGTGGGCGGCTCGAACGGACGCAACGATGCCCCCACAGTCTGACCGCACCGACGTGCGCCGTTTCGGTCGTGCCGCGCGCTGGGTGCATTGGAGCACGGGTGTGCTGGTACTGGTGTGCATCCTTACCGCGGCGGTGCTTTACAACGGCTCGCTGGCGGTGCTGGTCGGCAACCGGCGCGTGGTGGAGCTGGTGCACGTGTGGTGTGGCTTCGCGCTACCGGTGCCGCTGGTGCTGGGTTTCGGGTCGGGGACCTACCGGGCCGATCTGCGCAGGCTCAACCGGATGAGCCGGGAGGACTGGCGGTGGCTGCGTGTGAAGCGGCTGCGCCTTGCGGGGGTGGGGGTCGGAAAGTTCAACGCCGGCCAGAAGCTCAACGGCGCGCTGAGTGCGGGGTCGATCCTGGTGCTCCTGGGCACCGGCACTGTCATGTTCTTCCCGGACTGGACCCGGCTCGCCTGGCGTACCGGGGCGACGTTTGTGCACGACTGGTTCGCGCTCGCGTTCGGGCTACTCGTGGTGGGCCACATCGTGTATGCCCTGCGCGACGCCGAGGCGATGCGGGGGATGCGCACTGGTGATGTGGCACTGGAATGGGCGCAGGAGCAGCACGAGCAATGGGCAGAGGAGGTCGAGTAACCGAATCGCTCTGCGGTTTCGGTTGTCAGCGGAATCAGAATCTGTTGATGCATAAGGGAAACTATCCATGCGGTACTTCTTGGGGTGTACGAGCACTGTTGCATTCCTGTGCCCCCTGTATCCAACAGTCGCACGTCAGGTGGTTTACCGGTTCCAACGGCGCATGCTCTGCCAGCCCGAGGCGGCGAGAGCGGCAGGAATCAACCGGCCTGGTGGAATACGGCTGTCTCGAGTCGTTCCACGCGCTCGGCGATCCCCGTTGGCGCGTGGTCGTCGGCGTGATGCTGCTCGTTCCATCGTCGCATGAGAGCGGTTGGCTTGACGTGCTCCGCGGCGCGACGGCTCGGCACGGCCCGCGGGCGCGCCCCGTCACTCGTCGCCGGTGAGGCTGAAACCCTTCAGTCGGCGGGCGGCGAGCAACGCCGTCCCGATGAGCACGGTCAGCGTCGCGATCACGGCGTAGACCGTGCTCAGGTTGGGCGAGACGACGTTGGCCTTGTTGCTCACGGCCTCGACGATCGCCCCGGTCCACCAGCTGATACTGACCCAGCGCACCCCGGCGACGAGGCCGCCGATCAGGCCTTCCCACAGCAGCACGTAGATCAAGCCGATCACCACAGCGTTTCGGGTGAGCGTCGACAGCCAGAGGAACAGAGCGCAGTATGCCGCGCCGCCCGCGAGCGCACCGACGGTGTAGGCGAGCGCGAGACCCGGGTCGCCGGGCGCAAGCACGAAACCAGCGATGAGCATCGGCAGCGCCACGAACACGAGCATGCAGCCGAGCGCGACCAGCAACTTGCTCGCCACGATGGTGAGCCGCGAGATCGGCTTGGCCAGCAGGTAGACGATCGACCCGCCGTCGATTTCCGGGGCGAGCAGGCTCGACGCAGCGATGAGCGCGACCAGAGGCAGGAGCACATGTATTCCGAGGGACGCCAGCACGGCGCCGGCCGAGTCGGGTCCCGTCCCGACGAGGCCGCGAACCACCACGGCCAGCAGGAGGAGCACCACCGGGAAAACGAAAAGCAGAATCCCGCGTCGTCGCCCCAGCAGGGACCGCACGCCGAGCCGGACGATGGTGGGATTCATGACGAGACCAGGTAGGCGAAGACGCTCTCCAGCGACTCGTCGGTCGGCGCCACCTCGAGCAGCCGGACAGATTGTTCGCGGGCGAGTCGCGGCAGTATCCGGGCGAACCGGCCGAAGTCACTGGCCTCGACATCCAGTCCACCGCGACTGCGCAACGACGCCGCGCGCACGCAGGGGTCGCGGATCAGGGCCGAGGCCAGCAGACGGTCGTCGCTGGTGCGCAGCACGTAGCGGTTGGGACGGTCGGTCATCAGCCGACGTATCGCCCCGAAGTCGCCCGAGGCCGCGTGGCGACCCGCGACGACGACCTCGATCTGCCGCGCGACCTGCTCGACCTCCTCGAGGATGTGCGAGCTGAACAGCACGGTGCGCCCCTCGGCCCCCATTCGCCGCAGCAACTCCATCAGGTGCATCCGCTGACGCGGGTCCATCCCGTTGAAGGGCTCGTCGAGCAAGAGCACAGCAGGATCGTGCACGAGGGCCGAGGCCATCTTGACCCGCTGACGCATGCCCTTGGAGTAGGTGGAAATTCCCCGATCCTGGGCGTCGCTCATTTCGACGACCGCGAGCGCGTGCTCAGCTGCGGCGCGCGGGTGTGCGAGCCGGTGCAGCTCGGCGTTGGCGGTGACGAACTGCCGCCCCGTGAGGTAGTCGAACAGCGCCTCTCGTTCCGGCACCAGTCCGACCGTCCGGTAGATGTCGGAGTTGCGCCACAACCGCTGACCGTCGAGAGTCACCGAGCCGGCCGAGGGCGCGAGAAAACCCGACATCAGAGAGATGAGGGTGGACTTACCGGCGCCGTTGGGACCGAGCAGGCCGGTCACACCCGGGCCGATGGTCATCGAGATGTCGTTGACCGCCACGACGTTGTGATACCACCGGGAAACGTTCTCCAGCACGATCACGCTCACACCGATCCCGCCTTCCGGTAGCGCAGCAGCAGGCCGCCAACCGAGCCCGCCAGCGCCAGCAGGGTCACGAGGAGGAACGCGACGCCCATCCCGATGCCCTCCGGCGGCGCGGGAGTCGAGGCCGGCGCGCCGAAAACCCAGTGCTGTAGGCCGTCGACGAGGGTGAACGGCGAGAACAGGCCGGCCGCCTGGCCGAGGGTGTCCTCGTGTTGGTCGACCGCAATCCCCTGGATCGAGGACACCACGGTGTAGCTGACGAGCAAGACGACGATGACTGCGGCCACCCCGAGGCCCCGCTTGGTGGTGACCGCAGCGACCAGGCCGGACAGCCCGGCGAGGATCGCGGCGAGGACGAGCACAGCCGCTGCGGCCGCCAGGAAGTCGCGGACCTGACCCCACACCGTAAGGTCGGCCAGGAGGCCGCCGGCCAGCAGCAACAACAACGGCGCGACCAGCAGGACGAAGACGGCCACCGTCAGCGAGGCGAACCGGACGAGCGCGTAGGTGCTGCGGCGCAACGGCCGGGCGAAGTAGAGGGTGATCGTGCGAAACCGCAGGTCACGCGAGATCAGCGCCGGGGCCTGCGCGGCGACGAACACCGAGACGAGGAGCTGGGTGGCCATCGCGTAGCGCGCGTAGGGCAGCAGCTGCTCGTCCACCTTGGTCTGCACCATGACCGCCACCAGGATCAACGCCGGCAGCACCATGAAGACCAGCAGCAGCAGCGGCAGCACCTTCGACTTGCCCGAGCGCCCCAGGCCATAGCAGTTGCGCAACCCGGTGACGAACAATGACCAGGCAACCGCCCAGTCGCCGACACGCAGACCGGTATACGGGCGGTATCCGATGTCGTGGATCACACTCCGGGAGGCGATTCCCCGCGGATCAGACGGGTGGGACACTGCCAGTCCCTCCTTCCCGGAACACATCCCCGATTTGGCGGTGATGCTGCTGCATGCGCACCAGGCCGAGATCGAGATCACAGGCCAGGTCGCGGATCACGTCGTGGCGCTGTGGGTCGGAGACCGCGACCTCGATGACATCGCCGTGCGGTCTCGCCGCGAATCCCGCGTCGACGAGCGCCTGACCCATCCGGTACTGCTCGGCCCACCCGCCGACGACCTCGACGAGCAGGATCCCGGTGGTCTGGGTGAAGTCCGCCGTCGCCGCGGACCGCAGCATTCGGCCGGCGTCGAGGACCACGACGTGGTCGCTGACCCGCTCGAGCTCGCCGAGCAGGTGCGAGGTGACCAGTACCGAGATCCCGAAGTCGTGGCCGATCTTCTGAACCAGCTCCAGCATGTCCTCGCGGCCGGCCGGGTCAAGGCCGTTGGTCGGCTCGTCGAGCAGGACGAGGCGCGGGTCGTGGACCAGGGCCTGCGCGAGCTTGGCGCGTTGCTTCATCCCAGTGGAGTATCCGCCCATGACCCGGTAGCGCTCCTCGGCGAGACCGACGTGACGCAAGACGTCGGCGGCCCGTTCACGGGCGGCGGTGTGGGGCAGTCCGGACATCTGCGCCATGTGCACGACAAAGTCGCTGGCAGACACGTCCGCGGGCAGGCAGTCATGCTCGGGCATGTACCCGACCAGGGCCCGGATCTCCGCGCCTCGGCTCGCCACGTCGTAGCCGAGGACGTGTGCTCGCCCGCTGGTCGCCGGCAACAATCCGAGCAGGATCTTGATGAACGTCGACTTGCCGGCGCCGTTGGCGCCGACCAACCCGGTGACACCGTCCCCAATGGTCAGGTACAGGCCGTCGAGAGCGACGACCCTCGGGTAGCGCTTGGTCAGGCCTTCGGTCACGATCACCGGCAGCCCCCACTCTCCGGGCGAACGCCACCGACGGCTCGCCCTCTCGCAAGAACGGTATCAGCGACCGACGCGGGCGATGGCGGATTGTGAAGTCGGGCTGTTCGGCGATCTCGAGCCAGAGGCAGTTCCCTGCGGTCCAAGGCCAGCCTTCCAAGCAGGATGACGGGGATCGGCTCGGGCATTCCGTGTGCGACACGCGTTGGCGCCTCGGATCGTCGGACGCTTCTGTCACTCTGGGTGCCAGTGCATCTGAAACCCACTGAGGCAGAGGAAGTTTGCTCTAAGGGTGTTTCGTGGAGTGGGTGAGAGGTCTTGTATGCGTTGCCCCCTCCTTCATCGGCGGGGCAGGTCGGCAGTCAGCACTCATATGGCGTACGGATAGACCACGACGGCGTAAGCGCCGAACCAGGCGCTCGCGACGACCAGGACCAGCGTGACCGCCACCTGGGTTCCCGCCCGTCGCTTGGCCAGCCCGATGGCGAGCGGCAACGCCAGCACGATTGCGGGTAGCAGTAGTCGCGGTTTGGAGGGCATCAGCCCGTTGGATGCCACCGCGATGATCGTGACGCCGACGCCGTAGAGCAGCACCGGCCAGGGCATTCGTGCGGCCACCCCGAGCGCCACCAGACCAACGCCGGCCAAGACAATCAGCACGCTGGCGACTTCCATGAGCTGCCCAGGCGCGCCGATCTCGTGCACCAGATAGCGCCAGCTGGCCGCACCGCCGTCGAAACCGGATTTCCAGCCGGTGGACTGCAAGGTGAACCACCCGAAGAGGCTGTGCGTCTGCCACCCTACCCAGCTGAGGTAGCCCAGCAACCCCAGCGGGGCCAGCAGCACCGCAACCCAGGGCCTGAATCCCCCGCGACGCCGCACCAGTGCCACCACCGCGGCCAGCACGACGGCAAGCACCAGTGCCGCGGCGGTCGGACGGACCAGCCCGGCGAACGCTGTGCACACCCCGGCCAGCATCCATCGCTGTTCGAGCACCCCGTTCAGCGCCCAGACCCCCAACGCGCAGAACAGCGCCTCGGAGTACGTCATGGACAGCACCACGCCCATGGGTGCCGCGGCGAACAACACGACCAGCAGCAGCCCCACCCGGGCAGAGCCGGTGATGGTGCTCCCGAGCCGGCCAAGCCCGACGGCTGCCACCGTCCCGCTGACCACGTTCACGCCCAGCGCGGCGCCGAATACGCTGACCCAAGGCAGCCAGGCGACGCCCGCCACCAGGGACGGGTAGCCGGGAAAGAAGGCGAACGCGGTGGCGTCGGTACGGCGTCCGAACGCGTCCACCAGGTCGAGGGGCACCCCGTGGTAGCCGTGGTCGGCGATGCCAAGAAACCAGTGCCCGTCCCACTTGGTGAGGGCTGCGGACACCGAGCTGTCATGGGCGGCGGCGTACCAGTACAGGACAGCGAAGCCCACCGCCCGAATCAGCAGGTAGACAGCCGCTGCGGCCAGCGGCAGGAACCAACGGGAGCCGGCAATTCCCGCAGGTCTGGCGATGGTCGGCACCGGGCCAGGCTAGTGCGGTCGGTAGAGTCGGCCCGGACATCAGCCCAGGGCTCGACCATTCTAGGAGGATGACGGCGTGGCGCTCGTCGTGCAGAAGTACGGCGGATCATCGGTGGGCGACGCCGAACGCATCCGCCGCGTCGCCGAGCGCATCGTCGACCGCAAGAAGGCCGGCGACGACGTCGTGGTGGTCGTCTCGGCGATGGGGGACACCACCGACGAACTGCTCGACCTCGCCAAGCAGGTGGCGCCCGTGCCGCCCGCGCGGGAGATGGACATGCTGCTCACCTCGGGTGAACGCATCTCGAATGCCCTGGTGGCCATGGCCATCCACACCCTGGGCGCCGAGGCGCGGAGCTTCACGGGCTCGCAAGCCGGCGTGATCACCGACTCCTCGCACGGCAAGGCCCGCATCATCGACGTCACTCCCGGCCGGGTGCGCAGCGCGCTGGACGAGGGCGCCATCGTGCTGGTCGCCGGTTTCCAGGGGGTCAGCCAGGACAGCAAGGACATCACCACGCTCGGCCGGGGCGGCTCGGACACCACCGCCGTCGCGCTGGCTGCGGCCTTGCACGCCGCCGTCTGCGAGATCTATACCGACGTGGACGGGGTGTTCTCCGCGGATCCGCGCATCGTGCCCGACGCTCGACGGCTGGAAAACGTCTCCTACGAGGAGATGCTGGAGATGGCCGCGTGCGGCACCAAGGTGCTGATGCTGCGCTGCGTGGAATATGCCCGCCGCTACAACGTTCCCGTGCATGTGCGCTCGTCGTACTCGACCAATCCGGGCACCGTGGTGTCCGGATCGATTAAGGACATCCCCATGGAGCAGGCCATCCTCACCGGCGTCTCGCACGACCGGTCCGAAGCCAAGGTGACTGTGGTGGGGCTGCCGGACAGCCCGGGCATGGCGGCCAAGATCTTCCGCGCGGTAGCCGACGCGGAGATCGACATCGACATGATTTTGCAGAACGTATCGGAAGCCGCAACGGGACGTACAGATATCACCTTCACCTGCCCGCGCGCTGACGGCCCCGCCGCGGTGGAGAAGCTCACCAAGCTGCAGGGGGAGATCGGCTTCACGCAGGTGCTCTACGACGACCTGGTGGGCAAGGTGTCCCTCATCGGCGCCGGCATGCGCAGCCACCCCGGCGTTACCGCCACCTTCTGCGAGGCGCTGGCCACGGCCGGGGTGAACATCGACATCATCTCCACCTCGGAGATCCGGATCTCGGTGTTGTGCAAGGACACCGAGCTGGACGCTGCGGTACGGGCCATCCACGGCGCCTTCGAGCTCGGCGGCGCGGACGAAGCTGTGGTGTACGGAGGTACAGGGCGATGAGCGGTCTAAGAGTTGGGATAGTCGGCGCTACCGGGCAGGTCGGCGCGGTGATGCGCACACTGTTGGCGGAGCGGAACCTTCCGATCGAGGAGCTGCGGTTCTTCGCCTCCGAGCGCTCCGCGGGCACGACACTGCCCTGGGGCGACGGCGAAATCACGGTGGAGAACGCGGCGACCGCCGATCCCACCGGCCTGGACATTGCGCTGTTCTCCGCCGGCGCGTCGACCTCTCGCGTGCAGGCCCCGCGGTTTGCTGCCGCCGGGGTCACCGTCGTCGACAACTCCTCGGCCTGGCGGCGTGACCCCGAGGTGCCGCTGGTGGTCAGCGAGGTCAACCCACAGGACATCGCGAACCTACCCAAGGGCATCATCGCCAACCCGAACTGCACCACCATGGCCGCGATGCCGATGCTGAAGGTGTTGCACGACGAGGCAGGGCTGCAGCGGCTGGTGGTCAGCACCTACCAAGCGGTCTCCGGCAGCGGATTGTCCGGGGTGGAAGAGCTCGACACCCAGGTGCAGGCCGTCGCCGCCGACGCCGCGCGGCTGACCCACGACGGCCGGGCGGTGGACTTCCCGGCGCCGAAGAAGTATGTGGCGCCCATCGCCTTCAACGTGCTGCCGATGGCGGGCTCCATTGTGGACGACGGCTCGTTCGAGACCGACGAAGAGCAGAAGCTGCGCCACGAGAGCCGCAAGATCCTCGGCATCCCCGAGCTGCTGGTCTCCGGCACCTGCGTGCGGGTGCCGGTATTCACGGGGCACTCGCTGTCCATCAACGCCGAGTTCGCGCGGCCGCTGTCGGTCAAGCGCGCGCTGGAACTGCTGGCCGGCGCACCCGGAGTGCAGCTGACCGACGTGCCGACGCCCCTGGAGGCGGCGGGCATCGACCCGAGCCTGGTCGGGCGGGTGCGCCAGGACGAGGGCGTACCGGACGGCCGTGGGCTTGCACTGTTCGTCAGCAACGACAACCTGCGCAAGGGCGCCGCGCTGAACACCGTGCAGATCGCGGAGCTGCTCGCCGCTAACCGCAGCGCAAGCCGCGGATGATCAGTCGAGCGGCCTGCACGCCGGATCGCACGCCGCTGCGGGTGCCCACCGCTCTGACCGCAGTGGCCGTCCTGGTCTTCCTTCCGAGACACGACGGAGAGGCATTGAGTGACCTGAATGCCCGTCCAATGCCCAAGAATGGGCGTTCCGTGACCTGAATGCCCTCGCCGAACAGTCAGGAACGCGGCACCGTGCAGATCGCGGAGCTGCTCGCCGCCGCTGGCTGAGCGGGGCGCCGTTCTTGACCAGTTCCAGATTCGCCAGCAGGCTGGTGGCGATGCAGACGTCGACTAGGCCACCCGAGGCGCACTCGTCGCTGCGCGAGGCGGGTCTACGAGTGACGGCGCCACGGATTGCGGTACTCCGCGCGTTACAGGAGCACCCGCATTCTACGGTGGACCTCATTGCGGTCGAGGTCCGTACGGGACTGCCCCGACTGCCAGGAATCCCGAACACCCCGCTAGGACGGAAGGCGGTGTCCTGGTCAGCGGCGCGCAAACTCCACCACCTGGCGCCCGAGGATGTTCAAGTTGGTCACCACCGTCTCCTGGCTGACCGCTCCGCTGTCGTCGAAGTGCGCAACGGCGGAGTTGACCGCCACGCCCAGCGGAGTCGGCCATCCGCGCAGAGCGTGCACGATGGAGCGCAGCGCGGTCAGCGTGGTCACCGAGGCCTGCCAGCCGTAGGCGGTGGCGATGCATCCGACCGCGCGACCATCGAGGTAGGGCCGCTCAGCTGCGCGGAGGTCCTCGATGTAGTCCAACGCGTTCTTGACCAGACCGGACACCGTGCCGTGGTAGCCGGGACTGGACAGGATGACGCCATCAGCGTCACGGACGGCGTCAACCAGCCTGCGCGCCGCTTCGGTGCGCTCGGTGATGGCCGGATCGTAGAACGGCAGCACCAGGTCTGCACCGGAGACGGCCACGGTTTCGGCACCCGCCGCGCGCGCCGCGGCCAACGCCATCTGCAGTGCCCGCTCACTCTGCGAACCCGTACGAGTGGACCCACCGATCCCGACCACGGTGAACCCCACGGCGTCAGCCTTCCAGCCCGAGGACGCGCCGGGCGAAGTCGACCTCGGTGGCGACATGGCCGACCAACTCGGCGACCACCAGGGAGCCGTGCCCCGCGTCGTAGCGGACCATCTCGTATTGTTTCCCAGCGCCGGCGAGGGCATCGAGGTAGTTGTCCACCTGCCGGATCGGACAGCGCGGATCGTTCTCCCCGGCCAGAATGAGCACCGGTGCGGTCACCGCGTCCACATAGGTCAGCGGTGAGCACTCCCGGTACAGCTCGGGCAGCTCAGCCGGGGAGCCGCCGAACAACGCCCGGTCGTAGGCGCGCAGCGGCTCCATTTCGTCGTCGAAGGCCGCGACGTAGTCGGCGACGGGCACGCCGCCGATGGCTGCGGCCCAGCGCTCGGGCTGGGTACCCACGGCCAGCAGCGCCAGGTAACCGCCCCACGACCAGCCCTCCACCACGCAACCCGCAGGGTCCGCCAGCCCCGAGTCAACCGCCCACGCCTGGACGGCAGCAACGTCTTCCAACTCGGTGAGCCCCGGACGGCCCTCGATTGCGTCGCGCCAGGCGCTGCCGTAGCCGGTGGAGCCGCGGTAGTTGACGTGCACCACCGCGAACCCGGCGTCCAGCCAGGTGGCGCGCATGGCGGAGTAGCGGTCCTCGTCCGCGGCATGCGGGCCGCCGTGCAGGCTGAACACTGTGGGCAGCGGCCCCTCGGGGGCATCAGCGGGCCGGGCAACCAGTGCGTGCACCGCCCCCACCCAGGCGTCGGTCAGGGGTTGCGACGCGGGTGCAGGCTCGGCATCCGGCGGAGTGAGCAGCACTGCGTCGGTTCCGTCCGAGTAGCGCGCGCGCACCACCGACGGATGCTGAGCACTCGACCAGGAGTATTCCACAGTGGAGTCCAACCGCACGCCGGCGGCGCCAACGGTGCCCGCTGGGGTGTCCAGCTCGGACAGTGCCGCGGTGGTGAGGTCGTAGCGGTACAGGGTATTGCGCCCGGCGTGGGTGTGCACCACCAGCAAGGCGGTGGCGTCCGGGTAGAAGTCGGCACTCACATCGCCGGGCAGGTCGAGGTGCAGCTCCGTCTGTTCCCCGGTCGCGAGGTCCCATAGGAGCAGCTCGTCGCGGCCGCGGCGCTCGTGGTTGACCAGCAGCCGCTGGTCACCGTCGACGGGGGCAAACTCCAACGCATCGACGCCCTTGCCCTCCCCATCATGCAGCTCGCCGACGGTCTCCGCCACGGTCCCGTCCGCGGCGAGCCGGAACACCCGCAGCGCCGGGTGGCGGGAGTCGCCGTGCTCGGAGTGGTGGATGGCCAGCAGCGTCTCGTCCCGGGAGAGCGCCCCCACCCCGGCGTCCTGCGGGTGCGAGTACACCTCGTGGGTGCCCTCGGCCCGGGTCCAGATGGTGGTGCCGTCGTCGGTCGATCCGGCGATGGCGATGATGCGCGTGCCCAGCTCCAAACCGGCGGGGTAGCCGGCAGCGGTACCGGCGACGGCGGGAGTTGGCGCCCAGCCGTCGGGGCGCCCACCGAAGGGCTCAGCCACCCAGTGGCCGAACTCGTCACCGTCGGTGTCGTTGAACCACCACACCTGCTCCCCGTCGGGACTGATGGTGCCGCCATGGGTGCCTGAGGGCCGCTCGGTCACTTGCCTGCGAATGCCGGTCGACCGGTCCCACGTGTAGATCTCCCAGGTACCAGAGGAATTGGAGCTGAAGACGGTGCGGTCGGGAGCGTGCAGCGCCCAGTCGGGCAGGCTGACCCGGGGGGCCGTGAAGCGCGCCCGCCAGCGCGACTCGGCGTCCGGGTCGGCGAAGAGTGTCTCGGGCACAGGCGCCGTGGGGTGAGCGCTTCTCTCGGGGCAGGTCATTCCCGCGATGATGCCAGCCGGACGTGGGCGGCCGCGGGCAGGCAGTATGGAAACCATGAACCGGACCACCATGGCTGGCGGAACCGCCGTGCTCTCCCTCTTCCTGCTCGTCGGTTGCGGCTCCGGCAGTGCGCCGGCCCCGGCCCTACCGCCGGTCGCCAGCACCGCTGCACTCAACTCGGCCACGGCCGACCCGTCCGCGCCCAGCACGACCTCGACGCCCGCGAGCGGCCCCTCGGCGGCGCCTGTCGCACCGGGTGGTCCCTCGGCGGCGCCTGTGGCACCGGGTGGTCCCACGGCGTCGGCCCCGGCAGCAGGTTCAACCCCTGGCCCCGCACGAACCACCCTTCCCCCCGTCCCCACTCGCGCTCCCGGCGCGACGGCTACTAACGCCACCACGGCCTACGCCGGGCGGTTCTGCACCGCGCTCGCCCCACTGATCGCGTTCAAGCAGCAGAGCGAGACACCGAATATGGCGGGGGTGACCGACGGCCCGTCCGCGAAGGCCCTGGCCGTGCGTCTGCTCACCGACGGCATCGCCAAGGGGCAGAGCGCCGTCCAGGCAGTGACGGACCTCGGCCCTGCGCCGGATCCGCAGGCGGCGGCCGGCATCAGCAGTCTGCTGACCTCCCTACGCGGGGACATCACGTTCGGGCAAGGACTGCTGCCGCAGGTGCAGAACGTGGAGCCCAACAACCTGATGGCGCTGTTTCCACTGGCTACCCAAGCGCGGACACAGTTGGATAGCTCGCAATCCAATGGGCTGAGCGCCTTGCGGACGAGCACCGGCCCGGCGATGGGGGCAGCCTTGTACTCCTTGCCCGAGTGCGCTCCGCTCGGGGTCTGACGGTGCCGCGCTGGAGTACGCCGGCGACAACCGGATACCAAAGTTACAGCGAGACACGCACATAGTCAGGGGACGCACCTCCGTAGGTGCGCAAGATAGTAGAGGCACCTCCCGGTTGCCCGGAAGATGCGTCTACCTGCGTGAACACTGGTCGGGGTGACAGGATTTGAACCTGCGCCCTCTTCGTCCCGAACGAAGCGCGCTACCAAGCTGCGCCACACCCCGGTGCAGCAGTTTCAGTCTAGCGGACGTCAGCTCGCCGCCGGCTCGGGCCACCGGTTCGCGATGTCGGCGGGTGTCGCCCCGTAGATGGCCCCGCTCCAGATCTGCATCAACGTGTCCACAGCGTCTTCGTGCGCAACGGTGCCCGGGGTGCCGAACCACCGAACGAGGCTCGCCTCGGTGAGCAAGGTCAGCGCCTGAGCCACCCGGACGGGGTCGCACGGAGTGGCGCGACCAGCCGCGATCTCGTCGGCGATGCGTCCAGCGGTGGTAGCGGTGAAGCGTTCCTCTACCTCCAAGCGGCCGGCCTCGATGATCGGCTCGTGGTAGGAGGCTTCCACCAGCGCCTTGATCAAGGTGCCGTGCTCGACGTAGATCGCCACCAGACTGCTGAGTGCGCGGCGGGCGACGGCGTACGGGCTGCCCTGCCCGGCCAACCAGCTGGCTCGATCGGCGCGGTTGGCCAGCGCGGTGGATACCTCGGCGCCGAGTTGAACCAGCAGGTCCAGTCGATCCCCGAAGTGAACGTAGAACGAGGGCCGCGACAGGGTCGTGCAGGCCATCACCTTGTCGATGGTCAGCTCGTGCCAGGGGTGGTCGTGCAGGAACTTCTCCGCACCGGCCATGATTTCCGCTCGGGCATCTGCCGGTGATCTACGACGTCGCACCTTCGTGGGACGATGCTTGGGAGTCACGGGTGAAGTGTAGATCCTGAGTGCCGGAGCGGTGCGCGGGCGAAGCGCTGCCTCGCTCGGCGGCCACCAGGGTGAGCAACGTCGCCTCCGGTCGGCACGCAAAGCGCACCGGTGCGTAGGGCGAGGTGCCCAGGCCTGCGGACACATGCAGCCAGGTGTGGCTTCCCCACCGGGAGACGCCCTTCGCCCGGCTCGTGTCCAGCTCGCAGTTGGTCACGAGCGCACCGAAGCCGGGCAGGCAGAGCTGGCCGCCGTGCGTGTGCCCGGCCAGCACGAGGTCGTAACCGTCAGCGGCGAAGGCATCGAGCACCCGGGGCTCGGGGGAATGGGTGAGCCCGAGGCGCAACTCCACGTCGGCAGGCGCGCGTCCGGCGATGGTGCCGTACCGATCGCGATGGAGGTGGGGGTCGTCCACGCCCGCGGCGGCGATCCGGACACCGCCCAGCTCGAGGCGATGACGTACGTGGGTAAGGTCCTGCCAGCCCCGCTCGGTGAACGCGGCGCGCAGGTCCCGCCAGGGCAGTGAGGTGCCGTGCATCCGCTTGTGCTTGGTCCGGAAATACTTCAGCGGATTCTTCGGCTGCGGCCCGAAGTAGTCGTTGCTGCCGAACACGAACACACCGGGCCGATCCAGCAGTGGCCCAAGGGACTGCACGACCGAAGGCACCGCCGCGGGGTGGGCCAGGTTGTCGCCGGTGTTGACCACCAGGTCCGGTTGCAGCCGGTCGAGCGCGCGTATCCAAGCCTGCTTGCGCCGTTGGCCCGGCAGCATGTGTAGGTCGGAGATGTGCAGCACCCGCAGCGACGGCGAGCCGGGATCCAGCACCGCCACCTCTGCCTTGCGGAGGACGAACGCGTTGCGCTCAATCCCCGCCGCGTACCCGACACCTGCCGCGGCGAGTCCACCCGCGGCGGCCAGCGGGAGCAGAGGGGACCGGGAGGGGGAGCGCACACCTCTAGCGTACGACTCCTCCCGCGTACCGTCTGTGCGCATGACAGAGTTGAAGGCACGGATCAAGGCAGACCTGACCGCCGCGATGAAGGCGAAGGACACGCTGGTGGTGTCCACCCTGCGGATGGCGTTGTCGGCAGTGCAGTACGCCGAGGTGGCGGGCAAGAGTGCCAGGGAACTTTCCGATGCTGAAGTGACGGCGATACTGACCAAAGAAACGAAGAAGCGGGCCGAGTCCGCGGAGGCGTTCGCCGGCGCGGGCCGTGTGGAGTTGGCGGCCAAGGAACGGGCCGAGTCCGAGGTGCTCAGCACTTACCTGCCAGCGCAGCTCACCGACGCCGAGGTGACCGAACTGGCCGTCCGCGCCACCGCCGCCGTGGCCGACAGCACGGGTGCGCAGCCGGGGCAGCGCCAAATGGGTCAGGTGATGAAGGAAGCCACGGCGCTGGCCGCCGGGCGCGCTGACGGATCCCGGGTGTCCGCCGCGGTCCGCGCTCAGCTGCAGGCCTGAGCCGCTCCTACGGGGGCGTGATCCCGGGAATGACGACGCCCGGTGGCAATACGATCGGTGGCACTCCGGGAATCGGGACCTGAATCGTCTGCTGGCCCGGCTGTGACGGTGCGGCTTGTCGGCCGGCGGGTGCTCGACCCGTGCTCACGTACAAGGTGATGGTGGCACCCGGAGCGCTGGGCCCGGTGAGGCTCTGGCCCACCACGGTCCCTTGGACACTGCCGTTGGCCTGGCTGGTCTGGGTGACCTCGAAGCCCAGCTCGCTCAGTTGCTTGACCGCATCGGTGGACGCGATGCCGACCACGTCGGGCACGTTGCCCGCGCCGGAGCCGTTCAGGTACTTCGGGTCGGTCGGCGGCATCGATACCGGTCCGAAGCTGTCGATGACCGGCTTCATCGCCGCGAACCACGTCTTGGCCGGCTCGGCGCCGCCGGTGAGGTTGGCCGAGGAGCAGCTACGCAGGGGGGAGGTGCAGATACCGCCGGGGCTGGGGGAGTCGTCGAAGACCAGATTGGCCGCGGCGAGGGTGTTGGTGTAGCCGATGAACGCCGAGGAGTACTCGCGCTCGGTGGTGCCGGTCTTGCTCGACACCGGCATGTTCCAGCCCACGGTCCCGGCGGCACCTGCGGCGGTCCCTGTCTTCGCGTCCTGAGCCAAGGCGTTGGCCAGTGTGTTGGCCAGGCCGGGCGGTACCACCTGCTCGCACGGCGGCGTGTTCACCGTCACCGGTTTGCCGTTGGCGTCGGTGACCGACTCGATCGGGGTCGGCGGGCACCACATGCCATCGGAGGACAAGGTGGCCGCCACGTTCGACATTTCGACCGGGTCCACCGGCACCGGGCCGAGGGTGAAGGAGGCCAGGTTTCCCTGCTTGAAGTAGTCGGCGATGGACTTGGTGGGGTCCTCGGTGCTGGGTTGCGTGGCGTAGGAACGCATGCCGAGCTTGACGGCCATGTCCACCGTCGGGCTCACCCCGGTGGAAGCGATCAGCTTGACAAACGCCGTGTTCGGCGACTCCGCCAGCGCTTCGGTGACCGAGTACTGCGGCTTGTAGGTGTTGCTGTAGTTCTTTACGCAGTAACCGTCGCCGCCGCCGCCGCAGCCCCCATTGCCGAAGCTGCTGGGTAGCCGTACCGACTGGGGCGTGTCCAGGATGGCGTTGATGCCCAGTCCCTTTTCCATGGCGGCCGCGGTGGTGAAGATCTTGAAGGTGGACCCGGCGCCGTCGCTCTCCAGCTTGGCCGTCTGCAACAGCGACGTCTCCCTCGACCCTGCGTCATAGCCATAGGTGCGACTGTCCGCCATGGCCAGCACTTTGTGCGAGGTCTGTCCCGGCTGCACGATGTCCATCACGTTGGCGATGTTCTTGAGGTCAGCCGGAGCGTACTTGTTGGTCGCGGCCTTGGCGGAGGCCTGCACCTTGGGGTCGAGCGTGGTCTTGATGGTGTAGCCGCCCTTGTTCACCTGATCCGGGCTGATCCCCGCATCGGCGAGGTATTTCAGCACGTAAGAGCAGAAGAAGCCCGTGCTCTGGGCATCGACAGCTCCGACGCAGCCGTTGGGTACCGACTGCGGTTGGGGCAGTACGCCCAGCGGGGTGGCCTTCGCACTTGCCGTGTCGCTCGCATTGAGCACCCCGTTGGCCTGCATGGTGTCCAGCACGACATTGCGGCGGGCGAGCACAGCGTCGGGATCGGTATACGGCGTGACCGAACTGCTCTGCACCATTCCGGCCAACATCGCCGACTGCGGCGCGTTCAGATCGGCGGCGTTGATCCCGAAGTAGGTCAGGGCGGCACTCTGGATGCCGTAGGCGCCCGAGCCGAAGGGCACGATGTTCAGGTAGCGAGTCAGGATCTCCTGCTTGCCCAGCTGCTGGTCCAGCGCGAGGGAGATGCGGATCTCCTTGAGCTTGCGGGCGATGGTCGGCTCCGTCGCCGCCTGGCGTTCCGCGTCGTTCTGGGCCACCACGAGCAGCAGGTAGTTCTTCACGTACTGCTGGGTCAGGGTGGACGCACCCTGCTGCGTCGCCCCCGCGGAGGAGTTGGTGAAGAACGCGCGTGCGGTGCCGCGCCAGTCGACGCCGCTGTGCTCATAGAACCGCTTGTCCTCGATGGAGACGATCGCCAGCTTCATGGCGTCGGAGATCTTGTCCCCGGCCACGACGGTGCGGCGGCCGTTCGGGTCGTACAGATAAGCGATGGGCTTTCCTGCGGCGTCCAGCATGGTGCTCATCTGCGGCACCTGGCCCTGGGCGAGCTCGGAGGAGACGTTGTCCACGGTGTCGGAGGTCTTGTTGGAGAGCAAGCCGATACCGCCGACGGTCGGGAACATCAGCCCCGCTAGCAAAACTCCGGCAATGACGCAGCAGCCGCCGAACTTCAGGAAGGCATGTTTAGCAGCAGGCACAGTCACAGGGTACGCAAGGTGCCGACAGATCCCGGGAACGTAGCCGGGCTTCGCTGCGTCTCATCGATGCACAGCGCGACGATGTGCACCGAGAACAGGGAGCAGGGGTTAGCCATGACGGCACCAGTGTTGATGTCCGAGCAGAGCAGCCACGACACGGAGCTGTGGATGTGTCAGGCGGCGTGCCGCAATGTGGAGCCGGACCGGCTCTTCGTCCGCGGAGCGGCCCAACGTGCCGCCACGACGATCTGCCGGGACTGCCCGGTACAGCTGCAGTGTCTGGCCGACGCCTTGGACCGCCGGGTCGAGTTCGGGGTGTGGGGCGGCCTCACCGAGCGGGAGCGGCGCAGGTTGCTCAGGACCCGCCCGGACGTGCAGTCGTGGCGTGCGCACCTGGAGGCCGTCCAGGCGCGGACTACTCGGTGCCGGTGAGCTCGTCGCCGAGCGCCCGCAGGGCCTCGAGATCGGCGACCTCGAACGGCAACGCGGGAACACCGACGAGGGGTACGCGAGGGTGCGCGTGGGTGAACCGCGTCAGCAGCCGGACTTCCCGCTCGGCCGTGACCGCCTGGTCGGCGTGCACCCGCAATACGGCCGCCGCGAGCTCGGCGTCTCCCGCGGTGTCCAGCTTCCCTGCGGAGTCGCGGGCCAGAGCGGGGCTCAGCTCGCACAGGGTGGGGTGGGTGCGGTTGAGCACCAACCCGACCAGCGGCATGTTCTCCGTGGACAACCGGTCGACGAAGTAGGCGGCCTCGCGCAAGGCGTCCGGCTCTGGGGCGGAGATCACGATGAACGCGGTGCTGGGACGACGCAGCAGCTCGTAGGTGGCCTTGGACCGTTCGCGAAAGCTGCCGAACATGGTCTCGAACGCCTGGACGAACGCGGCCGCGTCGTTGAGCATCTGCCCGCCGATGATGGTGGACACGCCCTTCGCGGCCAGTCCCACCGCTCCGCCGACGACCTTGCGCAGCCCGAAGCCGCCCGCCCGCGCAGGCGCCGAGAGCAATCGGATCATTCGGCCGTCGAGGAAGGACGAAAGCCGTTGTGGCGCATCGAGAAAGTCCAGCGCGGAGCGCGACGGCGGGGTGTCCACCACGACGAGGTCCCACTGGTCGGACGCCGCGAGCTGGCTGAGTTTCTCCATCGCCATGTACTCCTGCGTCCCAGAGAACGAGGTGGCGATGGTTTGGTAGAACGGGTTGCTCAGGATCTGCTCCGCCCGGCCCGGCTCGGCGTTCTCCAGCACCATGTCGTCGAAGGTTCGACGCATGTCGAGCATCATCGCGTGCAGTTCGCCCGGGTGTTCCGCTCCGAGGTCGACCCGTTGTGGCGTGTTGGTGAGCTCCGCCACCCCCAGAGCTTGCGCCAACCTGCGCGCCGGGTCGATGGTGAGTACCACCGCGCGACGGCCGTGTTCGGCGGCGCGCAAGGCGAGCGCGGCCGCGGTGGTCGTCTTGCCGACCCCACCTGCCCCGCACACGACGATGACCTTGGTCTTGTTGCTCGCCAGCAGCGCCCCCACATCGAGCGCATGCTGCGCGTCCGCGGCGCTCACTTGCCCACACCTTGCTCGGCCAGGACCTCGGCCAGCTCGTACAGCGCGCCGAGGTCGACGCCGTCGGCGAGCGCAGGTAACTCCACCATCTCCGCTCCCGCCTTCTCCAACCGTGCTCGGCTCGTCTCCTCGGTGCGCACCCGCGCGGCATGCTGCACCGTCTCGGTGACCAGACCGGCCACATCGTCGTCGTTGAGCTCCAAACCGCTTTCTTTCAGCCCGCTGCGCAGCTGCGCCGCATCGACGTTGCCCTTGGCTGCCGCCGCGAGGGCGTCGGCCGCGAGTACGTGTGCGCGGGCTCGGTTGACGATGATCGCGCCGGTGCGCAGCTCGGCGGCATGTAGCTCTTCGAGGGCGTCCAGGGTTTCCTGCACCGGCAGTTCCTCCAACAACGTCACCAGGTGCACCACCGTCTGCTCGGAGTGCAACAACGAGATCACCCCTTCGCTCTGCGAGCGGATGGGACCACCCTTGGCGAGGTCGGCCATCGCCCGGGTGACGTCGAGGAAGTTCACCACCCGACCGGTCGGCGGCGCATCCACCACCACCGCGTCGTAGGTGCGGCGGCCATCCTTCTCGGTCCGGACCACGCACTCCTTGATCTTGCCGGTGAGCAAGACGTCGCGTAGGCCGGGCGCCAGGGTCGTCGCGAACTCGATCGCCCCGACCTTGCGCATGGCCCGGCCGGCGAAGCCCAGGTTGTAGAACATGTCCAGGTACTCCAGCAGCGCCGTCTCGACGTCGATGGCCAGCGCGCGCACCTCCCCGCCGTCAGCCGCCACGGCGATTCGTGTCTCCTCGTGCGGAAGTGGCGGGGTGTCGAACATCTGCGCGATGCCCTGGCGTCCTTCCACCTCGACGAGCAACACCTTGCGTCCGCCAGCGGCGAGGGCGAGGGCAAGGGATGCGGCGATGGTGGACTTGCCGGTGCCACCCTTGCCGGACACGATGTGCAGCCGCGCGGCGCGCGCAGCGGCAGGCCAGTCGGTGCTGCTCGCGGGCGGGGGTGACGTGTCGGTTCCAGGCACGCGCTGCACTCTATGCGCGCCGTAGGGTGGACGCATGATCACCTGGGAGTACGCCACCGTTCCGCTGTTGACCCACGCGACCAAACAGATTCTCGACCAGTGGGGTTCCGATGGCTGGGAGCTCGTCGCGGTGCTGCCTGGGCCCACCGGCGAGCAGCACGTCGCGTACCTCAAGCGTCCGTTGTCCTCCTAGGGATCCGCTGTGGCTGACTGGTCTCGTCGTCTGGAGTCCCTCGGAATCACTCTGCCCGCTGTCGCGGCCCCGGTCGCGGCCTATGCGCCCGCCGTGCAGTCTGGCGCGCACGTCTACACCTCGGGCCAGCTGCCATTCGTGGACGGCGCGTTGGCGGCCACCGGCCAGGTCGGTGCTGCGGTCTCGGCCGAACAGGCCCACGACCTGGCGCGCAGCTGTGCGCTCAACGCGCTGGCGGCGATCCACGCGCTGGTGGGCATCGACTCCGTGGTGCGGGTGGTCAAGGTCGTCGGTTTCGTGGCCTCGGCCCCCGGGTTCACCGGGCAGCCTGCGGTGATCAACGGGGCGTCCGAGCTGCTCGGTGAGGTGTTCGGGGACGTCGGGGTGCACGCCCGCTCAGCGGTCGGCGTTGCCGAGCTGCCGATAGCGCGCTGCAGGTGCAGCCCGCGGCGTATGTCGCACGGGTGGCCGCTCCACTCGCCGTCCACGGCCGCCAGGAACTCGTCGAGCATCACGGCGTAGCACTCGGTCGCCGGGGTTTCCCTGCGGTTGAGCTCGAGGTAGCCCTCGCTGCCGTGCAGGGCCAGCTGGAAGGCGGTGGGCTGTATCGGCGTTCGCAGGGACAGCGTCGCTGTGCTCCGCGCGCCGTCAACGTGGTCGAGCGTCACCTGCCAGGTGTCGGACGGGCGGTCATGCCGGGCCAGCGCGACGTCGGTGATCGTCCCCAGTGCGGCGTCGAGCAGATCCAGCACGTGCGGGCCTACATCGAACAAGGAACCCTGCTCTTGGCGCCAGGGCGACGCCGCGTAGGGGCCGCCGAGTGCCGCCCCGGATAGCCACATCGCGGTGCCCGCCGGCCACCGGTGCTGCGCTGCTGCGTCGAGAAAGCCCCGGGTCTCCGTGGCGAACCTCCTGGTCAGTAGCACAATAGAGCCCACGCCCGCGGCCTGCACCACCTCGGTCAGCTCCTGAGCCTCGGCCAGTGACCCCGCGATGGGCTTCTCCAGGATGAGGTGCTTGCCCGCCTGCGCCGCCGCAATCGCCAACGGCGCCTGCACCGCCGGGGGAACCGCCAAGGCGACGGTGTCCACGGCCTCCAGCAGTGCGGGGTAGCTAGCGAACACCGGCAGGCCGAGTTGCCGGGCGGCCTCGGGTCGCCGCGCCCACACGCCGGCAAGCTCCACCCCGGGATGGGCCTGCAGTGCGGGGGCATGGGTGCCGCTGGCCCACGGTCCGGCACCCACGAGTCCTATGCGCATGGTCGACAAGGCTAGTGCTGATGGTCGCCCAAGGCGGTGCTCATAGTCGCCCAAGGCGGTGCCCATGGTCGCCCAAGGCGGTGCGCATGGTCGCCCAGGGCTCCGGACGTAGCATCAGAAAGGTGACCCAGCCGACCACCGCCGTTGCCCCCACCCGCGACGCCGCCACCATTGCCGTGCTGCACGAGGGCACGGTGGGGATGGAGGTCTTCCTGCTGCACCGGGTGACGGGGATGGCGTTCGCAGGAGGGATGACGGTGTTTCCCGGCGGCGGCGTGGATGCGCGGGACACCCAGACCGACCTCACCTGGGTGGGGCCTGAACCGGCGTGGTGGGCACAACGTTTGGGGTGTCCGGAGGACACGGCCGCCGCTTTGGTGTGCGCGGCGGTACGGGAGACCTTCGAGGAATGCGGCGTGCTGCTCGCCGGGCCCACGCCGGACACCGTGGTGGGCGACACCTCCGGATACGGGCCCGCGCGGGCCGCCCTGGTGGCGAAGGAGCTGTCGTTCGCGCAGTTTCTCGCCGCGGAAGGACTGGTGCTCCGTGCGGATTTGGTACGGCCGTGGTCGCACTGGATCACCCCTGAGGCCGAGCCGCGTCGCTACGACACCCGCTTCTTCGTGGCCGCCCTACCGGACGGGCAGATCGCGGACGGGGTAACCACCGAGGCCTCGCACGCCGAGTGGCAGCGGCCGCAGGAGGCGATTGCTGAGTGGCGTGATGGCGTTCGAGCGCTGCTGCCCCCGACCTGGGTCACCCTCACCGAGCTGGACGCCTGCGGCGACGTCGCCGGAGTCCTGGCGGCGGAGCGGACCATCGTCCCGGTGATGCCCAGCCTGGTCAGCGACGGTGACGGGTTTCGCGTGAGTTTTCCCGGCGACGAGGGGTATCCCACCCACCTGGGCCACGCGAGGAGCGCACGGTGACGCACCCCGCCTACGGGCAGTTGCGTCGGGTCACTCCCGGAGCGGCAGTATTGCTGTGTGACAACCCCTCGGTGATGACCCTGGACGGCACCAACACCTGGATACTGCGGGTGTCGGGCAGCGAGCAGTGCGTGGTGGTCGATCCCGGGCCCGACGACGAGGCGCACCTGCGGCGAGTGGCCGAGGTCGGCGACGTGGTGGCCACCCTGCTCACCCACGGCCATGTCGACCACGCCGCAGGCGCCAAGCGGTTCGCCGAACTGACCGGCTCGTCGGTCCGGGCCGTCGATCCCGCGCACCGGTTGGGCTCGGAGGGGTTGGCCGAGGGCGAGGTGATCGCCGCCGCCGGCGTCGAGATCCGGGTACTGGCCACGCCGGGGCACACCGCCGACTCGGTGTGCATGGTGCTCGACGGCGACGGCGAACACGGCAGCGTGCTCACCGGGGACACCGTGCTGGGACGCGGGACCACGGTGATCGCCCCGCCGGACGGCGCGCTCGGGCCTTACCTGGACTCCCTGCGCCGGCTGGCCGAGCTGCCCGACGGCACCGCCGTGCTGCCGGGGCACGGGCCCGAGCTGCCCGACGCTCCTGCCGCGGCCCGGCAGTACCTTGCGCATCGTGAACAGCGGTTGGCGCAGGTTCGTGCAGCGTTGGTCCGGCTTGGCGCCGATGCCACGGCGCGCCAGGTGGTGGAGGTGGTCTACGCCGACGTGGATCAGGCGCTGTGGCCGGCCGCCGAATGGTCCGTCCGGGCGCAGCTGCGCTTTGTGCGTGAAAGTGGACGGTAGGTCGCCAACTTTCACGCATAAGCCAGCGGCATACGGTCGGGGCATGCATCCACCGCAGACACCGATCCCTCCCTTCCGCGCCGACCACGTCGGGAGCCTGTTGCGTCCGCCGGAGCTTCTCCGGGCCAGGAAGCAGCACGCCGACGGTGCGATCGACCTACCAGCGCTGCGTGCCGCCGAGGACGCCGCCATCGCCGACGCCGTCACGCTGCAGGCCGAAGCCGGACTGCGCACCGCGACCGACGGCGAGTTCCGTCGCACCTCCTGGCACATGGACTTCATCTACCAGCTGCGTGGGGTCAGCCGGGCAGACTCCGAGCTGCAGGTGCACTTCCGCAACGCCGCCGGTGAGCTGGAGTTCACCTCCGCCGCGCTGGCTGTGGCCGGGAAGATCGGCGTCGAACGCACGATCTTCGGCGACCACTTCACTGCGCTGCAGTCGATGGTCGGTACCGCACAGACACCGAAGCTGACCATTCCGTCACCGAGCATGGTGCACTACCGCGGTGGGCGTGCGGCCATCTCCGCCGAGATCGCCGGACTGGCCGAGCTGGGGTGCACGTACCTGCAGCTCGACGACACCAGCCTCGCCTACCTCAACGACCCGACGCAACGTGCCCAGCTCACCGCAGCAGGTGCGGACGGCGAGCACCAGCACCTGCGCAACATCAAGCAGATGAATGCCGCGCTGGCCGGGCGTCCCGACACCCTGCGGGTGACCACCCACCTGTGCCGCGGCAATTACCGCAGCTCGTGGGCGGCCGAAGGTGGTTACGAATTCGTGGCCGAGGCGCTGTTCGGTGAGCTCGACGTCGACGGGTTCTTCCTGGAGTTCGACGACGCCCGCTCCGGCGGCTTCGCCCCGCTGCGGTTCGTGCCCAAGGGCAAGCAGGTGGTGCTCGGTCTGGTCACCACCAAGAGCGGGACGCTGGAGGACAAGGACGTCCTCAAGCGCCGCATTGACGAAGCGGCACAGTACGTTCCGTTGGACCAGCTCTGTCTCTCACCGCAGTGCGGGTTCTCGTCCACGGTGGAGGGCAACGCGCTGAGCATCGACGAGGAGAAGGCGAAGCTGGCGCTGATCGTCGAGACCGCGGCCGAGGTATGGGGCTCACGGGTTGTGCGTGAATAAGTACCCCCGGTGGGCCTTTTTCACGCACGGGGCGAGCGCTAGCGAGCCCTCCGAGCCAGCCGTTCCGGGTCGGAGATGAGCACGCTCTTGCCCTCCAGGCGCAACCATCCGCGCTGAGCGAAGTCGGCCAGCGCCTTGTTCACCGTCTCCCGGGAGGCGCCCACCAGCTGGGCGATCTCCTCCTGGGTGAGGTCGTGGGTGACCCGAAGGGCACCGCCCTCCTGGGTACCAAAGCGCTGGGCGAGCTGCAGCAGCGCCTTGGCCACCCGGCCGGGCACGTCGGTGAAGATGAGGTCGGCAAGGGAGTTGTTGGTACGGCGCAGCCGGCGGGCGAGCACCCGCAGCAGCTGCTCGGCGATCTCTGGGCGTTGGGTGATCCAGGACTTGAGGGCCGTGCGGTCCATGCTGACCGCGCGCACCTCGGTGACGGTCGTGGCGCCTGAGGTGCGCGGGCCGGGGTCGAAGATGGAGAGCTCGCCGAACATGTCGGACGGGCCCATGATGTACAGCAGGTTTTCCCGACCGTCCGGCGAACGTCGCCCGATCTTGATCTTTCCGGAGAGGATTATGTAGAGCCGATCGCCCGGCTCGCCCTCGTTGAAGATCGTGTGGCCCCGTGGGAAGTCAACGGGCTGCAGTTGCTGGGTGAGGGCCGCCACGGCCGCAGGCTCGACACCCTGAAAGATGCCCGCTCTGGCCAGGACCTCGTCCAACTCCACGTCCACGTCCCACTCCTCTTCGCATTGCCAGCCCGGCGGCGAGCGCCCGACGGGAGCCGGCCTTGGTGCCGGGAGTCACCATGTTAGTGGGAAAGTATTGTGCGCATCACACGAGAACGCGACAGGCTCAGGGCTTTGACGCCGTTGCCCTGCGGCTGGGCGGGCGTCGACTACTGCGTCGACGCAGGCGTAGTACGTCGAGCGCTCGCGGAAATCCTTCTCGCACAAAGGTATTGACCTCGCCGGTGCTGGCCTGCTCAAAGAACTGCTCGACATCGTCCTCTTCGACCGTGAGCCTGCGCAGTCGTGCCTCGACCCGCTCCATGGACAGCGCAAAAAACATCAGAAGTACGGGGAAGAAAATGACGGCCAAGCCTTCCATGGCGGTGAGTATTCCCTACGCAGACGTGGATCACGTGTCGTGCGGGCTCCGGTGACCGAGCTGTGACCAGCGCAGCAGGCGCGCTCCGTACTCTTGTGCTGTGGAAAAGATGCGGGTGCGCAGTCGGGAGCAGGAGACGAACCTCGGGCTGGTGCGCCGCGCGCGCAGGATGCACAAGGCGCTCGGCGTTGCCTTTCCTGAGGTCTATTGCGAGCTGGACTTCAGCACGCCGCTCCAGCTTGCAGTCGCTACCGTGCTGTCCGCGCAGTGCACCGACAAGAAGGTCAACGAGGTGACCCCGGCGCTGTTCCTGCGCTACCCGGACGTCTATGCGTTGGCGGGCGCCGACCGCACCGAGCTCGAGGAGATGGTGCGGCAGACCGGCTTTTACCACAACAAGACGAGCTCGCTGCTGGGCCTGGCCCAGGCGGTCGTCGCCAACCACGACGGGGTGTTGCCCTGCACCCTGCCCGAACTCGTCGCCCTGCCCGGCATCGGCCGCAAAACTGCCAACGTCATCCTGGGTAACGCGTTCGGCATTCCGGGGATCACCGTGGACACCCACTTCGGGCGGCTGGTACGGCGCTGGGCATGGACCACCGAGCAGGACGCGGTGAAGGTGGAGCACGCCGTCGGCGAGCTGATCCCGCGCACGGACTGGACTGTGCTCTCGCACCGGATCATCTTCCACGGCCGTCGCGTGTGTCACGCAAAGAAACCGGCCTGCGGCGTCTGTGTGCTGGCGCGGGAGTGCCCGTCCTACGGTGTTGGCCCCACCGATCCGAGCACCGCCGGGGCGCTGGTGCGTGGCCCCGAGACCGAACACCTGTTGGCGCTCGCCGGGCAGCCGTCTGCATGAAGACCCTGCCCCTCAGCGGCGCCGCGCGCTGGACCCTGGTGGGAGTGGCCGTGGTGATCGCCCTCATCGTGGCGGTGTGGCCGCGTGGGTCCGGCGCCCCGGTGGCGGACAGCGCAGGCGCGCCGATTGCCGCCACACCGGCCGAGCTGCAGTCGGCCGCCGCGGACGCCGCGCTGGCGCCTTGCCCCGCCGCGGGGGCACCGCGTGCTGTCGGCCCGTTGGCCGCACTGAGCCTGCCCTGCCTGGGCGGCGGCCCAGCGGTGGACCTCGCCACGGCGTTGGGGGGCAAGCCCGCAGTACTGAACCTCTGGGCCTGGTGGTGCGGGCCCTGCGCCAAGGAGCTGCCCGTTCTGCAGGAGTTCGCGCAGCGTGCGGGCTCCGCCGTCACAGTGCTGGCGGTGCACAGCGACCCGGATGCACTCAAGGGCCTGCAGGCCTTGCGCGCTGACGGTGTGCACCTGCCGTCGGTGCAGGATCCGCAGCAGCGGGTGGCGGCGACAGTCGGCGCACCGGCCGCCTACCCCGCGACCGTGCTGCTGCGGGCGGATGGAACTGTGGCGCAGGTGCTTCCCGTCGCCTTCCCCGATCCTGCTGCGATCGCGGCGGCCGTGCAGCGGTGGTTGGGAGTACGGGTATGACCATGGTGCTACCCGGCCCCGGGGTGCAGGTTCCGGATCTGCTGCTCGGTCTGGTCGAGTCGCTGCAGTCGGTGTCCATGGGCGACCTCACGCGGGTTCCAGCTGCGCCCAGCGACGCTCGTGCTGCGGCGGTGTTGATGCTCTTCGCCGGGCACGGGGTCCAGGACGCCGATGTGCTGCTCCTCGAGCGGGCCAGCACCATGCGCACCCACAGCGGGCAGGTCGCGTTTCCCGGCGGGGCATTGGATCCTGACGACGACGGCCCGGTCGCGGCGGCGCTACGGGAGGCGCAGGAGGAGACCGGACTGGATCCTGAAGGAGTGCTGCCGCTGGCCTTGCTGCCCGAGCTGAACATCCCGCCGTCGGGTTTTCGCGTCACCCCTGTGCTCGCACACTGGACGCGACCCACCCCCGTGTACGCCGTCGACCCCGCGGAGTCCGCCCGGGTGGCCAGGATGCCGGTACGGCAGCTGCTGGAGCCGGGCAACCGCTTTCGGGTGCTGCACTCCTCCGGGTACGCGGGACCCGCCTTCATCGTCGACGGCATGCTCATCTGGGGCTTTACCGGTGGTCTGCTGTCGACGTTGCTGGCCATGGCGGGCTGGGAACGTCCCTGGGACGCCAGCGACGTGCGCGACCTCGACGCGGTGCTGGCCGCGACGGGTACCGATCCCGAGCCCGAGGTCGTGGAATGAACTGGGTGGATCTGCTGGTCGTCGTGCTGGCGCTGCTGGCGGCGGCGTCGGGGTGGCGCCAGGGAGTAGCGGTGGCACTACTCGCCTTCACCGGCGTCCTGCTCGGCGCGGTGGTGGGGGTTCGCCTGGCGCCCAGCTTCGTCGGGCTGGTGGACGGGGCCGGCCCGCGGATCGCGGTCGGGGTGGGGACGGTGGTGCTGCTCATCGCCGTCGGGGAGACCTGCGGGGTGCTGATCGGGCGGGCCATCCGCGGCACCATGCACGTCGCGGCCATCCGGGTGGTGGACAGCGTGCTCGGCGCCGTGGTGCAGGCGCTTGCGGTGCTCATCGCGGCCTGGCTGCTCGCGGTCCCGCTAGCCTCCTCGGGAGATGCCACCCTGGCCGCGGCGGTGCGTGGCTCCGCGGTTCTCGGCGAGGTCAACACGATCCTGCCCGACCGCGCGCAGCGTCTGCCCTCGGAGTTCGGGGCGCTGCTGGACACCTCGGGCCTGCCCAATGTGCTCGGGCCATTCGGGCGTACCCCGATCACCGACGTCGGGGCCCCGGACACGGCGATCCAGGCGAGTGACGTCACTGGGCGCAGCCGGGCGAGTGTGCTCAAGGTCCGCGCGGCGGCGCCGTCGTGTTCTCGCGGGCTGGAGGGCTCCGGCTTCGTCATCGCGCCGGAGCGGGTGCTGACCAATGCCCACGTGGTTGCGGGCTCGAACAAGGTGGCGGTGGAGACCCCGAAGGGCCAGCTCGCAGCAACGGTGGTGCTCTACGACCCGCAGAGCGACCTCGCCGTACTTGACGTCCCGAAGCTGAGCGCCCCGGTGCTGCCGTTCGCGGCGAAGCCGGCCACCACCGGCTCCTCGGCGATCGTGCTCGGCTATCCCTTGGACGGCCCGTACACGGCGACCCCGGCGCGGCTGCGCTCGGAGATCTCGTTGCGCGGGCCGAACATCTACAACGACCAGACCGTCGTCCGCGACGTCTACACGATCCGTGCGCAGGTCCGCAGCGGTAACTCCGGCGGCCCGCTGGTGGACGCGGACGGCTTCGTGCTCGGCGTGGTGTTCGGCGCCGCGGTGGACAGCACCGACACCGGCTTTGCGCTCACGGCGAAAGAGGTGAGCGACGAGGTTGCCGCGGCACCCGGGCTGAGCCAGCCGGTGGGCGCCGGGGTGTGCACCGCCTAGAGCCGGGCCACGAACTCGGTGAGGTACCGCGTGGTGGCGGCCGGTGCCTCCTGGTGAACGAAGTGGCCGATCTCGGGCAGCACGTGGAACTCACGTCGCGGCGACCAGATGCCCGAGGCGGCAGCGGTGGAGGCGAGCAGACACGAGTCGAGCGCGCCGTGCAACTGCAGCACCGGCACGCGTACCGGCTTGTCCACCTCCACCCGGAAGCGGTGGCCGTCGTTGCGGAGCTGACTGCGCATGGCCCAGCGGTAGTACTCCATCGCGGAGTGCACCACGCCGGGCACCTGCATGGCCGCCTTGTTGCGCGCCGCCACCTCGGCGAACTCCGCCGAGCGCGGCCAGTCGGGCCCCGACCAGCGGCGCAGGACGCGCTCCACCTCGGCGCCGTCCTCGGCGGGCAGGCGCCGCTCTGGCCACCACGGCAGCTGATAGCCTACCGCGTAGCCCAGCGCCCGCCCCTGCGCGCCGGGGCGTCGCAGCGCTCGGCGCAGCGCCACCGGATGGGGGGCACTCAAGACTGCAAGTCCACGCACCAGTCGGGGATGCAGCGCCGCGGTGCTCCAGGCAATGAGCCCACCCCAGTCGTGGCCGACGAGCACAGCACCGGTCTCGCCGAGTGCGCGGATCAGCCCGGCGACGTCACCGGCCAGCGTCCACCCGTCGTAGCCGCGCGGTGGCTTGTCGGTGTCGCCGTAACCGCGGAGGTCGACCGCCACCACGCGGGCGCCGCCCTCGGCGAGCGCACCCAGCTGATGCCGCCAGCTCCACCAGAACTCGGGGAAGCCGTGCAGCAACAGCACCAAGGGCCCGGCGCGGTCGGCGCCACGGCCGTTGACCTCGGCGGTGTGGAAGCGGATCCCGTTGGCGTGCACGTCACGGTGCGTCCACGGACCGTCGATCCGGACGCTGGCGGGGTCCAGCGACGCCATCTCAGCTGGAGCGCTTGACGATCTTTGCGTTGTCCTTCATCGCGTCGATGGTCTTCTCCGGCTTACGGATCTTGCGGACCTTGCGGTACCCGAGCAGGCCGAACACCGCCGCGATGAGCACCATCAGCACGAACACGATGCCGAAGCTGGCCGACTCAGGCAACCAGATGTTGATGACCTCGGCGATGGTGATGAACAGGAAGAAGGCGCTGAACAGGGCGACGGTGAGCGCGATGATGAAGAAGACGCTGCCGCGCACGCCCTGCTTCACCTCACTGGTGACCTCGGCCTTGGCCAGCTCCACCTCGGCCCGAACCAGGGTCGACACTTGGGTGGTGGCGTCCTTGACCAGGGCGCCGATGCTGCCGCTGCCGCGGGCATCGAGGTCTGAGAGCGGGATGGAGGCGACCGTGGTGGGCACTTCCTCTGCGGTGCTGCGCTGGCCGGCGCTGTGTCGGCCGGTGCTGGGCTCGGCGATGCTCAACTCACCCCTCCAGGTGCTCGTCGTCGGCGGCACTCCTGCAGAGTCGACCACCGATCGTCAGAGGTTCATGGTGTCACGGTCTGCTACGGATGGGCCGATCAGGCACCGCTCGTGTCGGCTGCTGACGTATCGTCGTCCTCGAACACCTCGTAGAAGTCCCGTTTCCTTCGCGCCTGGCGGGCGGCTCGGCCGGCATCGAAGACCCGGCCGCGGCGCACCAGCAGGACCGCGCCGACTACGGAGGCGAGTGCCGACGCGATGAGCACCGCAGCCTTGGCGTTCTCGGCCGCGGCGCCGAGGCCGAGCTCGGCTACCAACAGGCTGACGGTGAACCCGATGCCGCCGAGCACCGACAACGCCAGCATGTCGCGGTTTCCCAGGTAGCGGGGCCGGTCCGCGAGGCCGAGCCTGATCGCCAGCCAGGACGTCCCGAAAATGCCCACGACCTTGCCCAGCAATAAGCCGGCGAAGATCGCCACCGCGATCCGGTCGTGCGGCAGGTGCGCCAGCACGGCCGCCGAGAGGGGCACCCCAGCGGCGAAGAGCGCGAACAGCGGCACGCAGAAGCCGGCCGAGAACGGCTGTAGGCGGTGCTCCAATCGGCTCGCCGGGGCCGCCGTCTCCCCGCGCGCGGTGTCGTCGTCGGTGCTGCGCACCCGGGTGAGCAGCCCCAGCGCGACTCCGGCGAAGGTGGCGTGAATTCCCGTCTGGTGTACCGCGAACCAGGTGAGCAGGGCCAACGGGACGTACAGCGCGGTCCAGGTGATTCGCCGATACTGCGCGAAGGCGTAGAAGGCCAGGCACGCGACGGCGACCGCGACCCACCCCAGCGCGAGGCCGTTGGTGAACAGGACGGCGATGATGACGATCGCCACCAGGTCGTCGACGACGGCCAGGCTCAGCAGGAAGATCCTGGCGCTGGCGGGCAGCCGGGACCCGGTGAGCGCCAGTACCCCTAAGGCGAAGGCGATGTCGGTGGCCACGGGGACCGCCCAGGCCTTGTCGATGCCCGGCGTGCCCCACCCGACGGCCAGTGCCACCAGCGCCGGAGCCACCACGCCCCCCAGCGCCGCGACCACCGGCAGCGTCGCGCTCTTGCGGTCGGACAGCTCGCCGACCACCATCTCCCGCTTGACCTCGATGCCGGCGATGAAGAAGAACACCGCGAGCAGCCCGTCCTGCGCCCAGGTGTCCACGGTGAGGCTCAGGTGCAGGGCGGATGGTCCGAGGTGGAAGTCGCGCACCGCCTCGTAGGAGTACCCGACGGGCGAGTTGACCCACACCAGGGCCACCGCAGCGGCGGCCAGGAGCAGCGCACCACCAACGGTCTCGGTGCGCAGGTAGCGGGCGAGTTCGGCGGAGCTACGGGCGCCGATGCGGGGCATAGCGGCCTCTCTGGTTGACGGCAGAATTGTCCTGTCCTGCCGACCAGACTTCCCGGCGCACCAGCCGTAACCCTATCGCGGCTACTCCGAAGGCTTGCTCATCCCCGAAGAGATCAGGTCCATCACGGTGGAGTCGGCCAGCGTGGAGACGTCACCCACCTCCCGGTTTTCCGCGACGTCACGCAGCAGCCTGCGCATGATTTTGCCGCTGCGCGTCTTCGGCAGCTCCGGCACCACCATGATCTGGCGTGGCTTGGCGATGGGGCCGATTTCCTTGGCCACGTGGTTGCGCAACTCGGTGATCAGCTCCTCGCCGCCGTCGGCCTCACCCCCGCGCAGGATGACGAAGGCCACGATGCCCTGCCCGGTGGTCTCGTCGCTGGCCCCGACGACGGCGGCCTCGGCGATGGCGTGGTGCGACACGAGGGCGGACTCGACCTCGGTGGTGGAGATGCGGTGCCCGGACACGTTCATCACGTCGTCCACCCGGCCAAGCACCCAGATGGCACCGTCCGCGTCCACCTTGGCGCCATCTCCGGCGAAGTACCAGCCCTGTTCGGCGTAGCGCGACCAGTAGGTCTCCTTGTAGCGCTCCATGTCGCCCCAGATTCCGCGCAGCATGGACGGGAACGGCTTGTCCAGCACCAGGTATCCGTTCACCGCGTCCTCGCTGGCGCTGAGCACGTTGGCCTCCTCGTCCACGACGGCCGCGGAGATGCCGGGCAGTGGCGCCATCGCCGAGCCCGGCTTGCAGGCGGTGACGCCCGGCAGCGGAGAGATCATGATGGCACCGGTCTCGGTCTGCCACCAGGTGTCCACGATGGGGCAGCGTCCGTGCCCGATCACCTCGTGGTACCACAGCCACGCCTCGGGGTTGATCGGCTCGCCGACGCTGCCCAACACCCGCAGCGACGACAGGTCGTGCGCATCGGGGATCTCGCGACCCCACTTCATGAAGGTGCGGACCAACGTCGGTGCCGTGTAGTAGATCGAGACCCCGTACTTGTCGATGATGTTCCAGTGCCGGTGCTCGTCGGGGTAGTTGGGCGTGCCCTCGTAGACGACCTGGGTGACGCCGTTGCTCAGTGGCCCGTAGACGATGTAGGAGTGCCCGGTGACCCAGCCGATGTCGGCGGTGCACCAGTAGACATCGTTACCCTCCTTGTGGTCGAACACGTAGTGATGGGTGTAGGAGCATTGGGTGAGGTAGCCGCCCGAGGTGTGGATGATGCCCTTGGGCTTGCCGGTGGTGCCGGAGGTGTAGAGCACGAACAGGGGGTGCTCGGAGTCGAAGGCCTCGCAGGTGTGCTCGGTGGACGCCTTGGCCACCGTGTCGTGCCACCACAGGTCGCGCCCCTCGGTCCAGTCCACATCGGACTCGGTCCGCTTGACGACGAGCACGTGCTGCACCGACTCAGCACCGTCCACGGCCTCGTCCACGGCGGCTTTGATGGGCGCGGCCGTGCCGCGGCGCCACTGCCCGTCGGTGGTGACGACCAGCTTGGCCTCGGCGTCGTCGATGCGTGAACGCAGCGCCCCGGAAGAATATCCGGCGAACACGACGGAATGGGTGAGCCCGAGACGCGCGCAGGCCAGCATGGAGACGATCGCCTCGGGGACCATCGGCATATAGATGGCCACCCGATCGCCGGTGACCAGCCCCAACTCAGTGAATGCGTTGGCGGCCTGGCTCACCTCGGCCAACAGATCGTTGTAGGTGACGTCCCGTGAGTCGCCTGGCTCGCCCTCCCAGTGAATGGCCACCCGGTCGCCGTTGCCGGCTTCGACGTGGCGGTCCACGCAGTTGTAGGCCACGTTGAGCTTGCCGCCGACGAACCACTTCGCGACCGGTGCGCCGGACCAGTCCAGGACCTGCTCCCACGGCTGCGCCCAGGACAATCGTTTGGCCTGGGTGGCCCAGAACTCCTCCCGGTCGGCGTCGGCCGCCTGCTGCAGCTCGGTCCCGGCGTTGGCCTGCGCGGCGAACTCGTCGCTGGGCGCAAAGACATGGGTGTTGTCGTGGATTTCGTCAGTGTTGGCACTCATACCATCAACATATGCGGCGTAGGTCACACAGGCCAGTGGGGATTGCGCCGGTAGCGTTTCGCAGCGTGTCTGCCGTCGCTTCGCCCGATCCGCTCGCGCCAGTACTCGCCCTGCCCGGGGTGGCCGAAGCGACGGAGGCGGCGGGGGCTGCCATCGCCGAGGTGCACCGGCACCGTGCGAACCGGCGCGGCTTTGCGGTCTCGGCGACGGAGGCGTCGGTGCGGGCTGCGAGGGCCTCGGCGGCGTTGGACGGGGGTGTTCCCGAACTGCCCGCGCAAGACTCGGACGGTCAGGTGGGCGACCCGGTGTTGGCGGGTGCTGTGCGGGTAGCCGCGGCGCTGGACGGGTCGGCCCTGGTGAGCACCCTCGAGGTCTGGCGCCGCTCACCGCTACAGGTGCTTGCCCGTCTGCACCTGCTCGCGGCGGCGGACATCGCCGACGCGGACTCCCTGGGGCGTCCACGCGCCGAGCCTGGTGTCGCGGATCGGCTCGCGCTGTTGGCGCAGTTGATCACTGGTGGCAGCCGGGTGCCTGCCGCCGTGCTCGCTGCGGTGGTGCACGGCGAGCTGCTCGGCCTGGCCCCATTCGGCAGCGGCGATGGCGTCGTCGCACGGGCGGCGTCGCGTCTCGTCTCGGTGAGTACCGGTCTCGACCCCAAGAACCTCACCGTCCCCGAGGTGAGCTGGATGCGTCGGCCTGCGGAGTACCGGGCTGACGCGGTCGGTTTCGCGACCGGGAGGCCCGATGGCGTTGGCGCGTGGATACTCAGCTGTTGCCTCGCCTTGCAGGCCGGTGCCCGCGAAGCGACCTCGATTGCGGACGCCAACAACGGTTGAACGGGAGTGTCTTGTGAGTCCTCAGGAACAGAAGCGCGGTCGCCGCATCGCGATGACGGTCCAGGAGCGGGACGAATTTCTCGGTGAGCAGCGCACCTGCCGCCTGGCCACCACCAGCAACGATGGTCCGCACGTGTCGCCGCTGTGGTTCATCTGGGACGGCACGGCGATGTGGATGCAGAGCATCACCCGCAGTCAGCGGTGGGCCGATCTGCAACGCGACTCGCGGGTGGCCGTCGTGGTGGATGCCGGGCACGACTACCTGGAACTTCGCGGCGTGGAGCTGCGGGGCAGGGTGGAGGTCGTCGGGGAAGTTCCGCGGACGGGGGCGTCGAACGAGGTCCTCGCCCCGATGGAACGCGCGTTCGCGGCCAAGTACTTCGGACTGGACGAGTTGCCGCACGACGGGCGCCACGCCTGGCACCGGCTGGTTCCGGACAAAATTGTGAGCTGGGACTTCCGCAAGCTCGCCGCGCTGTAGGCCGCAAAGCCTGACGACGCACCCTCGGGAAGGGTGCGCCGTCCGCGAGCACGAACTGCCCGGTTACCAAGCGTGCACTGATGCGCGGTGTTGGTGGCCTCGGCGGCAGAGGACGGTTGTCGACTGACGCAAGCCCGCCGCGCCTGCCGGTTGGTTGGCTGCGATGCGTGGGTGCCGGGTGCTCATGCTGGGAGCCTCGATCAGGGAGGAGGGGCCTTCTCTTCCGGTCCGACCTTGGCCGCTCGGGGTTCCTTGATCACAGTTCTACCCCGTGATGCACATCACAGCAACCCCCACTTCGGCGTGTCTCAGTGGAGCCGGCGACGACGGGCGATCCCGTACCACGTGGCCCCCGCCGCGGCCGCGCCCAATCCGACCGCGGCGGTGGCCACCGCGGAGGAGGAGGCCGTGGGAATCCGCGCCCGCAGCGACACCGGCGCGGAGAACGTCAGCATCGGCCAGCCCCGTTGCGTCGACTCCTTGCGCAGCGCGCGATCGGGGTTCACCGCAGTGGGATGCCCGACCGCGCTGAGCATCGGCAGATCGGTCGCCGAATCGCTGTAGGCGTAGCACGCTGACAGGTCGTAGCCGCGGGCCTCGGCCAGCGCGCGGATGGCGTCCGCCTTGCCGTCGCCGTAGCAGTAGAAGGAGACCTCCCCGGTGTAGCAACCGTCCTCGGCGACCATGCTGGTGGCCACGCTCAAATCGGCCCCCACCATCTGGGCGATGGGCGTCACCATTTCCTCGCCGGAGGCGGAGACGACGACCACCTCGTGTCCCCTCGCTTTGTGATCGGCGATGAGTTCGGCCGCCTCGACGTAGACCAGGGGGTCCACCACGTCGTGCAGGGTCTCCTCGACGATCGACCGGACCTGCAACACGTCCCATCCGGCACACAGCGAGGTGATGTTGGCCCGCATGCGCTCGATCTGGTCGGAGTCGGCGCCTGCGAGCAGAAACAGGAATTGCGCGTAGGTGCTCTTCAGCACGGCGCGCCGGTTGATCAGGCCCTCGTGGAAGAACGGTCGACTGAAAGCCAGCGTGCTGGACTTGGCGATGATGGTCTTGTCCAGGTCGAAGAACGCGGCGACCGGTCGGTCGGTCCCCGGGGGCGTTGGCGCCGCCGGGCGCGTTGTCACTGGCGCAGGCTCGGTCACACCACGGAGCATAGGTCGCCACTGCCTGCGCGGTCGTGGAGACGATGACCCGCGTCGTGCAAAGTCGGAGTACTTCGGGGTACAGTCGACCTCGCTTGGACTTGTTCCAGGTGTGCTCAGCCCGACCCCCCGGGGCTGAGCGCTGACGACCCCCGCCCCTCCCCCCTGGCGGGGGTCGTCCCATACCTTTCGCCCGTGTGTCGAAACCGGCCGAATCGTGGTTGTGCACAGAGCGGGAAGTTGTCCACAACCGATCTGATCGCCAGCAAGCTGCTCAGCGACCGAACGCCGGTCGTGCTGCAAGCGGTCCGCTTCCAGGCGGTCGACCGACAGGCAGGCCTCACATCGGTGGGGCTCCGTGGCGAGGTCACCGTCGACCCGCGCAGCGAGGACTTCTTCCGCCGTGTCGTGGAGGAGCGACAGATCGCCAAACGCAAGACGCGCGGCCACCCGAGCAACTGCCCGTGTCCGGACTGCCGGCGCCACCACTTCCTCAAGGTGCTCGCCAACGCCGGCAGCTACGGCATCAACGCCGAGATGATCCGCCACGAGCTGCCCGCCGGGAGTCGGGAACCCGTCACCGTCCACCCGCCGTCGGGCGCACCGTTCCAGGCTCGGGTGAGCGCTCCAGAGTCGCCCGGGGCGAGTTCTGCTTTCCACCCATCGCCGCGGTCATCACCGGCGCCGCCCGACTTCTCCTCGCGCTGCTGGAACGTGCCGTCACCGACGCCGGAGGAACGTGGGTGTTCTGCGACACCGACAGCATGGCCATCATCGCCACCGACACCGGGGGCCTCATCCCGTGCCCGGGTGGCGGCCACGAGATGCCTGACGGCACGACAGCCGTCAACGCCCTCACCCACCGACAGGTCGAGGCCATCCGACGCCGCTTCGGCCAGCTCAACCCGTATGACCGAGGGGTCGTACCGGACCTGCTCAAGGCTGAAGAACGCGGCCTTTCCTATGCCATCGCCGCCAAGCGCTACGTCATCTGCAACAGAGACGCCGACGGGACCATCCGCATCCTGAAGGCCAGCGAACACGGCCTCGGCCGCTACCTCGACCCGGTCAGCCCCACCAAGGACCGCCGCACCGCAACGGGGGGTCGACGATGGATTCACGATGTCTGGACCTGGATCCTCGCCATGGACGCCCATCCCGACGCCCCGATGCCCGACTGGGCCGATCTACCGGCCGTCAGCCGCGTCACCGTCAGCTCACCGGTCTTACTGCGGCCTTTCACCGGCTGGAACGCCGGCCAAGACTGGCCCGACCAGCTGAAGCCGTTCAACTTCCTGCTCACCGCAACACTTGACCCATTCGGACGTCCGGCCGGAGACGATGACACCGACAAGATCCGGCTCATCGCCCCGTACAGCAGCAACTCCGACGACTGGGATCAGCTGGAGTGGCGCAACGTCTACGACCCGGACGGCCCCAGCTACCGGATCACCACCGACTGGCAGCCGACCGCCGACGACGACGTCGCGGTCGTGCAAAGCTGCGCCGACGTCCTCCGCGACTACCGGGTTCACACCGAAGCCAAGTTCTTAGGACCGGACGGGCAACCCTGCCGACGCATCACTCGCGGCGTACTCAACCGTCGTCCCGTCGGCGCCGTCGGAACACCGGCCCTCATCGGCAAGGAAGCCAACCGACTAGAAGACGTCCAAAACGGCCTCGTCGCCGACCTCGATGAGGTGCTTACGACCTACCTTGACCCCGCCGAAGAGGGTGAAGTGCTGGCCGACCTGGTACTCCCCGTCCTGGCCCGCTACACCGGTCGGAAGCTCGCGCGTCTGGTCGGCTGCGATCGTCGCCAGGTCGACCGGGTTCGGCACGGCCAACGCCCTCGACGTGAACTGCTACTGAGGCTCATGGCCCACGCGGCTGCAATCGCCGCCGCGGATCTCAAGATCGGTGTCGAGGGCGCAGGAGCCGATAGGCGGTTGCGCGTCCTGGCAGCGTGGAAGTCATCGAACCGATTCCACGGCTGGCGGCGGACGCCACCGCCTTACTCTCCTCGATCACCCTGCAGATATGTTTCGACCCGAAGCGGTGGCCGGACTTCGTGGTCATCGCCCAGATCGTGCCCGACGGGGATGTGGTGCCGGTGCGGGCGGACTACCGGGCGGAGGACTGGAGCATCGGCGTCAACCCCTTGCACTCCGAGCAACCCCTCTGGTACACCCTGCCCGACCTCATCGCCTCGGTCTTGCTCACCGGGCGGGTACCGACCATCGTCCGCGCCCTCCGGTTCGTGCCGGTCGGGGCCAACCCGACCTGCAACCGGTGCGGTTACGGGGCGACGTGGACGTTGACCCCGCGCATGAGGACTTCTTCTGGGTGGTGGTCGAAGCACGCCAACACGCCCAGCGTGATGAGGACACTGAGCTGGCTGGATTTTTGAAGGTGCTGGCTAACTCCGGGAGCTATGGCATCTACGCCGAGACGATTCGCCACGAACTGCCCGCCTCATCCCCCAAAGGGATCGCCATCGATCCGAACTGGCTGGCACCCCGAGCTGGAGTACTTGCTAGCGGTGGTGCTCTTCGCCGCAACTGTTATCGCGCTGACGCTCGTTGCATCACCACCGGGCGGCCACCCAGGGCAAGCCGCGCAACCCCACCACAACCCCAAGATGGGCACCGCGTTCGTCCATACCGTCATCGACGACCACTCCCGCGTCGCCTACGCCGAGATCCACGACGACGAGACCGCCGCCCCCGCGACCACCGTGCTGCGCAACGCCGTGCCCAGGTTCGCCGCCCGCGGCGTCGCCACCGAACGCGCGTCCTCTCCGACAACGGCAGCGCCTACAAGTCCCACGCCTGGCGACACACTCGGACACGAGCGCCCAGGTTCACGGATGCGTACCTTTGCGGGATGACTGAGGAACCTGCGACCGCCCAGTACCAGCTGTTCGCACCGTTCGTCGAGTGGGATGTAGCCGCTTTCGATTCTTCGGGATTCGACAGATACGGAATTTGCTGACATCTGCGAGGGCGAAGGCTTCGCCGGAGGCGCTACGTTCAGCCGTAGACATAGCCAATCGATACGCGGCGGTAGACACTAATGCAATTGAGGGCATCTACGCCGTAGATCGGGGGTTCACGAGAACCGTCGCAACGCAGTCGGCCGCATGGGAGGCCGCTATGGACCAACGCGGCCAGCGTGCACGTGCCGCCTTTAATGACGCACTAAACGCATACGAATACGTCCTCGATGCTGCTACGCGGAGAGTTGAGATTAGTGAACTTTGGATAAAGGAACTTCATGAGCTTGTCTGTTCTAGCCAGGAGACCTACCGGGTCTACACCCCCGCCGGACCACAAGATCAGCCGCTGCCAAAAGGCGAATACAAGAAGATGGCGAATAGTCCAATGCGCAGTGATGGTACTATTCATGCGTACGCACCTCCAAGCGATACGCCAGCCGAAATGTATCGGCTAATTTTGGAGTTGAGATCAGAGGCTTTTCTTGCAGCTCACCCAATTGCGCAAGCCGCCTACGCGCATTATGCTTACGTCGCGGTACATCCTTTCGCGGACGGCAACGGGCGGGTCGCGCGCGCCCTTGCTAGTGCCTACTTGTATAGGTCCCCTGGCGTCCCATTTGTGGTGTTTGCAGATCAACAATCGGAGTACTTCGACGCACTTTTAGCGCCTGACGGCGGAAGCTACGGGCCATTTCTTGCCTTCGTGAGCAATAGAACAATCGACGCCATTGGAATAATTCGCTCGATGCTTCAGCATTCAGGTCCAACCCTTTCCCGAAGCCTCGAGGGATTGACTGCCTTGTTCGATTCGTCGGTAGTTGATGAGGAGCTGGAAGCGGCCGCCGTGAGAGCGGCTTCGATCGCTGTAACCGCATTCCAGGAACTAGTCGCGGCAATAAACATTCCAAGTCAGATCGAGACCTACGTAGGTCCGGGGCGAATCAGCGAGGTTGCCCCGTCATCTGGCTATCGAGTGATTGGTGACGGCGCCTGCCTATTCTTCACCGCGTCGTCAAATTGGCCGCACAAATTGCGTAGGGTATTGGCCCTAGAGGTGTTCGGTTTGATCAGGCAGGGCAACGGACCGAGTTTGATGGTCGCGTCGAGAGAGGACGACGGGCTCGAAATTTGGCTGCGCGAGATAGTTCCTATGGTCAGCGAGACAGTGAAACTGAAGTTGGCTGGGTGGCTCGAAGGCAAGATTGCAGAGGTCCTCGCTGAGCTAGCCTCACAGGTGACCGCAGGCGAGCCGCCGACTTAGGAGATGACAACTCAGAAGTTGGGACTTGTTCAACGCGCGTCTGAACCTCGCCCTGGCCGATAAGGTGCCCAAGACCGCCCCTCTTCCGGAGGATCTCGATTAACACCCCAGCACCGATGTGGCGGCGGACTACCACCGTGCGTTGTATCGCAAGACCGTCTAGGCGTGAGCACGCGGGCAGCTTGGCGGCGGCACTGGCCCTTATGTCAGTGCAACGCACAAGCCAGATACCCTGCTACCTGCCCGTATCTGGGTAGGTTCGCACCGCGGACTTTCGCCGTGTGCGCCTATTTCTGCCATTCCCGTTGGCACAACCTGGCAACCCAAGAGTGCACCACCCCGCCGTGCCGGTCCTCCGGTGGCGGGGTTGCATGCGGAGGGAAACTCGCCCGGCGACTGAGGTTGGTGAGGTACCTGCGGACGCCTTCCACGATTCGGCGGTCTTGGGGGCCGAGGGTGTCGGCGGTGTCGAGCGCGGCGGTGAGGCTGACTGCGTCGGCCTCACTTAGGCGTTGCAGCCAGTTCTCGACGGGCTCTCCGGGGGCCGATCGGGTGGGGTTGAACATGGAATTCGAGTCGCTCGCGCATGCGCACCAGGAAAATTTGGTAAGCGTCCATCTTGTCCGCGGGCCAGGCGACCGTCGATTCGGAGAGCTCGACCCGCAGCGACGCGGCATCGTCGTAGTCGGGTTGTCGCGGGAGTGCCGTCCGCAAGCCGGTAGGAGGGCAGGACCTCGACGGCGGGATCACCGCTGCCCGGTGTGCTCACCAGGGCCAAGTGGTGGAAGTGGTCGTCGACGGGACAGCGGTAGGTGACGCCGGGGGGCGTTGGGCACCGGGTACCCGTACGGGCCGGTCCCGCTGCTGTAGCCGGGGTCGATCACGTCGGTCCCGTTCAGCGACCACCCGATGGCAAAGCGGTCAGCGCTGTGCTTATAGGACAGCACGACGGACTCGGGAAAGTTGTCCTGCCACCCCACCCACACCCCCGAGCGGCACACTGCCGGATGGGCGTCGTAATCGACCATCACGACACCGCCCCCCGCCGGCTGCCTATTCCTGCTTAACTCGACCAGCTTGTTCACCATGCGGGGCTCCCGCGACTCGACGTCGGACCTAAATCAAGACCCTAACGCCGCACGAACGGGTTGATTCGCAAAATAGGCGGTGAATGTACGCAACCACCCACCCACCCCACGTTCGCCCGACGAATTACGCCTCCCTTAGAGGGCCGTGCACCCCCCTGCTGCCCGCGGCCGGGGCGTTCAAGGCCCTCGGACCGCCCCGGTCGGGCCGTCAGCCCGGGGGGTGAGGCACACCAGTCCCCGTCCCCACCCAGTCGCAACAGGGACTAGGCCGTCGCAGCGCCTCGGTCCCGACCCGGGTCGAGCCCTTGCCCCCGGGGGGTGGGGCATTTCAACCCCTTCTATCCCCTATCCCCCGGACCGGGTGGTGGTCGGGGAGGTGCGCGGAGCCGAAGCCCCCCGTTCGTGGGTTACCAGGGTTGTCGGGGGTGCCGTTCACCATCCAAACGGCGGCCTAAGCACAAGCACCCACCTCGAATGAGTGATCGGTTCGCCCACGCCGTCGCTGCCACGGTCAGGCGCACGGTGACGCCCAACCAGAACGCTGAGAACGTAGTACCGATCCGACAGATTGGCTAGAGCAAGCATTATTACTGGGTCAGTAGTTGGTTGTCAGCAAAAGCCTGTATCCATTGTTCTCGGGTATCGATTTTCTTCATCGTCACTAACATGCATATGGAATCGGCGTGCGACAGACTCATTAACTGAGTGCGCTGAGCGGCCAGATGGGTTAACCCTTCGACCTTGGCATGAGAGATAGCTTCGAAATTCGCCCTTCTCTCTTGCGCCCAAAGCCTGGGCATGTTGTGACGGTCAATGTCAAGCAGCGCGCGATTCATTGCAGTCCAGTAATCGACAGAAGACTGCGACGGATTAGCCACGCTCGTAACGTCCAGCAATGAGCGAAGCGCGCCAGCGCCCGATCCAAAGCCTGCACTTACATAGTTCACGAGGGTTGCTAGATGAGAGTAAGAGAGTATGCACACGTCCAGTGACGTTGCTTGCTGGTATATCTGACTTCTAGTGCTTGGTAATTGATAGATTGGACAGACGACGGTCGCGTACTGTCTTCCGTATTTCCATCGGTGTAGCGACGATATTTTGAAGTCTTTTGCATTCTTTGCCGTCCGTGTAAGTCGAAAAACCTTCGCGTCGGCAACAAGGTCGTATTGGTTGGTCACCGCTTCGACGTCCGCACAATCGGCTCTACCCGCCAACACGGTGCTTTGTAAACCCAGGAATCGAAATGCCTCACAGAGCACAGCATCGGTGTATTTCGAGTACAGTTTTTCTTAAGTACAGTCGTGCTCAAATGACTCTGGAATAACACCACACAACCTGAGGTGCGCCACCAACGGCGTTGAACCTTGTGCAGAGATTTCCGCTTCCAGGTCCCGTTCCGCCGCCTGCGTTGAAGCAAGAAACAGACCGGTGTGCGCCTGCATCTTTTGTATCCAATTTACCCGCAAGAGTAGATCAGCCGGACTGATCTCCAGAGGAGTCATTGGGGGATTCACCATAGTTGGCCAGCGTTTGCGCTTCTCGCGAGCCTGCGCGTCGCAATCTCAGCGTAACCAGGATTCAATTCAAATCCAATGTAACCTCTACCAAGTGCATTCGCTGCGATCAGCGTTGTACCGCTTCCAGCGAAAGGGTCAAGTATTGTTTGTCCATTGGTTGTCACTAATCCAACGAGCGCATTCATCAATTTGAGTGGCTTTTGAGTTGGGTGGAGGCCACTCTCCTGTCTCGTTAAACCCGCGTTCAGAACGTTACTGACATCCGATGACGTGGCTGATAGTGCCGCAGGAGAGAACGCGCCCACACCATAGTTCAGTACGTTGTCGGCAATTGTTGTCCCTATCGGATACGGTTTGGTGCACCATACGATTGGCTCGAAGGTGGGTCGAAGGTTGCCCAGCCTCCACGAGGGCCATTCGTCTGCTGCCACTTGGTTTCCCCTCCTTTCGTAGACCACGCTCACACGCTGCGCGCGGTGAGGTGCCGTCGGTTTCACCCATGCAAGTTGATCCTTCAGTGAAAAGCCCGCATCTTCAAGCGAAGCGATTAGCCGATGCGAAAACCTGCGGCCAGCAAAGACGATGGCGCTCCCGCCTGGCTTTAGCACGTTGTACCAGTCAGTCGCCCAAGTCGAGCACCAGTCCTGGTACTCGAGCGGTATGGCACGATCCGCAGCCGACCATCCATTGATGGGCTTCCCTCGCGTTTTGAAGTTTGAGCCAGCGGATAGCTGTGCCGGAGATGCGCCGCGGTATGCAGAGTTCGTGTTGGCGTGCAGGACGTCCCAGTCTTCTGCACCGATCCCATAGGGAATATCACTGATGATGGCGTGGATCGACTCGCTGGGAAGCGCCCGAGTCCCCCCGATGCCGTCGCCCTGCGTGAACCTTTGGACGACCGTGCTCATGGCGCTCTCCTGCATGTGTAGAACTTACATCGTGGCGGGCGGACAGCGTTTGCTCCCTCCTGCTGCCGAGCTGGGTAGTCCCGAGGTACGGCGGCGGCGGTCCGAGAAGAAGGCGCGGGCGGCCGAGCACGACGAGTCGATGGCCCGGGCGCCGCTGTACCAGATCAAGCAGATGCGCGCCGAGAACGTGGCCCGACACGCAGTCAAGGCCGCGGTGACGGCAGCCAAGGTGCTGCCCGCCCGCTGCTGCCGTTCCTGCCCGCCGGCTGGTATCCCGACCAGGCAGGCTCGCACCTGGTGCGCTGGTTCGACGGGGCAGCCTGGACCGACCAGACCAGCCCCCCCGCCCGGGCACTGGGCCATCTCGTGACCGTCTGAGCTCAACCCTCCGGCAATAGCACCTCGCGCCCTGATGCAATGTGAGGCGCGGTGGGATCGTCGTATATGACGGCTGCGTCCCAGGGGAAGACAGCGCGCGCGGCCACGTGGTAGCAGCCCACCTCTCCCGCATACTCAATTCGGCGTGAGGTCAGGCATTGGATCTGCTGGTCGTTCACGTATACGATGCCTTGCATACTGTCGAGCAGGCCTTTGACTAGGTTGTCCATGTCCTTGGACCGTAAAGCGCGTGGTACCAACGAAACAACACTAAGGCAGATTGGCGAAGCGGCCCACGGCGCGAACTTTCCTCGCTCTTCTAACTCCGCTGCCACCGCTTCGCGGAGCGCTACTTGGCTGGATTTACTCTGTGCGGACCACGGCATCGCCCGTATCGGAAAAGACACGTATAGAGGCACGGTGCCGCCCGCAGTTTGCGAAAACACATCGCAAGCGGTACACCATTGCTGCGCCAGACGGCCTGCCTTATCAGCCAGACTGTGCGAGACGGCGGCCTCGGAACGGTTTCGGCGAACCTCAAGCAGGGGAGAGTCACCAAACTGTCGCAGCCCACGGAGCCAGTCGCGTACTGCCTTCCTCTGCGCGGTGGGTACAGGACGGTCGAGGTGTTCGCCGGTCGCTGCCTCGTAGCCCTGCCAGACAACCTCCAGACGCTCGTGCGGGTCGGCATTCGGGCTGAGCGTCTGAAGCTGTGCGTCGATGAGGTGCGCATGCATCTGGATAAGATCTCACTGTGGTCGGTGTGTTGCCAACTCCGCAGTGAAGCCCTGGTCTGAGGTTTCGGCGACGGCTAGTTTACCGACGTGGCCGCGTCGGTAAAGAACTTTGACACCGGAACGCCCAGCGCCTCGGCAAACTCGTGCATGTTGGTGAGCGAGATATTCTGCTCGCCGCGTTCGACGGCACCTGCGTAAGTTCTGTGCACCCCGGCGGCGTGGGCAAGTTCCTCCTGGCTCAGTCCGCGCTCGCCGCGCAGCTCGCGCACACGGTCGCCGAACTGGCGTTTCCAACGGTCTGACCGGGCGGACCCGCTGCGCCCGGTCGGCCGACGTCCCACAGTTTGGAAACGCTATGGCGATGCACTCGATAACTCGACAGTTAATAACTAGCATCTGCTGCTTGTGCAGACTTTGGGGATTGACCTTGCGACGGTGCCGGCTCGCACCGCCGTCTGCACCGTTACTTGGGACGGCACCGGCTCCGTCGCCGACTTCTCGGCTGAACCCGCAACCGACGGGGCGCTGATTACGGCCTGTCGCGCCGTCGACAAGGTAGGGATCGACTGCCCGTTCGGCTGGCCTGACGAGTTCGTCGCAGCGCTGAGAGCCCACCGGGACGCACAGACGTGGCCAGGCCGGGGCTCTGACGGCCTCACGTTACGGCGCTACCTGTCGTACCGCGAGACCGACCGTTACGTGCAGATGACCACCGGCGTGTGGCCCCTGAGCGTGTCCGCGAACTTCATCGGACTGACCGCGATGCGCTGTGCCGGCCTGCTCGACGCGCTGGCGCCGGTCGATCGAGCGGGGGCCGGCCAAGTCGCCGAGGTCTACCCCGCGGCAGCGCTCCACCTGTGGCATCTGTGGCAGCCGGGGTACAAGAAGCAAGAGCTCAAGGGGCGGAAGACGCTAGGCGAGATGTTGGATGGGCTGTGCACCGAGATGCCAACTCTGCAGTTTGCGCCCGGCGCGAAGCAGCGGTGCAGAGATAGCCACGACGCGTTCGACGCGCTGATCTGTGCTCTGGTCGCTCGCGCCGCAGCCTGCGGGCTGACGACCCCGCCGCAAAACGAGCAGCAGCGTCTGCGGGCGCAGACCGAGGGCTGGATTCACCTACCGACCGGCGGGCCGCGCGACTTGAGCCGTGCCCCGGCTCCTTAACTGGTAGGGCGACCGCCCGAGTCGAATACGCGGGGTCCAGCGGCCTGGCGCCTGCGCAGCCAGGCGTCCCACACCTCGTAGTCCGGGTCGCCGGGTGCCAGCTCGACCATGCCCTCACCCACGATGCCGCCTGGCCCCTCGAACACACCGGGCACCACCAGGTGCCCGTTGGGCAGCCGCCGCTCGTTGGCCATACCGCCAGAGTAACGCCCGGCAAGCGAGTGGTTGCGGAGTAATTACCGCCGCACCGGGTAGATGTGCCCCCTGGCCTCGGCACCGCGCGCCGGGGCGACCGGCGGGCTAGGCGCAGTCTCCGCTGCCGGGGATAGAGGATGGGAGCGCGAACCCGTCACAGTCGTCACAGTCGTCACGGCCGCGGCGTAGCCGCAGGTCAGAGGGGGTTCTGGGCTGTGACGGCCACGGGCGCGAGCCGTCACGCAGCCGGCACCAAGCCGTCACGCTCCGCCCTGGTGGTGACGGGTGTGACGACCGTGACGACCTGGTGCGTTCCCCCTCGTTGCCTCGACCGCCGCAGTAGCGACCGGCCCGCACCAGCCGTCGCGTGCCTGGCTTGGCTGCGGCCTGCCGCGTCGCGCACCGGGGTGGCCGACTCGCCAGCAGAGGCCGCGGCAGGCAACTTCAACGGTCGGTTGCGTCGGGCGCCGTCGCCGTGCTTCACTACGAAGGATCAACCAACCGCAACTAGCGGCGAAGAAGTCAGAACAACACGAGTCGGAAAAATAGGCCAGTTACTATGCGGCTGGCCCGCGATACGGACACGACGACTGCCTTCAAGATCGGGCGGGTCCCCGTAGAGGCCGATTTGCGGCGTAAGAGGTAGACGAAGAGACCCGACCCGGGTGCCCGACAATTAGGGGTGCTCGTGCAGCCCACAGGGGCTGGCGCTACTAGCGTCGGGATACCAGCCGAGTGTGCACAAAGTTCCACCTAACGGTGAGAGCTGTGCACGCTCGGCTTCTTTGTCGTTCCTGACCCACAGGAGCGTACAAAGTGACCACCCGGAACCCGACCTTCGCACCGTTGCCACCCGGCGAACTGGAGCTGTCCGACCGCGGCGCCAGCATCCGCCCACTACCACCCGCACCGCGCGAGCGGGACAAGCCCTGCACCGTGGCCGACTGCGCACAGCCCCGGCGCTCGCGTGGATTGTGCCGCAAGCACTTCGACCGTGCGCGCCGCTTGACCGCGAACCAGCAGAGCCAGACCGCCCGTGTTACCGGGGACCAGCGGTGAGCGCGCCGAGCACCGAGTGGCCCGGCGCCGGTCCGAGTTCACGGGAGAGGCAGCGGGCCACCACAACGTGGCATCACGCCGACAACGGCGCCCCGCGAGCGGTGTCGAGCGCGGGTACCCGTGCGAAGAACCCAGGTACCCCGATGAACCCACGCCGCGCACGCCTGTTGCGGATTCTGTTCGACCCGACCGAAAGCGACTCAGCATTCATTCCTCCGGAGCGTGTCTCGCTTTCCCGGGAAAGCGAGAGGTGAAGCCGATGCGACCAATTCCGCGATTCGATCCCGAGCATTTCCGCACTGCACAGGTCGAGGGCGTGCCGGTGCGGTGGTGTAACGAACGGGGCTGCAACCGGGTGCACCACGCACAGGGGCTGTGCAAGCGGGACTATCTGCGCGCCCAGTACCACCACCAGAAACGGATCGGGCGGCTGGTAGACGCCGCACAAAAGCCCTAGACAGCGATCAGCCCCCCGGTGCCACGCGGGGGGCTAATAATCCAACCAAGAAAGGCGCTACCAGTGCCTAAAAAAAGTCGACCACACTCTGACGATCCGCGCACAGCTGTGCGCAGTGTTACCCAGTTGGTACAGCCCCGCGCCGACGCGCGGGACCCACGCCGACTGCTTGACCTAGCTCTCGGGTACGCAAAACAGGGGTGGGCAGTGTTCCCGCTTCGACCGGGTACTAAGAACGGTCAGGTGGTGCCGCACTGGAACACCTGGGCCACCAGCAATCCCAAGACGGTGCGCGAAGCCTGGTCCGGCGCCTTCGCCGGACACAACATTGGAGTCGACTGCGGCGTGTCCCGCCTCGTGGTGCTGGACCTGGACGTTCCCAAAGGCGGGCGAACTGCGCACGGTGTGGACGAACTCGACGCGCTGGCGCAGCACCACGGGGCACTGCCAGCGACCTACACCGTCACCACGCCGTCAGGTGGGCGGCACCTGTACTTCACCGCTGACCGGCAGCTCGGCAACAGCCAGAGCAAACTCGCCGATGGCGTAGACGTAAGGGGACTGGGGGGTTACGTGGTAGCGGCCGGGTCGACGGTGGACGGGCGGCGCTATACGGCGGATGGACCAGCGGCCGCCGACCTCCCGCCCTTGCCCGAATGGATCTACCGGCTCGCTGCGGCGCCAACTCGAAGACCGGCCCCACCACTCGCAGCTGCTGCGCCGGGCGGCGTGCCGTCGGGCCGCTTGGCCCGCAAGCGGCTGTGCGGCTTGCTAACGGCGGTACTGGACGCGCCGGAGGGGCAACCGCAACGCGGTCTTGCACTGGGCGGCCTGCCGAGCCGGGGAGCTGGTCGCCGCAGGCGCTCTACCAGAGGGCGCAGTTGTGCGTCTGCTGCAACAAGCCGCACAGATTAACGGACTAAGCGACGCCGAAACCGGTGACGCCACCTACGGAACCATTGAGTCCGGCCTGCGCGCCGGTCGTCGAACCAACCAGGAAACCAGGACGAAATGAAGTTGCCAAAAGAAGTGGGCGAAAGCACCGAGGCAACCGTGCGGGAAAGCGCCGACCCAAACGTTGTGCACCCCCGCCGGAAGCACAGCGCCGAGTCTGAACAGATTGCACGAGAGCTAGTTGCTGAGGACCCCGAGCTGTCGCAAGGGGCCGAGGAAGGGACTGAAGAGGCTGTCGCGGCGCGGGACAGACTCATTACCATCGCGCGGGAACGCTACAACTTGGGGCGCGACACCAAAGACGAGGCTTTCGCCGTAGCGAAAGACGGCCCACGGTACGCACGAAAGCTACGTGGCTCAGCGAAAGCGCTTCGCCGTGAACTCCTGCGGGAGTACTACCAGCGATACCGGAAAGGCGCGTCACAGCAGGCCACGGCCGAGGCGTTGGCCACCATCGAGGCGCTCGCAATGGACGAACCACAGCACCCGCTGCACCTTCGGGTGGTCGAACTGGACGGCTCGGTGTTGCTCGACCTGGGAGACGACTCCGGACGGGTGGTGCAGGTTGCGGCTAAAGGGTGGCAGGTGTTGGAGCGCTCGCCTGACCCGGTGTTGTTCTACCGAACCAACCTGACCGCCGCGCTGCCGCTGCCCCAGCAGGACGGAGACTTGGAGAAACTGTGGGAGGTTGTCAACGTCGAGGACGACGACCGGCCGCTGGTGCTGGCGTGGCTGGTTCAGGCGCTGCTGCCGGAGCAGGCGCACCCGATTCTGGCGCTGCGGGGCGAGCAGGGGTCTGGCAAGTCATCGGCTGCTCGAATGCTAACCGCTCTGCTTGACCCCACTTCGGTCCAACTGCGGAAACCACCTCGAAGCGTCGACGCCTGGGTAACCGCTGCGACCGGTTCGTGGGTCATCGCGCTGGACAACCTGAGCTACCTTTCCGATGATATGTCGGATTCGTTGTGCCGGGCGGTGACCGGCGACGGCGACGTGCGCCGTGAGCTGTACACGGACCAAGACCTTGTGCCGTTCTCGTTCCGGCGCGTGGTCGCTCTGACCGCCATCGACCTGGGTGCCTTGCGAAGCGACCTAGCAGACCGCTTACTGACCGTCGAGCTGTTTCCGATCGACGAGCGGCACCGAAAGCCTGACCGCGAACTCGGCCCGAGCTGGGAGAAGGCGCACCCGGTGGCGCTCGGCGGCTTGCTGGATCTGGCCGTGCAGGTGCTGGCGGTCTTGCCGGACCAGCACATCGCCGAGTCGCCTCGGATGTCGGACTACTTCGAGGTGCTGTCCGCCGTCGATCAGGTGCTGGGCACCACGGGGTGCAAGACCTACCTAGAGCAGGGAGTGACGCTGGCTGCGGAAGTCATTGAGTCGGACCCGGTGGCGTCTGCAGTGTTGCGGTTGGTGACGACGCCGTGGCTCGCACAGACGCCAAAGAACCCGTGGGAGGGGTCGGCAGCGCAGCTGTTGGACAGGATTCGACCAGAGCACGCCGACCGGTTCTTCCCGAACAGCCCGCACAAACTGGGCATGGCGCTCAAGCGGGCAACCCCCGCCTTGAAGCGGGCGCACGGTGTGGTGGTGGAGCAGCTGTCGCGGACCCGAGCAGGGAGGGCGTGGCGCATTACCGCGCCAAATGTCCCCGAGAGGACTGCCAAGTGAGTCCAACGAGTCAGCCCGTTACACCAGCTGTGGCAGAGGGTGGTGCACAAGATCGTCACAACCGTCACGAGCAGCGGGGAATCGTCACAGTCGTCACGAAGTCGTCACGGTCTCGCCGCAGATCAGAGGGGGTGTGTGACGGCCGTGACGGCCGTGTCGGCCTGCTACACCCTCTCTCTCACGGAGGGCAGCCTGGCGCCCGCAGGTACAGCCCGGACTGCCTCGGCGGACCCTCAGCCGACACGTCGAGCGCGGGGAAAGCAACTGCTCGGAGGCCGAGTTCGCCCACGCAGACGGGTCTGCGGAGCGGGCCAGTGGCGCCGGGTACAGCGAAGGGCTGCAGTCCCCCGCTGAGGTACCCGGACAGGGTGGCGGGAGAGCACCCAACAACGACAAACCCGCACCACCCCGGCACGCACGCCGGGGCTGTGCGGGTCCGATCGCAACTCACCTACGAACGGGACGGGAAATCCCAATGACAGAGAACCACGAGGCTTACCCGCTGGGCAATCTGGCGGACCCGGACCCGGACACCGCCATCGACCTCGACCCCGAGGTAGTACGGGCGGCAGTGACGAAGTTGGAGGACGAACGCATCATGGCGCAGCGCGAGCGGAGACGACAGGCAGCCCGGCGCAAACGGCGCAACGGCACCGTGGTCGGGACCATATCGGACCCGATGCCGATGTGGGATTACATCGACCTGCTGGAAGAGAGCGGTGAACTATGACGTACCAAGTGATATAGACGCCATCGCAGCACAGCCCTTGGACGCGGCTCGTGCCGCGGCCGAACTGACCCGCGGGGTGCGCCTGGAACCAGCCCGGTCACCAGCGGGGAGCCCGACGCGGACGCGGCCGACCCGAGTGCGGTGCTGCTCGCACAACTGGACGAGCTGGGTGTACCGCCTGATGCGTCCTGGGCACAGCACCGGGCACGCCTGACGCAGGCCGGGGTACGGGTCGGGGACCACCGACTGGCCGAGACGATCCGCCCGCAGACAGCGCGCAAATGCCGCCGGTGAGCCGGGGTCGGCGCAGTAACACTGAGTGGGTGCGGGTGGTGAGATACCGCCACTCGCGATTGCCCACCCGCACCCGTTAGAAATGGTAGTAAGAAATGCCAGGCGGACACCTATACCTACGCATTACCCAATATCTTGCCTCAGAGGCAAATGGCCTGGTTTGATTTACCCGTGGGGCAACTGCCCACTCGGAATGGGCAATCTTGGAGTAAGAGACAATGGCAACAGCAAAGAAGCAATCCGCACCCACGGCCACGGTGGACCTGCAAGAAACCCGCTGCACCTGCGGCTGTGGTGAGACCACCTCGGCACGCTCACGGTTCCGGCCGGGCCACGACCAGCGCCTCAAAGGCCAACTCGCACGGGCGCACTATGTCGCTGCCGAGGTCGCCGTGGTGCAGCCTGACGGGCAGCAGCAGCGCCTGCCCGCTGTCGATGCGGCCCGGCTGCTTGACACCGACCGGTTCAGCTGGTCTGCGAAGTTGTCAACCAACCGGCGCCGCCCAAGCGAGCAGAGCCAGGAGCAAAGCGCGTGAGCGGCAAGCGAACGATGAGCGCCGCGCTCTACGCCCGAGTCTCGACCAGAGGCCAGGCCACCGAAGACCGCACCAGCCTGCCCGACCAGCTGCGCCGAGGGCGCGACGTGTGCGCCCGACACGGTTGGGAGGTGCACGACGAGTACGTCGACGGCGGAATCTCCGGCGAGAAGCTCGACCAGCGCCCCGCGATGATGCGCCTGCTGGCCGACGCCGAAGCCGGACACCTGGACGTGGTGGTCGCAGTCGACCTGGACCGGTTGGCCCGCGACGAGTTCGTGTTCGCGCGGGTGTTCAAGACACTGGACCGCGCCGAGGTCGCCGTGCACGCCGACGGCAACCTGATCGACCCCGAGAACTTGTCGCAGCTGCTGACCCGCGGGATCAAAGCCGTGGTCTCGGCCCACGACCGGCGCTCGTTGGTGGTGAAAATGGCGAAAGGCCAGCGGGCACGGGGGCTGGCCGGTGGCTGGCCTGGCGGCAAACCGCCCTACGGCTACCGCCTGATATGGCCCGAAAGCAGCGGCGGGGGCAAGCCGCTACCAGTTGTGCAGATCGACCGGGCAGAGGCCGAGATGTTGCGCGTCGCGATCGACGCAATCTTGGACGAGGGATGCAGCACCGGCGAAGCGTGCACGCGCCTAAACGCACTGGGCTACAAGACCCGCGGTGGACCGCACGGGCAGGGCGGCATCGGCGGACAGGGCGGCCCGTGGGGACACCAGAACCTGCGTCGGGTGCTCGGATCCCCGACACTGGTCGGCGAGTTGACCTGGGGGAAACCAGAAGGGCGGGGCGACCACCGCACCAAGCTGCGACGCGACGGCACACCCTGGTACGGCGACACGGTCTCGATCCCGCTCGCGCCCTTGATCCCGCGTGACCGGTTCGACGCACTGCAGCAGGCGCTGTTAGAACGCGGCTACGGGCTGAAACGGCCCGACCAGCCCTACCCCAACTCCGGCGCTCGCACGACCTGCGGCGGGCGGCTCGGCGGGATGTACCGACGAGACCGGCAGCTGCGCCAGTACCGCTGCAACCGCAGCAAGTGGAGCGCCACCGGACAGCAGCGCTGCGACTGCCCACGCTTGGACGCCAACTGGCTCGACGGGCAGGTGTGGGACGCGGTAACCGAGCTGCTGGCCGACCCCGACGGGTTGCTGGCTCTGGCCGACGAATATCTCGGGCTACGAGGTGAGGCGGCAGCGGGCGAGACCGATCAGCTGGCGGTTCTGGACCGCAAGATCACCGAGCTGGAACGTGCCCGCGTCGAGTCGGCCCGAGACGCGCTGAAAGCCGGGCTCGACCCCGAGCTGATCCGCCAGGCAGTGGAGGGCATCGAGGCCGAGCGGGCCGCACTCGTTGCCCAACGCGACCGGGTGCAAGCCATCCGCGCCGACGAGCAAGCCCAAGAAGCCCGCGCCGTCGCCATCGCCCGCCTGGCGCAACGAGCCGCCCAGCGCCTGCCCAGCATGGTCCTGGAAGACCAGCGCGAGGTGTTGGAACTGCTGCAGGTGCGCGTGACCCTGCTCGACGACAGCCTGACCCCCGCCCTGCGCATCGAGGGCGAGTTGCCCGGCGGGGGCGAGCTGTTCGGCGACGAACCGATCATCACTGGCGGTAACGGCGGCAGGTCTCTGACCGGGGAAAGAGCGCCGGACCCCGCCAACGTGGGACCGAAGTGGTGGACTTGCTCACCGCCCTCAACACCGGCCACGACGGCGGGGCGGGGACGGTGCACGCAAACTCGCCACGCGAGGTGCCCGCCCGGCTGGAGGCCCTCGCGGCCCTCGGTGGCATGGCAGCGGCGGCGCTGCACAGTCAGCTCGCGGCGGCGGTGCAGGTGGTGCTGCACGTGCACCGGGGCGCGGACGGCTCGCGGGGTCTGGCCGGGATCGGTGTACTCAGCCGGTCCGCGTCCGGCACGGTCTCCGTGCTCAACGCCTGGAGTCGCGCGGAAGGGCCGGGCGAGGCCGCGCCCCTGCTTGCGAAGTTACTGGGCGAGCGGGGCGTACAGCTGTGAACGCGGCCCTGGTGGTGTTGGCCGTGGCCTTGTTGGTCAGCCCGGGGCGCTGCGTCGGTGCCCGGCTCCGCTCGTTGACCGCACCGGCGGGCCCTGCGCTCGCCTTCTCGCGGACGGTGTCGGCCGCTGGGGCAGTGCTGCTCGGTGGCGCGATCGGCGCCACCGTCGGCGGTCTGTTGCCTGCCTTGGCCGCCGGCCTGATCTCCCTCACCGCCCAACGGAAGTGGCAGGAGCGACGACGGGCCCGCGCGGACGCACGCGCGGCGTCGGCCCTTGCCGCCGCGCTGGAGGTGCTGATTGCCGAGCTACGGATCGGCGCACACCCCGCGGTGGCCTGCGCGGTCGCTGCCGAGGAGGTCGACGGGCCGGTGGCCCTCGTGCTCACCGAGGCTGCAGCTCGCGCGCGGTTGGGGGCCAGCGCCGCCGACGGACTACACGCGAAGCAGCCCGGGTTGGATGCCGAACTCGAACGCCTCGCCGCGGCCTGGCGCGTGGCCGAGGAGCGCGGCGTGGCCTTGGCGGATCTCGTGGACGCCGTGCGACGCGACCTCGCCGGCCGCCTCCGCTTCCGCAGCCGTACTCAGGCGGGGCTGGCCGGGGCGCGCTCCACCGCGGCAGTGCTGGCCGGGTTGCCGCTGTTGGGTATCGCGCTGGGCCAGGCCATCGGTGCCGCTCCGGTGGCGCTGCTGCTGCGGGACACCACGGGCGGGCTTCTGCTGGTGGCCGGCACCGTATTGGTCTGCGCAGGTCTGTGGTGGACCGGTCGCATCACGGCCAGGGCGGTGCGGTGATGAGTGTCGTCGCAGTGCTGTTGGCGTCGGCGCTGCTGATCGTCCCCGACGCAGGCGCCGGTAGCCGGGTCCGCGCACTGTTGTGCCCCGCGCCCTCCGCGCGGACGCAGCGTCTGGACGCGTTGGCCCCCGCGCTGGTCAGCGCCCTGCTCGGGGCGTCGGCGGCGCTCGGCGTCGGTGGACTCACGGGTGCTGTCTGCGGTCTGGTGCTCGCGGGCGGTGGCTACGTCATGATGCGCCGACTGGCCACCGGGCCCAAAGAGTGCGTGGACCGCCTGGGCGCCGCGGGAACCTTCGACCTGCTCGCCGCGTGCCTGGGGTCCGGGTTACCGGTGGCCACGGCAGCGCTGGTCGTGGCACCGTCCGCACCCCCCAGGGTGGCCGCCGTGCTGCGCCAGGCCGGTGACCTACTGACGTTGGGGGCAGAGCCGGCCGCCGCGTGGCAGGCAGCCGCGGCCGAGCCGAGCACGGAAGCGCTGGCCAGGATCGCCCGGCGCTCCGCACGTTCCGGTGCATCGCTGTCGGCGGGCATTGCCGAGCTTGCTGCACACCAACGTGGAGCTGCCGAGGACGCCGCAGCGGCAGCGGCCGAGCGGGCTGGAGTGCTGGTCGCCGGACCGCTGGGCCTGTGCTTTCTGCCTGCTTTCATCTGCCTCGGAGTCGTGCCCGTTGTGCTCGGTCTCGCCGGTCCACTGCTGCACGGCGGGATCATCTAAACGTCCACTGTGGAGAGTCCACGGTGGTATGAGGGGAAGGCATCATCATGGCGAAGATCAGCTTCAAGGACAGGATGACCACGCGGCTACTGCTGGCGGTGACACAGGACGACGGGATGTCCACCGCCGAGTACGCCATCGGCACCATGGTGCCAGTACACCGTGTGTGGTGCGGTCGCCAGGTGTGAAACCGATTGTGGCGGAAGCAGTTTGGTCATGGAATCACGGCCGGGCTGGGCGAATATCCGGGGGCACACCCTCGCTACGCAGCTTCAGCGCCGTCGCTCATACGTACTGCATATCTGCTTAACTGGACTCCTTCTTAGAATTCGCCGAATGTGTTGCTGGGCAGGTCGTTAGCGTGTGCGCCTTTCCTCTGATCGGTGGTCGTGGTGCCGCCGATCAGTTCGGTGAGCGGGTGCGGAT
>JAABUK010000184.1_pt1 | contig 150851 bp, 150 predicted proteins | sample 5559141 | NCBI WGS metagenome assembly JAABUK01 (sample SAMN10711869, study PRJNA513367) | rock metagenome | isolation source: Antarctica rocks | place: Antarctica: Victoria Land, Pudding Butte nord | collected 2016-01-03
CAGTCTGAGCGACCCACCCACTCAAGAAGAGCATATACTGTTTGCCCATCACATTTGGAACTCTGGTATTCAGATGGCCGAATTCATAAGTCAAGCAAGCGACGGATCACTTGCTGAAAGGGACGGAAGATGGGACGTAACTAGGCAATTGGTGTTGGAGGTTGGAGCTGGTGCGTAGATTGAATGGCAGTAGCACCAAGGTTGAGCTCATATCAAAGGTAGGTACGGGGATCGTCGGTATTAGCAGTGCATTGGCTGGAGCTGCAGAGACAGTACTGTCCGACTACCCCTCTCAAAATGTTTTGGCCAATCTCAAGATCAATGTTGGTCACAACGTTCCAGAGATGGTGAAAGTGGAGCAAAAAGTCTCAGTTAAAGGTCACGAATGGGGCGTTCTTAGAGACGATTTCTCTAAAGCTAACGCCAACCGCTTCACACGCATACTATGTGCAGACTGCCTATGGTCTGATGGCGAGCATTACGGTCTCGCTCAATCCATGGTGCATTTCCTCTCCCCAAAGGAGGATGCCCAAGTATGGGTGATAGCAGGATTCCACACTGGGAGAGCAAAGATTGCCTCTTTCTTCGACATTACCGATCAAGCAGGTCTGGAGACAAACGAAATATGGGAGCGCGATTGCGATGGCCATGAGAGAAGCTGGGAAAGAGATCGAGAGGACAAGGAGCGGAATAGATGGTTCGTCATTGCCATACTCAAGCGCAAGCACAGTTTGGAGACGAGATCAGAGGTGGAGAACAAATATCGATTCTTTACTTCCATGCTCATGCAGAAATCGAATCGACATACTTGAAATGTCTTTGGAATGATATTCCTCATGCGGTCCTTGGTGCCCGACTTGCGTTCCAGGAATCTAATCAGCTCTTGATGATCCCTGAGATACCATGTCTCGTACCCAAACATTCACGGCTCAGCCTTCGTTCTGGATCCCGACATCCATCCTTCCCTTCTCCCATTCTACGCCCTCGAATCTCCCCCGAGTCACCCCTGCCCGCTCCAATTCATCCTTTACCCTCTCCTCCCACCTCTTCACCAACGGATGCCACCCCACCACCTCCTCAAATGTAACCTCCTCTCCCTCTCCTTGAACCTCGTACCTCCAGACCCCATCCTCCCCCCACCACTCCTTCCCAAAAACCCTCTCAAGCCTCAATCCCTCCCTCGCCTCCCTCAGTAGTTTCCTCTGCTTCTCCTTTTCCTCACACAGACCTGTACAAGCACTCCACAGCCCCTCCAGCGCCCCGAGTATGTAGCCGATGCGAAGTCCAAAGGCTGCTCCAAGGGAGTATCCTTCATCGAAGCCAGGCTGGAGGGAAAGGGCCTTTGCGACGGTTATGCCATCGCGATAGCCGGCTGTGGAGTGCGTGGAGCGCAGGCGAGGAATGTCTGAGGGGTCTGTTTTCGAGGGAGAGGACGGTGGGGAGTCAGAGAAGATATCGGAGAGGGCGTTGTTGGAGGGGGATGAAGGAGAGGGCGGGATTGAGGGTGGCGTGAGCGCCATGACAATAGGTGGAATGTTGGAAGCTGGATGCTGAGGCTCTTGTGCGGGACAATTGACCGTTGGGTGTGAGACTGTACTCGTAGTTGTGCAACAAGAAGTGTTGGAGGATCTGTCTCGGGGATCAGAATTGAGGCTCCTGGGGATGCTTCCCGACTCTAGCGGCAAAATCTCCAGGCGGGATCCCCCCTGGAGCCCTCTCCTCATCGAGCCACAGAAAATTTTCGAGACTTCAACGTCCAGTCATCACCGCACCGCCATCTTCAGGTAGCACAGCTTGCTGGGCATCCAATGTTATATCAGTGGACATTGAATACACTCCGGCGCCATGGAATACACTCCGGCGCCATGTGATGCCTCTCGGAAACCTGCAAAGACTCGGACAGCGAGGACGTCCTGCAAAAGGGTGATTGAACGAGGTAGTTAGACACTCTGTAGTGTATTCAGCCATCAAGCATGCACATCCTCGCAGGAGCGACCCGAATCGGGTGAGACTTCGCTACGTTAGTGAAGTGCTTACGAGTAAGGCCCCCAATGGAGCTGATTTCTGCACCTTCTAAGCCCCAGCGGCGCGGTACGGGTTGCTGGAGGTCAGAGCTCTTCTTCGCAATCCTCACCCTTTTCTTTCTTCAAGCTTCTCTGCGTCATCCTGAATATCTGCTTCACAATACTCAAGTGACCTTTTGTGGAAAAGAATCGTTGGAGTCATGACTTCCTACTCTGGCCTATATGTCAACCCCCAATCGCCTTTCATTCACTCACAAAGATTCCTGCTCAAGGAAGCTTTGCACAAAGCGAATAATGCAGTCTTCTTCGACAATCGACAGAATTGGCAGGATGCGCTACGCGCGTATGGGGACTCTGTCGGGCTTTTGAATCAGGTAAGGGGGATGAATTTGGAGGATGAAGATAGGAGGAAGCTCGAAGCCATTGTGAGCTTACTAGTGCAAGTTCTGATGGCTAGATGTTTCTGTTGACTTTAGATAGCGAACTACCTATGCAAAACGCATATATGAGCTTCAAGACTACCTTGCTCCTTTGATGCATCGGCTCTGAACGATTGGAAGAACACAGTGGACAGCACGACGATAGCCTCACGCGTATACAAGCTTGCTTCCCCTTCTCGATTATCTCAAGTACGGGCCAGTCGCACTTTTTGGACTCGAATCAGCTTATTATTCTCGCTCTTGCAGTTCTCTGGAACGGAAGTACTGCACGTTCTGACGCTTGGATTGACCTGCCATTCATGCTCCGCCGGTCTTCGACCACATAACGACAAATTTTTTTCAGCTTCCAAATGCAAATTTACAACGCCTTTGGCTACAAGGAACAACCACTCACACCTTTTGAGCTCATGGTGACGAATATAGTTTCTCTTTCGAGCTCCAACATCCCAGGCGCCTAAATTTTCCTAGTTCTAAGGGACTGTGGATTGACATCTTTGTGCTTGAAGATTTTGAGTATATGCAGTCGAGACGCTTTAATTATTTGGAGAGATGCAATTTCCGTACTCCAAGTATTGTAGCAGACTAGCTTAAACGTGTCTCGGGAAATAAACAGATGCATGAGTTTGGCTTTGGGATCTCGTATTTCTGCACAAGCTATGGCGCAAGCGCTGATTTTACATGGCCTCCGAGCATAATAATGACCTTACGTGAAGGTGATTGGGCGGTCGGCGTCAGTCATTGCATAAAAGGGGCTTTGGAATGGTCAACATGTTCTTGGTTTGGGATGTTATCAGTGCGTGCTCCCTCAGTAAGAGGCCCGGAATCAGTGCCACAGACAGCACAACTTGCGCGAAACACAAGAAAGTAACGGTAAACCTGTGCACAATCACAACCGTCTTGAAAATTTGGAAGGATCTAGGGTTCCGCTACATGGCCACTCCGTCAATACAACGTGAATCATGAGTCCACGAAACGTGACTGGAAATCTTGCGTTCGACCTTTGAATAGCATTCTGGTCATAACCGGCTTGGCCTATTTACAAGCCAATCTCCACGGCTTGTCTATTCTAGCCACCTATTCTCGTTGCACTTTACAGCAGACGCTTGATCATTTCCTTCAAGGTGATCCCGACTGCAGTGTGTCTAGCTAGCCCAGTCCCTGACATTAGAAAGCATAGGATATCTTCGCGTACCTCCACAATGTCGCCGACCGCCACGACTTTTACGACGTCTTCTCCAGAAACACATCCCTCAAAGCATGTTTCACTAGCGCAAGCTAAAACCGTAGCGCTGCAAAAAGAGCTCAAGGAAGAGCGAAGCAAGGCGGAGGAACTGCAGACGGAGTGTGACAGGCTCAGAAAGTTCAAAGATGTGTTTTGGCTGAGGGCGATGAACCTAGACTACGGAATTAGGTCATTGTTCTCTGCATTGAATTTGCCTCTAGGCTTACTTTTCCGCTCGTACCACTACGACTGTGCTGAGCTCATGGACCAAATCAAAGAGCATGTGCTACAATCAAAAAGCCTTATGAGCGGAAAGAAAGAGCTGGATACATTGAAAATTGAGCCTGAGGCATACAAGAAGTAGGCCATCTTTCGGGAAAAGAGCGACGAGCTCAAGCTTGAGCGTGCTGAAACGGAGATCGAGAGCGAGACTCGACGCCGCCGAGTTGAAGTCATGTCAGAGTGCCTGAAGCAAGAGATCGCCATCAAGCAACAATGTTCTGCCATCGCGACAATGGATGATGCCGAACGGGTCGTCAAAGCTGGGTTGGAATGTGGCATGGTCTCACACGAGAACGAGCGCCGTAAGGAGCCGATGGCCTGCGAGCTCACTGTTCCAATACTGCCAAGCACCCAGGACCAAGGGGACCGATAAAGCGCCGGCTCGAAGACCCTACACCATAGCAGAGATGTACAGCATCCGTGAGCAGCAGCCAGTAGTAGCCAGGAGCAAGGGGGAGGGCGACGGAAACCAATGTCCACGATTGCTCACAACAGAAATGTCCCAGACCAATGATCCAGAGTCTCACCCCGAGGTCGATACCCCCAAACGATGGAGCTATAGCGATCAGGGAGCCTCAGCCGCCACGGAAGAGCTACGGCCTACAACCTCAGAATACTAGTGGCGTGCGTAAGGTCAAATGTGCGATCGTAGTTGATGGTAAAGAGCTAATAGGCGTCCCTCTTCGTGCTGAGATGAGGACAGAAGCAGGCGCTATTAGGCAAATACTGTTAGAAGACCATTGGCTGTCATACCGCTAGGGGACACAGCCGGCATTCATGAAGAGGCTCATACTAATATGCCATTTGCAGACGTCAAGACTCTCCTGAACTGTGCTATCTTTTGAGGTGTCTTGGGAGTGGCAACGCTTGGGTGCTTTGATCGAAGCGGTGTGAGAGTGATGGACAGACAGGAAGAAAGATTGGAAAAGTCAGTAGATGTTGCATGAGGCTACATTGTGGGAGCACCTCGTTCTAAATTACGAGATGGAGAATAGCTCAGATGAGCAGTACTAATCAAGAAATCAACACTCGAAAATGCGAGAGAGCTAGCTTGCATCGTCATCATGAATTGCATCACATTGGCTCCTTCCTCCAGTATTTGATTGATGTAGGACTGACTAAAGTCGCGCTAGAAGTAACGACCTGCCTCACGAAACATTCGGTATAAACATGTTTTGAGAACATCAATACCAATCCCAACATGACTTTACCGTTAACTCATGGTAGTTCTGCAGTCCTAAGCCCCTTAAATGGTGACAACGCCGTGGCCACCAATCCTGGGACAATCGAGCGACTCACGCAAAAATTCAAAGGCCTTGAAAGAGATGGACGTGCGCTAGAGAACCGAGCGGCTGAATTACGTGCAAGACTTGAGAGCGTAGCAACAGAATGGGAATTACAGACGCAAACAGCCCTCTCACGCCAGCATCAACTTGAAGAGAAGCTAGCTACCGCCCAAAAAGAGCTCGCTACCTCTCAGGAGACTGCAAGACGCCTTCAGCAACGCCTTGATGATCGAGACTTCCAGGTTCTTGAGCTCAGGGAAAATCTTCAAACCTGCTTGGCACTGCTCGACAGAGAGTTGGACGCTCGAAGGACTCTCATAGCTGCGTGTAAGGAATACCAGCAGCAGTCAAGCCCCGAGGTCAAGCAGATTCAAGCCAATGTGAAAATATTGGAGGCAAAGGCGCACGCAGACGGAGGCGAAGGTGAAGGGCCTTTGGTCGTTTATACCAAGGGCAGGGATACGGCACCAGGAGAGTCACTTCCGGAATTAATCTCGGACAGCCAGGTCAGCAAAGTCGTTACACCTACATCTGGAGCTGAGCGTCAGACACATGGTTCTTGCGAGCAAGGTGATGGAGACCTGTCGGGTCTGAGTGAAGGGGTGACGCTCCGTGGCGGATTGACGAAGAATGACAGCCTTGAAACGCCCGTAGACGTGGAGTCTTCAAACAAGAGAAAACGAACTCCATCAGAAGAAGGGGGGCTGGAAGAGCAGTCACCCAATGCTTCTCAACGCAGACGGATCGACCCCGAAAGGCTCAAAGTAGCTAAACAGCAGTGGACGGCCCCTAAAGATTCTACTCTGTCGGAAAGCGAAAAATCCGAAGTCATTACCTCCGATTCGCAAGCTCAAGCTTGGCTTAACAAAATCTCGCCGCTGTACAATTTCCGTTCTCCCAAAGGGCCCCTCAACCTTTGTCCAGCAACCGCGATTGGGCAAGAATCTGGCATACCTACCGAGAGACCAACATTCGGACGGCCCTCGGGACCTGCGATTCCTATAGGCCAGTTGACCCCCAAGCGTGGAGGCCCGGCTAATCAGCAGCTAGAGGTAGTCTCCAAGGACACAGCAGACGAGGCAAATCTTTTCCCAAGCAGCAGGTGTGGTTCTGCATCTTATGTGACTGTACGTTCGCCCGGTATGGACAAGCCAGTGACGAAGAGGTGGAAGCATTCCATGTTGAAGAAGGGGCATTGATGGGTTATGTTTGTTGGTTTCGTAGCATTCATAGGCTTTGAGTTAGAAGCTTTCGAGGAAGAATGTGGTCTTTGTGATGGAAGGGCACTGTCAAGTCTTGTACATTGCATTGTCTAGCTGCCAAATCTTAGTAACATCCTGAGCATGATAGCATCTAAACGGGATCCTTCTTATTTTCACATGATCCAACTCTTTTGTTGCACCACCATTTCGATGCAGTATCAGCTTTTACAGATTCATTCGCTTTCCTAGCATCCCATATGCAGTAGCGCTTGTAGGGCCGGTCATTATGTAGGACACCCCGCGTTAGAAGAAATCTCCCCTGACTCGGCCAGGCCCCTGACTCTGCCACCCTACTATAACTCCACAACCGTAGGTTTTGATATCAGTAGCGATTAATCACTACATTTTTCATACCAGTGTGTTATTCATACTGGCATGGTTTGTGAGGTACAGTTATGGACCGTTTTCGTCCTAAGAGATCCCTAGAGCTAGACGCCGGAGTGAGAAAGTGAGAAAACCAAAGACAGGTAGTGATGTAGAGATACCCCCTTTCCTTGGATAGACACCCCCCTCCGTATCTGGCTTAGCGGTCAAGATAGCGCGAACGATAGTATACTGTGGTCAGCCCTAACGGTACCCCTAACGCCCCCATAATCAGTTCCGGGGATCTACAGTCAGCTCCTAGGGCCGCTCCAGGGGGCCACCTTGTTAGGAGACCCTTAGGGCACCTTTAGGGCCAATGTCTCAATTCGAGGGACGCTTCCACCTTAGCGGTAGTAATAGGTCAACCTTCGGGGTCATAACCATCGGGCATTACCTAGGGAGAAGTTCTAGGGTAGTCTCCTTTAACGAGTCCCGAAGATGGAAGATACTCAGGAAACAGACAGACCAACGGCAGCCACTAGCCGGATATAGGGGGGCGTCTATCTAAGAAAATAGGGGGTGTCTCTCATCGAGCCTATTCTAGGGTGAGCGCCGCTTTTAACGCCACGACCGTCGATCTATGGCATCAGCTGCAATCAAACAAAAAACGCTTTAGCTGCACCTTGTTTCCACTCTCCATTAAACTAGCTACCTAATAGATCCTGCGGGGCAAGCCACTGGCATTGGTATAGTTCAGTCCGGAACAAATACGGCAGGGCAAGTCGCTGGGACATTTGCTACCCTTCGCTCGACGTGGACGCTGCATACTCCATTGCGTTGTCACTCTTCTCATTGCAAATAGTGTGGGATCATGCTGGCCTCTTTGTTGGACTTGACAGCAGCTCTATCGATCGAGTGGACAAGAAAATGATGCCAGAAGGATGTTTTCTTTCCCCTCAATCTCGCCCACATGATCCGCACAATTATATCCAAAGGTGTTCAAATCGCACGGGCCTTAACCTGCAGTTTTGCGAGCTAGGATCGTATTGCGTCCATCTTTATTGACGTGCCGAAACGTAAAAGAATCAAAAGACAGGAAGAGGCGCATCTACTGTCAGTGGAGATACGGAGAGCGAAGGAATGGTCAGTCAAGGCACATCCTGCCGCCTCTAGGGGAAGCAGGGGTGATGAGGCTCCCTGCTCCGCACCCTGGTGATCCAACACCTATTAGCGGTGTCGAACACTTTATATTTCAAATAGTATCCCATCTCTACGATATAAGAGAAGGTTTTCAAACGATAGCCATTGATTTCTATATTGCTCGCAAAGTGATTCGAGTATAGTGAACGTTACAGCTGATGGTAGAAGTGGTAAAGACAAGAAGAGAACGTTGGGCTGATAAACTACCTCTCCAACAATTATAGAGATTTCGGTCGGCGACTGAAAGCATCACTGCTATGTTTTCCACACTTAGTGCTCTTTCTAATCCCTCATTGATGAAGACAACGTCGCTTTGCTCGCGGGCCAGTGCCAACGCTGTTAACACTCTACACCGATCCAGAGCTAGGTCCACAACGCTGGTTGTTGTAGTTCCAGTCAAAAGCGTCCAAGACGCCGTAAAGGTGGACGAGCGTAGCTAGCACGACAACGATATGGAAAATCTGATGCGAGCTCCCCCAGATATCGAAGTAACCTGGGTAGAGCTTTTCTGGAAAGCGTGTGGCATAAATGAGGGCGCCAAGGAGGATCAGTCCACCCTCAGCATAGTAGTAGGGGAGGCCGGATTGTTTATTGAGTTGCTCAAGCGGGAATATACTCGATGCATGGATTATTGGGGCAAATGCAGAGAGGCCTGTAAGGATGAAGATAGAGAGCCGGAACAGGCGGTAATGACGGCTCTGATAGGATGGATGGATAACAATGTACACCGTAAAAACGCCGAGAGTAACAATCTGGTAGGTAAGTGAGAGTCAGTGACATTTATACTGATAGTACAGCGAGGGTGATAGGCATGGATGACAGAAAAGGGAGACAGGAGAAATAGTAAGGGAATTAAGTTACTGGTTACGTACCATTATCCAATATGTATTCTGTAGGACCGGCTCACAATAGAACCCTACGTAGATTCCGGATACAAAATCACCAAGAATGAGAATGATGATACCAGTATAGTCGATACGGCCCCAGAGTGCTGCAATTTGGGCCGAGTGATTTAAGAGGGTATGATATAAAGCAGAAAAGCCGAAACAAATCGACGTGGTACAGAGGTAGAACGCCAACATGATTTGGTCTCTGGCGGTCGCTTGTGGGTAAGACCACGAGAAGTATTGGAAGAGTAAACCCTGGCATACGATTGCAAGAACGCCAGGGAGTAAGTGGCTATAGATATGTATGTCCAGCTTTCAAAACAGGTCCTGATGGATTCCATGACTGGACGGTACCCATAGTGGATGTAAATGTTGTCCTGATACCAGGCTGGGATCTCATGATAGAAGAGGAGATCGCGACTGCTCTTGCCTTTCACCTCCACCTTAACCGGGGACGAAGTATTCTTGTTTGTTGATGTCATCTCGACGTTTAGGACCAGTAGCTTCGTGTTCTCACACTCAGCAATCGTCATTCATCCCGTGTACCTTCAGAGATCGTCTAAAAATTGGAGGCCAATAGTATATGGATTGTTTGTGCGTAGTATTTTCAATATGCGGACATAAGCTTCGCTTATACACAAATCATACATGTCACGACCAAGATCGCGAAGGAAGGTCAAGGAGTAGCCATGACCAGCAGTCGGGTTTCAGCTCGGCGGGGATCCAACTTTTGCCAAGCCGGGGATAGGTACATGACTTCCAGTGATTAGTTGGCCTGACGCCATATGACGTTGGGATGTTTCTCTATTCGTCTCTAAATCAAAACCGGAGTAGATCTGCATTGGCTGTAATCACGACGAACCTATGTGTGGAAGAGGTAGTTCCACCTCTAGTTGACCAAGGTGCCACCAGTGCTACGGTCTTTGCGGTCACGATCCTAATTCCGTGGAGCTAATGCAATGCTCAGCCCACAGTATTACGAGTACACCTCCACACGTTTTAACCGCCAGCCTCATTCATGCCAGGTTCTTCCGAAGGCGTTTCATCTTTCGGCCCGTGCCACCACGCGGTAGGAATAACACACACTTACTCCTAGCGCGACTTGCTTGTTGTTTTGCACTGGGGTCCTGGATTGAAAGCAATCTACGAACATGATCTCTCGTTCGTAATCCTCTACTATTGCTCCAATCAAGTACATCCCTACGTACGCCTTGTGTATCTAAGCTCAGAGTTGCAAGACAGAGTGCCGTGTTTTGACGTTGTTCAAGTCGATACGGCAACCTATCATTGCCGAAGCGAGGCATAGGGCGCTCGAAAGGCCCAAGTGGCATGTTCATGAACGTTTGAATATTGAGGGACCAGCTCGGACAGAGGTCATCGACGAAATCCATCGGCGTTTGTTGGTACGGTCGTGCAGCAGGCACACCACCTTCGACTAGGATATGACCAATACTTGTGTCCATGTTCAGTTTGACAGGAAACTTAACATCTGCGGGCTTGTGTAGCCAGCACCAGCTGATTGCTATAGAGCAAACCACAATCGCTAGCGCAAACAGCTCGAGAGTCGTTATTGCAAGCTGTTGCAAGGCGCGGCCGATGCATTGCAGGATCAAGTACGTAATCTGTGCGCAGGTTATAACTTTACCGATCCTGTCCAGTTTCGACTTGTCCGAGATCTCGTCGAGCAATATATTTGGGTACGGTAGATAGCCTTTGGTGACAAGATAGTGGAGCTGCTTTGCGTTCACTCGAAACGGAACGAAGTCCGGGGTTCTAATTTCTATGCCACCCATATCGGCGAAGAAGGCGTGTCGCATTGTCCAATCTTCGTGGCCAGCGTCTTTGAACGCGATCACAGATCTTTTCGCTGCAGCCCATTGCCCGACTGCGGCAGTAAGAACAAACTCGGGTCCAGCAATTGAGACGCCCATCCACAGCAAACGACGGCCGGTAATACTCCACCAGCTTTCCCCTCTCGAAGGAACATTAAGGCACAGGATCACGTATGTAGAGATGAATATAGTGGCCAGAGAGGTCCAGATGATATCAATTGTGCCACGGGAGTTCGGTTGGCTTACCCAGCCATGCACACGGCCGTCTGGGGATCCGAGAAAAGCTGCAGGCGTATTTGATTGGGAGCTGGAGACTGGATTCGCAGTCGGACTGATACTGTCCATACTCGCTTGTCCGATGGAAAGGTGGGTCATCATCAGAAAAAGGCTGAGAGTCGGAAAACCCATGGGGAAGATATCGATTTTTAGTAAAAGATGGGCCGTACTTTAATTACTATGCCGCCATACACGTCACAGCTTGGAATTGGACGTTTCCGTCCAGAATTGAGAGCGTGCTATGGCGAGCAGCCAGTATGATTCTCTTGGGCAGCACTCTCGCATTTTGGGTATTCGAGAGTATCGCAATCTGGTACAGGCACAGCGGCGGAGAGCAAATTATATATCAATTCTTTCATAAGCTGAAGAGATTGGAGGATGTTGAACAGCTAAGATCCGAAAAGGCTGCAGAACCCCGGAAGTTGCCACTCAAGGGAGAATTCTGGAGTATCTTCCCTCTTGCTTTGATTTACGCTGTTGCCCGCGGCTATCTGCTTGTGGAGGCATTTCTCGGATTAAGGGACTTGGAGGCAAGCGCGTTCGCGAACGTCAATTGGTCTGCGTACATCCCTCATGTGTAGGAGATCAGGATTTGTGGTAGTACCGCAGAAAAGGAATGAGACATCTTCTAGAACCGCGTGTCAGATTCTGTAATGGACCACATGGAGGCCAAACTTGACTTTCTAAATCCCTTATTCTGAAAGCTTCTTGAGGCGTCGAATGTGATATAGTCCTAATGTAATGAAGATTAGAGGAGGGACCAGTGAGTTTGCCCAATTGGCCCATCTAGAGTCTTCGGTCCACGGCCTGACAGAGGGAACCCCGCAAGGCATTAGCACGTTTGCATTTATTGTGACACTGGCAGATCCAGACAGGGGCCCTATCTGTTGGCGCCCTTGATTATTGATCACAGCTCGCCCCAATGTAGCTATATCAAGCTAAAACGCCAGCTTAGCGCAGCGCAGCGTCGAAATACAGAGATGGGAGTGGGAACAATATAAGGAGAGCGTAGGGGACTCATCATGAATAAGGAGTTTGAACTGAAGTGCGCAAGTGACGATAGTAGAAGCCAGAAGTAGGAGAGATCGCGACCGTAGTAGGGAATGTTTTGACTGAAGTCCGAGACGTTGCAGCTGATAGCGATCGCCATGGCCAGGTGGTAAGAAATGCAGGTCCAAGCCAATACTCACGAGACTGGAATTAAGGAGGCCGATAGCTTCGTAAGCTGTAAGAGGCGAGGGAGGAAAGGGGTGTAGAGGGAAAAGACCTTCTAGGCGCTTGGAGGAGGAATATTCCCAAGGAAAAGAGGGGTAGGAGGTGGGAAAGGATAGAGAGTGGATGTGGGGAGCGTAGGTGGTTTTCCGAGGGCCCCTAGACCAGGCTGTGGGCAGGAACGCACCCAATTGAGTTCAAAATGTGAGGGTAGGTGAGTGGAAGGTTGAGCGTAAAGTGTTCGTCACCAGGATGGGGTCTCTCGGGGGTCCCATCACCCCTGTTCACCCTAGGGTGCGCTTGGACTGAGCTGGGGGCACATTTCTCTTGTATTTTCCTGCCAAGCCTTTCCGAGAAACAAACACCACGATCAGCGTACAGATTTACTTCTTGTACAGCAAGAACTTCAATCAACACAACAATTTGACACCGCGCCGGCATGCCCAACTATGTCCGAGATCGCCCCATCCACCGTCGGCTCGACCAGCTCCGATGAGTATGACGACTCTGACACCGTCGAGATTATCACCAACAGTATGAGGTGGTCAACCTTGGGTGCGTCCAAGCTGAGAAATATCCAGGGTAGAGGTGCGTGAGATGAGCTTTTGTTGTTTTGTGTAGTTTGCTTCTGTCGGGGCTCCAACCGTTCATGTCGTTTCATGCAAAGACGCGGATGTTGATTGCTATGCATTGCTTTGTTTGATTTTGCATCCTTAAGGGTATTTTCCAACTCCGAGAGTCAAATTCTGACATTTCACAGAAATCGCGACACCGTCTTCCATCAGAGCAAATATGGCTTCGAACGCTGCGAAAACCTCTACTAGAACCTGGGAAGCTGATCTCCAATACCACGACACTTTGTTCGCCACCGACGGTCTTGGTGCGAGTAGCCGAGCCAACAATGTGCACCTCGAAGAGATAAGGACTACTCCTCTCTTTGCCGCTAAAGTCTTAGCGAATGTACTGGGGCGCCAGGCCGAGCTTGGTGGGCCAGCTGGGAATGTGCTTCCTCAGTACGGGCTGCTTGCTAAGATTCTGGACTCCTCTGATAGCAGCAGTAGCAAGGGAACAGACAGTCTCCTCGAACTTGCTCCTAAAATCCTTGTGAACGCGTTTGGGGAGCCAATCACCGCGGAAATTGCAGCACCAGTCAAGAAGACAGAGGACAACCGACTTTTCGTCAACATGAATGCCCCTTGGTCGACTTTCATCTGCGGATCACAGGGTAGTGGCAAGAGCCATACACTGTCTTGCATGCTTGAAGACGCCTTGCTACCCTCAAGGCTTGGAAAGCTCCCCCGTCCGCTTGCAGGCATGGTGTTTCACTATGATAAATTCACTGGTTTCTCCAGCACTCAGATTTGCGAAGCGGCATACCTCGCTTCAGCAGGCATCCCTGTAAAGGTTTTGGTGTCGCCCAGCAACCTCTGGCGTATGACGAGGGCATATCAAAATCTACCCGGGTTTCCACCAAACACGGAGAAGCCTGTAGTCGCGCCTTTGTTGCTCCATGAGAAGCAGCTAAATGTCGAGCGTATGATGAAGTTGATGGCGGTCGACGAGAAGGATGGAAAGATGGCGTTGTATATGGAGGTAGGATCTAATTTCTATTTTCAAGCAGAGTCATATTACCGACCGCTACCCCAATCCACCTACTGATCATTACTAATACTTAGCAGTCTGTCTGCAGGATCTTGCGATCCATAGCTATGAAGACTCAGAATACGTCGGGACTGGACTTTGAAGACTTCCTCAGGAGACTAAAGCTTGAGACGCTCAATGAGGGCCAAAAAGCAATGCTTGATACTCGGCTCGAGCTCTTAAGAAGCTTCATGTACCAGACAGAGACAGCGGGTAGTTCTAACCACCAAACAACGAAGCCCCAATTCGCGGACACTAAGAAAGGTCGTGAGAAGGAGCGGAAATGGAATTCCGAGGACGACGCAGCGCGAAGGGCAAAGATCGCGAAGTCGAACATTTGGTCGTTTGAGCCTGGAACCCTTACAATCGTGGATTTAAGCTGCCCGTTCGTTGACGAAGGTGCAGCTTGCGCAATGTTCAACATCTGCCTTGCATTGTTTTTGGAGGAGCGAGAGGCAGCTGGGCGCATCGTCGCCCTCGACGAGGCTCATAAAGTGAGTCACACGAACTTTTTTTCTGCTCCGCACTTGCGCAGATAATATGATGCTAAGCATTTGCAGTTCATGACAAGCACCTCATCCAGCTCTCAATTCACGGAAAGCCTGCTGTCGGTCATTCGACAACAGCGTCATCTCGCTACCCGTATCATCATTGCCACTCAAGAACCAACAATTTCACCAGCGCTTCTAGATCTAAGCTCCATGACCATCGTCCACCGCTTTGCATCTCCAAGCTGGCTAGCGGCGCTAAAATCCCATTTGGCGGGTGTTGCTGACGAAGGAGATAGCTCGAAGCGGGACGTCGTCGAAATATTCAAGCAGATTGTCAACCTAGAAGCTGGCGAAGCTTTACTGTTTTCTCCTTCAGCAATGACAGGACCGGACAAGGACGCGAGTCATCTTAGCTTGAGGATGCAAAAGCTTGGTATGGGGTATGTGAAGGTGAGGGTCCGCAAGAGGTTGACTGCTGATGGTGGACGGAGTATTCTGGCTACTTAGCCTGGCATGCTTCAAGGTGCGGCTAATGTTCTTCTACTGCTATTACAGACACTTTTCGTTGGCGGTTTGGCTAATGGAAGGGGTGCATATGGAAGTTCAAAGTCGATTGTGTCGATACCTCGTGGGTTTTCCTTACGCAGGTCGGGGTTTCGGAATACTTATCAGTTGTCTCATATCTGTATGCCATCATGTGACTTGTGTTTTTGAAGCGTCTGTTCCCCTCGATAATGCGTGTGCTATGAACAAAAGTCTAGATCTTTCAGATTCCGAATCGGATAAAAATTGACCTCCGGGGATTGCCGATCTCTGTAAGGCAGGCCTCTACATGGCATTCGCGCTTTCTCGACAAGATTTCTCCATTCACCAAGATCATCCCGCCAGATACACTCCGCTAGACCGCGGAGATGGCTTCTTGTGACATCAGGGCGATCCCTTTGCCTGATTATGCCGCCAACAGCCCTCCATGTGGGGTCGAGAGTGATGAAAAAGGCCCAATGGCTTAGAGACCTGACACTGGAAGATTCATTTACCCCTATTCCAATAATGATAAAACGTTTTTCAATTTTTTTAGAATTTTGCGACACCCCACCAAATCCGAAATCCAAGAATCATAATTCGGACTACCACATCATAATCACCAGTCGTGAAGTTATGAAAACTTCAGAAATTATTATTAAGGTATAGCTCTATTATCTATAAAATTCTTAAATAATTTAGATCCATATATATAGTAGTGGAGGGGGTTTCGAAGGCTTCGTATAAAATCAACGAAAAATCAGCCATAACCCTATATATCTTAATATTTACTAACTTTAATATTTTAAAAACTGAGGCTATATTAGAGCTATACTTTAATAATAACTTCTGAAATTTTTACAACTTCACGACTGGTGGTTATGGTGTGGTAGTCCGAATTGTGATTTTTGGATTTCGGATTTGGTGGGGTGTCGCAAAATTCTAAAAAATTGAAAAACGTTTTATCATTATTGGAATAGGGGTATGTAACACGCGTGATTTGTTGTGACACAACTCTCATCTATGTCTACCCCCGATTGACCTGGAGATCCCTCCATCTTTCCTCCAACTATCCAGTAATCACACTCTCCAACCACTCAAGAGATCTTCCCTCCTACAACCAAGCATTCAACTCCCCAAAACCTCAAAATGCCTACCACAACCAAATGCCTTAGCGAATCTGCCGCCAACAAAGCCATAGGTGGCGTGCCAACCCTGCACTACTTGAACTTCAAATCGCGCGGTCGCGGCCAAGTCCTTCGCTTGATGTGGGAGGACGCCGGCATTGCCTACGAGGATGTTCGCTACAGCTTCGAGGAATACCCTGAGTATAAGAAGTCTAAGATTTCTGAGATGAATCCTACAAGCACAGTCCCTGTCCTCGAGTTGAATGGGAGGATCTTGACACAGAGCTATGCTATTCTGAGGCACTTTGCGAGGCTGTTGGGGAAGTATGATGGGGAGAGTGAGGAGGAGAAGTATTGGGCTGATGCTATGTGTGATATTGTCATCGACTGTAAGCTACACTGTTTCGCCTTTCCAGATTTGGCTAATCAGTTGCAGGGCGCTCTCTCTTCATCCAAGCCTTCTTCGCCGACAACATGAAGGAGACCTACCCCGAGCACTGCAAGACTACTCGTCCTCGCTTCATGCAGGCGTTGGAGACACACCTCAAGACGCACGACTTGTCAAAATCGGGGCCATACATTATTGGGAAGAACATCACATATGCGGATATGGTGCTCTACCAGATCTTGCATGATGAGAATTTGACGCAGGAGGGGAGAAAGGGGATCAAGAACGACTACCCTAGGTTGACACAGTTGGTAGATGCTGTCGAGTCGAGGCCTAATGTCAAGGCTTTCTTGGAGAGTGATAGATACCGTGGTTGAGCTGCTGGTAGCGAGGAGGACGCTTGGGATCGCCGTGATCATGCGACTGGATGTTGAAGGAGATGCTCGCTATGGAAATGGTCGTGCGACGGGATACCGAGGATGAGGCTTGCCATGCTAATAGTTATGCCAATTGCAAATACTTGAGAACTAGAATAGACTGAAGCATGCTATGAAAACATAGATTTTTACCTGAATTGCTCGGGTTTGTGATCCAAGACATGACTGACAGTTGTTCCATAGCTGCTAAGTATGAGGTAGATGTTCAAATGTCACATCAGCATCCTTTTAGTGTACGAGTAGCGAGAGGTATGGTATAGAATGTACATCAAATGCGATGACTCGAGGAAACGCATCTTTGCAAATGCCCAATCCTTTACTCAAAGCAATTTTAGAAGTAAGGCTGTATTCTGTACGAGGTAATCTTCCACTATCATCTTATAACTTGGCAAAAACACCTCCTGTCCGCCACCAAAAATCAACACCAGCGCCAGCGATACATCAAGCTTCAGAGCAGCGAGACCCCCAGGATGCCAAAAATTTGGACTTTTTGGCCACCCGAGGCGGGGCTCGACTAATGCGAATCGTTACTACGGAACAGACATGAAGAACGAATATAACATACACCCGCAGCTGTGGCAATTGTTTAGTACAAAATCAAACAGATGGGGATGATCCATTTTGGTACACATACCCTCCAGATGACTATTAGAAGTCTGATGCGCTACCATTGCGCCACCCGGGCTTTCATTCAAGGGAAATATAATATGCAATATTATCAAAGTTGAAGGAAAACTCGCTCCTCGGCTTACTTGCCAAGAGTTCGAGCTCGAGCCTCAGATCTACGAACATTACCATTTTGACAACAGTATTGTGTAGGTAGTCGCTCGACTCGGTCTGAGACGATTCAACCCACGGTCTTGTCCATAACTGAAGCTGTGAACGGTCCTCATTCTGCAGGCAGAATTGTGTTGATCATTGTGTCCGAATGAAAAATCAATCTTTCCAACCGGCATGCCGTTCAATGCGACGTTAAACAAGTGTGTATCTCGCTCAAGATGGCCAAAGATTAAGCCACTTACCGATTGAGATGACCAGTAAGCAACCCATATTCACTCACGACAAATACTTAAGAACCTGTATTTGCTTGATATACCAAAGAAACGACTCACGTACCGCTCAACGTCACCCTCAAACACGCGGTATCTCGCTCAAGATATCTAATAGATTGCCCGTTTAATACTCAAGACACCCTAGAAGTAATGCATTCACCTAGTAGCCTGGATTTGAGAATGTGCTGAATGGTGATGTAGGCTTACTGATTTCCTCCGCTTCCTTGAGTGCGGATCAATGTTCCACTTGGATCGAAGAGCCCCACGTACCACCTTCAAGCCCAAAATGACTATAGACCCTCTTTCCGGTCAAATTGCTCGAGCATGAAGCAAACCAAGAGTGGGTTTTGAGAAAGAAGTGCTCCATACCATGAAAGGCATCGTTCGAGCAGCGAGTGACCGAATTTGAATATGAAAACTAAGAGGTAAGAGCCAAGAGTAGCTACATTTGATGAATCAAAAGCAATAAAGGCACTATCATGGCACGAAGGTGAACTTATGGTTACTCCGCAGACCTTTTTCACGCAAATATCACTTCAGTCATTGGCACGATTTGCACAAAATAGATCTTTTTCACACAAGCTGCTATGCTGCGGTGGGTATAGAAGTAGTCCTACTAATGGTAAAACGAAAATTTTGCACCAGTCCAGGTACCATCATGAGAAACAGCCCTATATACAAAGCCAACCCCCAATCCTCAAAATCCATGTCTCCTTTCTTACTCTTCTTTACTGTATTGAATCGCCCTAGCAGGCTTACTACTCGAATCTCCACTGGCTATGGTGAGACCACGTAGAATGTCTTTGGCGAAGACCCAACCCATGTAAGTGGGGACAACAATCCAAGCTCCGCTAAGAATTTGGATTAGCTGGAGATATTGGAGGACGCCGGGGTAGGTACGTACTTGGGGATTATCCACATGAATATCAACGTGAAAGGATCGTTGTGTCCAATGTTTGCGAAGCCAGAGAACATCTCGTTGCACCCTGTACGCCAATTAGCTTCCCACTTCCCCATCCTCAAGGATCCTCCCTAAACCCAGAGGGGAACCGGCCACCCATTGGCAGACATAGCTACTCACAATATAGCACCGTCTTACTGACAGTCATCACACTCAACGCAAATCCTGTTAAACACGCCACCCCTCCCCACCCCCCAGGGAGCGTCCTCTCCTTCCCTTGCCCATACTGCCAAACCACCCACAAATACCCCAAATACCCTGCCGTCTCAAAAACATTCAACGCCGTCTGCGCAGCCGTAAATCCATTATGCTCGTTCCACGCTTTCTCCCCATATATATAATCAATCGTTCCGTACAGCGCATAAGGTGTATATATAGGCCATGATAGAGATCCACCCGGCATTGTGTGGGGCCGGAGCAGCACGTAGAAAGCATCCCAGATTACGAGTGGGAGGGATATAAAGAGCCAGAGGAGGGTGTAAGGGTCTGGGGTGTGCGTCCATCTACCCTGGCGTGCGCTCTTGGCTGGGGTGCGGGTGAGGGTTTTGGAGGGGGAGAGGTCGGGGGGTGGGAACTCGGTTTTGTGGGCGCGGGTGGACACCATGTTGCGACGGCGGGCTAGGGGCGATGGGTTTGGGAGAGGGGAGAGCGCGCAGGAAGGAGTGACGCGTTGCAGGGTTGTTGACGTATTATGGGAGGAGATCAAAGGTGCTGGACTAGTCCCGATTCGATTGTTTTGGTGCTGTTTCCGGATTTAGAAATCTTTACGCTGGTCGAATCGCTACATCTTCCACAGCGTGCGTCAGACGGCTAAGAATCATTGACTTCCAATAATTTTGGATGCCATGCAATTTGAAATAACAGTGTTACCATTCTCGCAGCTCTCTACGGTTTTTGACCTCCCATACTGTGAGGTCTGCACGGTAACGTACCTATCCCATCCACTGGTAGAGGGCTCGTCTGTAGGGCTCAGTCCCGCCGCCACGCCAAACGAGCCCAATTACCACCAGTGGATGGGATAGATCAGCAAGCATTAGCTACTAGATCCTACAGCATTGCATACACCTAGATGTCTCTATATGTAAACAAGGGGGGCAGCAAGTTATGCACTCGGAATTCACCCTGCAACTAGTAAGGTCTACATCAATGATAGAGTACCTAATATCATCATCCGTCAATTGAGAATTACATCCGCGATATGTCACGTCAAGTTGTATCTTTCGCGATTGTTTCCTCCCTCCTCCCTCAAACCCCATGTTCTACCTTCCCTTCGTCTATGGTCTTGTTTCGAGTGTATTTCCAGGATGATTTGTCTTTCTGATCTACCCAACAAGACCCTCTTCATCGTATTCCATGAGATGATAGCCCTTACAGCTTATTATCGGTGGCCTGAGCTGAAAAGCTAAAATCGAGCAGTCGTACAGCATGATTCTGGCTAATGCTATTGCGGAAATAGTTGGGCCGATGGATTAAGGAGATGAGGATGCAATTGCTACGAGGGCTCAATTGGCGACATATGGCACGGAGAATTCGCTCGTCGACAGGGACGGGTTTTGGTGGGAACGCGATGGCTCGGTGAAAGAACGTGGAATTAGCGCAAGGTAGGTTGAGGGATATCAGGAGGTTGTGTATATCTAAGACATGTACTCGTACAGCTTTACGATGACCAGATCCTTACTTTCGAATTCATTATCAGAGTTTTGCCCCGTACTTTGTGAGCCATATATCTGTCGTCCAAATCACAAGATCTGTTACATACAACGCACTTGATATTCAAAATTACGATTAGAAGTCTTGCTATCGACTTACAGTCGGAGAACCTACTCCAGTCAATTTCCTCTCCCATGCTTTTCACATTGAGAAGCTTAGCCTGATGCTGGTAGTGATATCTCCCGGATGCCTAAGGGTGGGATTGTTTCCCTCCTTGGAGCCGTCCGAAGACTGAACGATTTACTCTCAGCCATTATCTCGCTATAACCGACCGACTTGCACAAGACACCGCTCCGATCATCGCTTGATCCAAACATGGTCGACAAACCCCCAATATCCCAATCGCAGTGGCCGACATTCAAGAGCCCAAATTGCGAAAAGCGCGGCCAATCTGATTCAACCTCACCCTTCTCAGAACTGCAAACCACGACGTCCCGCGCTCGCAGCCGCTCACCAAGCTGCTGGAGACCAGCGGAAAAAGAATGCACAGAGCCCAGAGTTTGGAAAACTGCAACTGTTATCCTCGCCATCCTCTCTCTTATCCTTCTTTTCACACTGGGAGGAAAGCAATCTCTGTCAATGATATTGCGCAATAACCGTTGCGTGAATACTGGCAATGAATGCACAAACGGCGTCAGTTCTACGATGAAGGCACTAGGAATGGAGCTGCAGGCGTGCCGAGAGGATCTTACAGTGTACGAGGACACGGTAGATAGGATGACAAGCTAGTAGTCACGATGCAAATTGGGATTTTTGGAATTGGATTGGGGTTATGGAGTGCAAGGCTAAGGTCGCCTGTACAGGGTGGCCTACAGAAGTGCGGACAGTGGAGATTCGGTGGGTTGAGGAAGGCCTGGATTTGGTGTATGAATGTTGAGTGATTACGGTGCCTGGAATAGATAGGTGAAAAGAATGATGTACTTTGCGTCAATATGAGCACCTCCAATAATCCCGTAGGACTAGCTCTCAGTTTTCGGTGCAGGGACTGTGCTGGGCGTACTTCTCAAATTCATCTAATTTTCCACAACACACATGGCAAAGGTTATCAAGCTGCTAACAGAATTTTCTGCTGCTAACAAAATTTGCTTCGTCGTTTACCTGGTAATGGGCGCTTATTCTACGTTCTAATTGAAGGTTCTTGGATCTTCAAATTTACCTCGCTCGAACCGATTTGTTCCTAACACACAGTATTTGTTTGATAGATGAAACATTCTTTAGTAACCAATCGATCCAACTCGATCTCCTCCTTCGAAAAAACTCTCAACCATGACCCCATCTCACTCTCACCTCGCGGCCGCCCCTTACGACGATCTGGATCAGTAAAGCGGTAAAGGGTACGGTCATCTTCGCCAGATGGAGGCCACGGACCCACGGCTTCCATATTCATCGGTCTCGCAATCATGATCCTCATAACGTTCTTACCGATGGGAATAGTGGTATTCCTGGACCTCAAGCTACATGATGTGAATACCAACAAGAAGCCAATGGTGACGATAACGGTAGACATGACACAAGAATTACGACAGGGCTCTATAGAAATTTCGTTCGGATCTGAAGGACTCCAAGACTGGCTCGCTGGCTAGGCAGCCGCACAAGCGTATCACTAGCCTCGAGGTGCCTTCAAGGGAAATAGACAGCCTGACGCTTTCCCTTCACGACGCCGACGACGAATTGAGGAATAGCTCAATAGAAGTGGGTCGGCTGGAGAATGAGCTAGGGAAGTGCCAATCAGATCTCGAAGAATCGAACAAGGAGCAAGCGAATGCGATCAAAAGTAATGCTCTTGCAATTGATGAGCTTCAAAAGTGCCACTCTGATCTCGAAGAGTCAAAAAAGCAAATCAAAGACCTGTCTCAGAAGGAACCCTCCGATGCCGACTACGATACCGACACACCTCGAAGGGCACCCGAGCTGATAATGGAATCTATGACGGAATTTTGTCCTCGCGATCCTACAGGTGCACGAATCTTTCTGGAATGGGACAAGGGAGGCAAGCCTCCGTGGACTCATCGATATAGATGGTGGTGGTTCAGATAGCTGGATATCAGAAGGATCCGTGTGCAATTCTTGGAAGTTGCCTGCGTCCATTATGTTGAGTCGAACAATAGATCAATCATACGATTGAAATTACCATCCTGTCAAAGTGGTGGAGAAGCTAGCCGATTTTAGACGCGCTCCAAGTGTCCCGTTACTTCACTCTCTGTTCACCGCTCTCCCTACTACATACCCTTCCCATCCATTCGTGAGGTAATCATGGAACCGGCTTGGTTTATATAAAATTGAATACTCGTTCCTGTCAAGGCCTGGGTGTCATTCAGTCCTCGTTCTGCCGACTCTTGCCAGTGGAGATCGAAGCGAATGGCTTCAAGCGCATTCCAGCCGCGCACGCCTCGCGGCGGTAGACCTAATCATGAATCGTTGCCACTGGAACTTGTTCAGGAGGCGTCTAAACGTCGCGAGGTCCTAGACAGTCCGTATGATCCTTTTATCGTGTCTACGCTCAGTGCTAAAATCCGGACATAGTCTTAAGATCGGCGTAAATGTACGATCATGCCGCTAAAAGCTGATAGAATCGCTAGAGGGTTCGCAATGAATGCTTCGGTCTGATGGCCCTACTCTTGAAAGTGGATGGCAAGCTTCCTCCGGGATGCAGCAGAGACAGAAGATAGAGAATGTCTTGTTTGACTAATCACGCGTTACGGAATACATTGTCTCCTACCTGGGCGATTGCAGCCTCCCCACTCACCAACAAGGGGAAGATCAGAAAACCCTTCAAAGTGAGGTCTTTGCGGCATCGTGTTGGTTGTCTGTGGTGGTTCGTTAATCGGAAACTCGGCAGGTACTTACTACCTCCGCCCATCAATCATTGGCATGTCTATGAAAGCCGTTGCTTATGCATTTGTGCAATTCAGGGACGCCAGCATGGTGAGCCCTGACTGGAAACACTATACAGATGGTGTTATCCAAAGCTGCCAAAGACTTCGATCTTGGCATTGGCGATTCCTTTGATGACCGGCCTTAGACCGAGTTCCCTGAGTACTCCCCGAACCTATGCAGGTACTGACCAGTATCCTAAGTGGGAAGACATCCATTCTATCCGCGACCCGGACAAAGCTCGTGGACTCTTCTTCAAGTTAGTCGTTCAGTGTGTCAAGGCCCGCAGGAATAGACATGCGGAGAGGAACCAGACATCGCACGCGCCTGTATACTTGCTCCGACCTTGTAGGAAGACATACAACCTGGTAGCTGACCTCACATGGCTACTACCAATGCTCGCTTTGGAACGTGGCCGGTTCGGCACCAGGACACTCCAGGAAATTGAGACGGACCTCAAAATCGAGGTACAACAAGATCCATTAGTATCAAAGCAGCTGGTGTGCGTGGCGTTTTATAATAAAAACATGTGCCTACTGCCAATGAATGAACGCATTGCCGTTAGAACTGAGCAATTGAATCGTCCATCGTAGAAACTTTGTTAGGTTGTGGGGCTCACTGGCCGGGTTACGTTCTACCAATGGAGGCGGGAGTTCATTACGACTGTCGCACGAAACGACGGGAAAGACCTGGAGCGGAGTTTGCTACTCACGCCCCTTCGGCGAATCAAGGGCTTACTCCTTAAGTTTCTTGCTTGGATGTTTTTCCTTCTCATAATCCTCGCCCTCCGGACACCAGTCGCAAAATGCTAAAAATCTAACGGCTCGGCAGATATGAGCGATGTCCGTGATGTAACGATGAAAGATAAGCCGATAGATATAGCAAAATTTGAGGACTTGCGCATCAGTGTGCTGAAGTTGGAGAAAGAGCTCCACGAATATCGCCTGGTCATCGAATATGCGCAGGTAGGCACGCTGCAGCAATGCCGCTCGAACGTCGCAAGGAAACGATGAAGCTATCCAACGATGAGGAGACTAGGGAGAGAGATAAAGCACTTGAGAGGGTGGCGAACATGTTCGCCAACAAGGTGTATGCGCTCAAGAACCAGCTATACAAGTGTCAATCTGACCTCGGAGGCGGAAAGCCAGGTAGAAAGGTTGAAGTCTCTCTACCCAGCGAGGAATCGGGTCTAGTAGATGTATTGACTTTCTTAGAACCCATACACGTTTCGTTGATTGAGATTGACTTGAAATTATATCTCCGAATGATAGATACCTAATGGCTTTGCACAAGGCTAGCCTGGAAGCTTTCGTATTTTCGTGACGCGAGGGGAATGAATCGAGATGCGAACCGTCACACCGAGTTCAGGTGCTTTTGAAACGAAACAGAATGGCAATAGCAAATACGTGCTGACCGCGGGCATGAATTCTTTCGAGCTTCCTAAACAGGGAAACCCTCATATCGACAGTATATAAGCCTGAGCTCACACCGCCATACGCGGGCGGGGTGAGTATCATCGAAGTGTTCCATGTGATTGACCAAGCTTTTCATCATCTGCTGACACCCTGTCTTTCACTAATGGCTAGGCTAAATGAGTGAAGATGCTTGGTGCCGAACAGCCGCGTTTTTTCAAGTGCGGGGTGCATCTTTCACCATCTTTAGAGCATACGGGTCTATAGCTTTGACCAATCGGGTAGATTTTCTAAGAGGTTTAGTTTACCCGTGCTTAGATCCCGTAGATGTTTTGAATTGTTTTGATGATCTGTTCATTGATCGCGTTCATGTGGTCTGCCTAATAAATATAGAGGTACTATTTATAACTCAAGACGAGACCAGAAACTCCTACTACTGAAAGCCTCTCACTCATCATCAGGGACGACGATAGTGTTCAGCCTTGGAAGCTGCTCCAATGACACGGCAGTTATAAGGCCGAGACAGATGTATTTGACATTGGCTGACAATGCCGCCGAGGTAATTACCCTGCGTGAGTGCATCATGTGTAACTAGGGTGATGTATGTGTGTCGCCTTAGTGCTGATGGCGTCAAAGCATGTCTGCATAGTCCTTGTTCAATGAGGAGAAATGCCCAGGGCCAATGCTGGTTGGGGTTGCTTGGGGCTCACTTGGGCTCATCGTTGTCCGGGGGAGGAAGTTGCCCCCTGCAGCCGATCATCTGCCGATGTGATCAAGGGCATGTTGCTCAAAATCTATTATTATGGACCTCACATAAAGTGAATTGACCTCCGTAACGAACCTTCAAATGTTACTCATCAATACTGATAGAAAAGATACACATTAACTTGTAGTATCCCTCTCATATTTGATCTGTTTGCACCGCAGCTGAGATAGTACCTTACATTAGCTGCCGCCAAAACAACGTCATCCTCACAAAATGTGGCTCGCGTCTGTACTCTTACTAGCGACGAGCTTCGTCCACCCATCATCACAGCAAGATGGCAACTCATCGGCACCATACCCCAGCACTGTTTACCCAAATGCTACCTCACCGAACCCTGCGGCTTCCGAGAATGCAGAATTCTCACCACCATACTACCCAACCCCATGGGGGTCGGGTGCTGGAGAGTGGGCGAGCGCATACCAGAAAGCACAGGCTTTCGTAAGCCAACTTACATTGGCTGAGAAAGTCAACCTGACTACGGGCGTTGGGTGCGTCTACTTTCTACGATATGAGACATAGAAGCTTATACATGTCCAGATGGGAGGGTGAGCGTTGCGTTGGTCAGAATGGAGCTATACCTAGATTGGGGTTCCGAAGCATGTGCATGCAGGACTCGCCCGTTGGCGTCAGAGACAGTACGCTGCCTTTGGTCTACATGTAAAAAAAGCCCAGCTAATTCCGTCAACAGCCGACTTCAACTCCGTCTTTCCTGCCGGAGTCAATGTTGCAGCTACGTTCGATCGAGGACTTGCACAAGCTCGAGGACAAGCTATGGGAGCCGAACACCAAATGAAGGGCTCAGATGTACAATTAGGACCCGTTGCCGGCCCGTTGGGTCGCTCACCAGAAGGTGGACGAAACTGGGAAGGCTTTAGGTTGGTTGCCACATCCCACTATACATGAGTTGAAGAGAAAGCTAACATACTGATACAGTCCCGATCCTGTCCTGTCTGGCATACAATTTGCCCAGACCATTCAAGGCATCCAGAGCGCTGGTGTCATAGCCTGCGCCAAACATTACATTGCCAACGAACAAGAGCACTTTCGTCAGGCGACCGAGGCTGCGGGCTATGGCTACACAATCAGCGACAGTGTCAGCGCCAATATCGATGATGCTACCATGCACGAGCTATATCTATGGCCCTTTGCTGATGCAGTCAGAGCTGGCGCTGGCTCGATCATGTGCTCCTACAACCAGATCAACAACAGTTACGCCTGTCAGAACAGCTATACCCTCAACTATCTACTCAAGGGTGAATTGGGCTTCCAGGGTTTCGTTATGACCGACTGGCAAGGCCAGCACTCTGGTGTTGGTAGCGCTTTGGCCGGCTTGGACATGACAATGCCTGGCGACACTCTCTTTGACTCTGGACGATCCTACTGGGGCGCGAACCTCACAATCGCTGTGCTTAACGGCACTGTCCCGCAATGGCGCATTGACGACATGTGTGTTAGAATCATTGCTGCGTGGTACCTTGTTGGCCGCGACAACTCTTCAATTGGCGTTCCTATCAACTTTGACTCATGGACGCTCGACACATATGGATACCAGCACTTCTTTGCCAACGAGGGCTTCACACTGATCAACGAACATGTCGACGTCCGTCAAGAACACGCTGACCTCATCCGCCGAATTGGCTCTGCAAGTACTGTGCTGCTCAAGAACACCAACAACGCGTTGCCCTTGACCGGGAAAGAGAAGTTCACAGCAGTGTTTGGAGACGACGCCGGAGACAACTCATACGGGCCTAATGGCTGCCCTGACCGTGGCTGTGACAATGGTACCTTAGGAATGGCTTGGGGTAGCGGCTCTGCGAATTTCCCGTACCTTGTGACGCCCGAGACTGCAATCCAGAACGAGGTGGTCTCGAATAACGGAGTTTTCCAATCGATCACGAATAATTTTGCCGGCATGCAAGTATTAGCGCTCGCCCGTCAAGTCGCCGAAAACAGCGGTGTCGCCATTGTCTTTGTCAATGCCGACAGCGGTGAGGGCTACATCAATGTCGATGGCAATGAGGGCGATCGAAATAACGTCACTCTTTGGGATGGCGGCGATACGTTGATTACGAATGTGTCTGCTACCTGCAACAACACCATCGTGGTTATCCATTCGACGGGACCCGTATTGCTTGGGAACTACTCCGACAACCCTAACATCACAGCTATCTTGTGGGCTGGCATTCCTGGCGAGCAGTCTGGCAACTCCATCGCTGATGTTCTCTACGGACGAGTCAATCCAGGAGCCAAGCTTCCATTCACACTGGCTCGAGCTCGTGAAGATTATGGCACCGATCTTCTGTATATGCCCAACAATGGCGGCGCCGCTCCTCAAACCGCTTTCACCGAAGGTGTCTTCATCGACTACCGCGCCCTCGACCACGCAGATATCACCCCAGTCTACGAGTTCGGCTACGGCTTGAGCTACACCAACTTCTCATACTCCAATATTCAAGTCCAAAGAACGATGGTAGGCCTGAACGGCACCTACACTCCCACAACTGGCTCCACCCCACCAGCACCAACCTACGGCACAGTCTCAAACAACAAATCTGATTACCTCTTCCCCTCAAATATCACACAGGTCCCCTTCTACATATACCCCTACCTGAACAGCACCGACCTCAAAACCGCCGCAAATGCAACTGACTACGGCTCCACCCCTGACTTCATCCCTCCCAACGCTCAAAACAGCTCTCCTCAGCCGCTACTTCCAGCGGGCGGAGCCCCTGGCGGGAATCCGCAACTCTACGATGTGCTATATGAAGTCACGGCTATTATCACCAATACTGGCAGCATCCCAGGCGAAGAGGTGCCGCAGCTGTACATCTCGCTTGGTGGACCATACGACCCGAAAGTGGTGCTAAGGAACTTTGAGCGGTTGAGCATTCAGCCTGGTCAAACGGCGACGTTTACCGCTGATATCACGAGACGTGATGTGTCGAATTGGAATACCAACGTGCAGAATTGGGTCATCTCCAATTATACGAAGACGATTTATGTGGGAAGTTCGTCGAGGAAGTTGCCGTTGTCGGCTACGCTTTCGTGAAATAGGCAGAGGACGTGAATGCATTAAATGTTGGGGTAATGTGGTAATGAATAAAAGCTGCATGCACACGAAACAGGGATAGGATACGGAAAGTAGATGTGTCCGATGGCTACTCGAAAGCTCTTGGTAATGGCTGATCAGGGCTGGATTGCACTCGTCAGGAGTCTAAACTGTGTGGATGAGAAACAGCAAGAGCTTTGTCACTCCTTTGATATGCCTTCTTGTACATAAATGCAATGAAAAAGTCGGCTTATACTATGTCAAATGACCATTTCTGCTCATATTCGCGCTCAAAGGCAACCCCATTTAGTGCTATCTTGAGCCAGGCTTTGACGTCTTCCAGTGCCCACAGATTTCCCCATGACCCGTTCCTGCGAGTGGCTAGAGCGGACGTGGAAGTTATCTCGCGTTGGTCTGAGCTTCCTTGTTGAAAATGGTATGTTGTCTGAAAGCTAATGCGAAGTCATCCTATATGCCAACTGAGATGTCAATTCGTCAAATGATGCTCAGCTTCCGTACTCCTATCGTTACCATCGAGCCGTGCAATTTCCAACATTGAAAGAGTACAAAAAACAGAGCAAGGAGATGTATAGTACAGTCGATTCAGTGCACAGCGTCCACTCCACCCATCCCATAATTCATCCCCGTCAACACCAGTACTGTCGTTGCATGTACGTCGTAATCGATCTCTCCAATCGTCCAGAATCTGCCCATTCCTTCCTTCTACCGTTCAAATCCCACAACATCATTCCATCCATGACTCCATCTCCATCACACATCACACATCATCCAACACCCCCTGTCCTACCAACCCCCCCAAGCCTTACCCCGCCCATCAGCCACCTCCCTCACATAACAACACAACCCCCACTCCTCGCCCTCCTCCGTCCCCCCCGCGGGCCCCCTTCCTCCTCATCAGCATGGACAGCCGCCGCCTCCCTCAACCTTCTCCTTCTCCGTCTCGCTCCCGCCCCCTGCGCCCCCGCCTCCTCGCTCGCAACCATGTACTCCGCCCACTTCCTTCCCAACCTCTCTGCCGCCTTGCGGTCCCCGCGTAAAACGCGTTTCATGTGCTCATTGACAGTGTCTTGGTAACCGTAGAAGCATTTGAGTGAGATGACTGCGGTACGGCCGCCTTCGGTATTGTGGGAGAGAACCTCGCGGACGCCGGTCCAGGTTACGTTTTGGCAGTCGTAGACGACTAGATGCAAGCCCACGGTTGGGGGGACAAAGGTTTTGGAGTTTGAGGTTGAGGAGGGCGCACCCATGTGGTCGCGGGCGCGGACTTGAGCAGCGGCTTCGGTGAGGACGAGGTCTGAGACGCGTGTGTTGTCCATGAAGCAAGTACGAAGGCTGGGGCAGGATTTGATGATGGGGAGCATACCGGTGTCACCGAGATTTTCGCAGAAACTGATATTCAGATGATGGAGATTGGGTGCGCAGGGGGCTCTGGCGAGGTTTTGAAGGGAAGTGTTGGTTAAAGCGGAGAGTTCTTCGATGTCGAGGTGGGTTAGGTGGGGTGTGGATTCGAAGATGCCTGTTAGAGCATCATCTGTCAACTCTTCGCAGTGGGAAAGCTGCAAGCCGCATAGATTGGGAACGTTGTGAGCGAGGGTACGGATGCCCTTGTCTCTGAGGGCGGCGCAACGAGAGAGGTCAAGGTGGCGGAAATTGCGAGGGGGGACGACGGCGAGTTCGGTCAGAGGATCGATTTCTGGGTCGCTGCCTTGGATGAGGCTTTGGAGGGATTCGTCGTCGAAGTCGATGCAGTGGGAGAGGACGAGACGTTCGAGGGTGTTGCGGTTGAAGAGTTCGAGGAGGAATGGCTTGTCGTCGAAACCTTTGACTTCGCCAGCTCGGAGGTCTTTGAGTCTTGGGCATAATTGAACGATTCGGAGCAGGCCTCGGGTGTCGACGGTGTGGCACCAGGAGATGTTGAGATGCTCTAAGAATTGGCACTTATCACCGATGATCCTCAGTGCAGAGTTGTTCAACCCCTTCATGCCTGAGAAGTTGATGTGGACTAGCCGTGGGTTTCGTAGGAGAAAGTAATGCACAGAGGTCCGATCGATGCGGCAGCCCTCGAGAGAGAAATATTCCAGATTCCTACAAGCATCGGTTATGTTTTGTCCATCTTGGCCCCAGCTTTCCGGCATCTGCGCACATCCCCTGAGGTTGAGATCCCTCACGAACGGTCCAGCTTTCGTCATGATCTTCGTCAGAGCAGCCGCAGGTATAGCTTGATAGAACTCTTCGGTATCCAAATTCCTCCACAGCTGTCCATCAAAGCACATTCTATGCCATCCTCTTGAAACGGACGAGCACCGTACAATCTCCTTTGGTCTCAGATATTGGAATATATGCATTGCAATCTCCTGTGGCATTTCGCCCCACAAATTGAAGTTCTTCCTCTTGCGGATCGACTTAACACGGGCTATTGGCTTCGAAAAGTAGTCTTCCAGCACGTCTCCCATTCCCAATATGGCTGCCGATACTGCTTCCTTGGATCCGGGACGCATATCCGCAGGCAGTGGGACACTCTTGGGTGCGGGAGAAGCATGACCGGCAAGCTCTCTATCCAGGGATATAATCCGCGCACTGGGATCAAAATACTGCGAGTCCGGTCCAGGTGTACTCGCAACTGAAGTCGGCGCAGTCGAAAACCCAGCCGACGACTGCGTCGAGGAGTACGAATGTCCGTAGGAATGACCGTGTCGAGTCGAGCTAGAGGAAGCCAAAGACACGCAAGACATCGATCCTTTCCCCGTACCAGTATATCCAGAGGAAGGAACTCGGCCCATTTTGGCTAGCGAGGGAGAGGATGACATCCTTTGTAGACTTTGCAGCAGGCGTCTACGACCCTTGAGCTTGGGAGGTTGTTCATAGGGGAGGGGCCCGCCTTCAATTGGGGTCAATGCCCCAGGCGACTCGGTCATGTCGTCCCAAATCACCTGAGACATTTTGTAGAGTATCGATAAGGATGAAGGATTGGAGGTAAGGTGTTTGGTCTAATGAGCCAGTCGGCCACTGCGCTCCCTTGCGTCGTTGTATCCGTTCGTCGTGTAGTTCTCGAGGTATAGGGGTGTTTGTAGATAATCAATTGTTCATTATACCTTATCTTGAAGCGTGCGACACATGGGTTTGGTTACGCTTTGCGTCAAGAACGTTGACCGCCGTTGCTGTTGCTGTTGCTGACAGGTCAATCCTGCACGCTAAGTGTGGGTCAGCCTCGCATGACAGCGGAACACATGTTACTTGAAGCACGCGGGCACAGCAACGAGTAAATCAATACAAGCAGTAGCATTGCGTTCAATTCAATGAGAGCAGGTGACCTTACGAGCATCGGTATGTTCGAGGTACTTGACCGTTGCAAAGGAGCTCTCTTGCGGGGGGACGACCGAGCTTATCGTCTATCGCTTATCGATTAGGGCCAGCTGACAACCCCCGGTGAAAGGTAAAATCGATGATTAGTGAGGGTGACCGAGAGAGCACACGACACACTTCTCCAATTGAATTGGATTGAAAGCAATAGCGACAGCGAGCAAGAGACAGCAATGCAGAGTACAGCGGTCAACAGCTGAAGGGAGGAGGAGAGCTTCCGAGCTGGTGGATTCCGGGACAGTGGCCCGAGCTGCTATTGGATCCGGTTTAGCTTCGCTAATATTCCTGCAAGGGTCGGTTCTAGAGCAAACACCTCAAGTCCCATAAGAGAATGCACTTTCTACTCAAGTCTCCGACACCCTGAGAATACGTCGTGGATGTAGTTACGTGGATTGGAACACTCGGCCTTTTCCGAGAGGAAGTACGTGGACAAATTGTGGCTCCTGGGAAGAATTAAAAATGAGTCAGCCTTACCTACGAAGCAACATGAAATGAGCAGTATTTCCCGCGGTGGGTGGGTACGGCGTGACATCGATAAGTAGCATAGCAGAGAGGGGTACAACGATGTATATTTTCCAAGCGAATTACGCAAGCGCCCGCTCGCTCTGATCCAGTAGCCTTCTCGAAGGAGTCCATGGGTCCAGTGAGGCATTTCTTTGACAGCGGGCCATTACTGATGCGAATTGTGCATATCGTCAGCGGACCTTGTCTAGAAATCGAGATATGCTGAATAAGTTGTCCTCATCATCCTTGACGTCCGTCCCTAGAGCATTAAGAAATGGCGAGCGAGAGAACCCAAAAGCCCAAGTAGATTGGCGATCAATTACCCGTAGACTTGGTTAGAGAGCTGGCTATGTGGGGAACACATCCCGGCTAAATCTCAATGTTCCAGCCTGGCGTCTCCAACGAACGCATCGCCTGGAGAAGTTGTGAGTTTTTCGAGATCCACGGAATGTGATTCGCTCGCGCGAGAATAAAGGCCCCTGCTACTAAGGTTCTGAATGGTCTGCTGCTTGGCTTCGGAATCTCAAGACATGAGCAGACGCACAGAAGACAGTGATCTTGGGGAGACCTTCAAGCGAGAAACCAGGACCAACAGCCCAAGAATTGCCAACACAAAATGTTTCATTATGTACGGGTATATCATGTTTATACATTGTCGTAGCCGATGTTCTCTCTGTTGTCATCGACTAGTCGACCGTATCTGAACACAATGTCAGTTTAGTATTTCAGAAGGGAATGAAAAGAACTTACTCTATCAACAACCGGAAAAGCCAGACCTCAAAGTCCTCATTTCGTAAAACCTTCCCAGCCCAGTCTCGCCCTTGTTTGGCCAATTTGGGCGCCTGTACCTGCCCATCCGGTTCATTGTTGAAATATCGTACACTCTCCACATACTCGTCTCCCTTCAATCCCAAAGGAATATAGTGCACCCATGGCATCAGCCACTCCTCATGCCATTCCCTAAATACGGCCATCTTGTATACCAAGCTCATACTTTTCAAAAAAGCATAGAATCGTCCACTAAAAGCGTTTCCGTCTATATCGAGTAGGTACTTGTATTGCCAGGCGCCGTTCTGCTTGTCGGGCTTGACAACGTCGAAGAATTCCCGCTGGGCATCACAATCCCCCGGGTCGCATTGCCCAATGTGAGCAAATTTGACGTCCATGAGATCTTTGTAGTCTGTCCTTGGGGCTTCTTCGACTTTCCATTCCGTCTTATCCGCTGAAGCGCTTATGTTTTTCATGACCTTGGTGTTATCCAAAGCATTGATCTTTTCGACGAACAATTGCCTGTGCTGCCGTATCCATCCACCGTCCCTGGAAAAGCCGCCGGTCGTAGAGCCACGCCAATAGAGTTTGTTCATTTTCTTCTCCCAGCTATAGTCATCCTTCTCATCGTAGGCCACTTTGTTGGACCAGTACCACGGCGACGGGTAGAGGATGTCCTGGTAGCTGCTGATCTTGCTCTGAGAGAATATTGGAAACAAATCGTGGACAATATTGAAAGCATTGGGTCGATTGAAGAAGCCATGACGCTCCTTGAGCGAAGGCGACAGACAGATGTCCGAGAAAGCGGTCTTGTTGAAGAGGAAGCCGAGCTGGGAGAACGCGAATGAGCTTCCATCATCTTGTATGCTCTCGTCCAGAACCCTGGCAGGGCTACTAGGAGAGCATGACATTCTTGAGTTTGTCCAAGTCGGTTGATGGGCAAACCTGTTGAATCTCGTGAGCTTGACCTCATTTGGTCGCGTTCCATCATCCAGGTCGGTGGAGCGCGGAGACCAAGCGTTCTTTGGCGAAGTGTTCTGGAAGGCTGCTGGCATTGCCTTGTCTGTTGCCAGAGCTACCAATCTGCTCAGATCATCGTTTGGCACAACCACTCGTGGCTCATCATGGATATTGAACGGTAGATCCATGTCAGGCAGGTATTTCACGAAATCTTTTACCATCCCCACCGTCGATTTCTGCTGCCATTCTGACCCACCTGCTGCGCTGATGACTGCACCGTCCCGTATGATTACACCAAGTAGCGCATTATCGAAGCCGAGGGCTTCCCTTGCTCTTCCTCGTATCACAAATGGTTTGAGGGCCCAGAAAGGAAGCAGAGAGTGGTAGATGGTGTCATATTCGTCGATGAGTTCCACGCCCCGACCAATTGCAAAATCGTACCATTTGTCGAAATTCGGCGGTGGTGGGATATTATATCTCCGCCTATACTCCTCCACAGCCTTCGCCAAGCTACCCGACTGTCTTGCCTTGACTGCCTCAAACTCTTTCTCCGCCCTGGTGATAAGCTGATAGATGGGATGCGAGGACTCGGTCGAGGGACCAAGGGACTTTTGGAGTTCTGGCGGAGTAACGTCGATGGGCTTCGAGGGGCCGAGAGGATTTTGATCTCGTAGGAGGTACAGCGTGAGGCCGATGAAGATACAGAGTCCCAGCAGAGTAGCTAATTGTGTCCTACGCATCACCCTTTTAGAACTCGACCGAACATATGCGCCAACAGATGAGCGTCGTCTCATCGAGTGCCCATTTGTGAGGGTCGATCGTATGGATGTCGTCCTCCTGTTATAGATGCTCTCGGCGGAAACTGGAATGCTCGTCTACTTTACATCGTCAAAAGCCGGGGTGTCCAACCATTCAGAAGCATTAATGCCCCAGTGTTGTCGAATTGCTCGTAGAATCGTAGTTGTGAAAGCGAAGGATGCAAGGCAAAATCCAATTTAGAAACCCCTGCTCAAATTAAGCCCTATCAAATCCTCGGCGCCAAGCATATCTCTGGCTGCTGCAGCACTTTCTCGAGGTGACCTTTTGGACCATGGGAAGTCACCATGACTGGCAATGGCGGCTGCACCGTAAGATAATCTTTCGAATGGCAAGACGGGCGTAAAGAGCAAAAATCATAGCTCTTCCGTTCTCTATGAGTCTCGCGTACCCTCGCCTTTTTCGTTCCAGAGATCCGTAATGCTAGATCCATCTCAAATATTGCAATCGTTCTTTCTTCTGTCAGCGGCTACGGTAACATCATCCGTATGAATCTATGTGCACTAGGGCTAATCGTTGGATAAATAGCTGTTGTTCGTCAATAGCGTCCCTGCGCTAAAGTCTAGGTTTATTGCCTACGGTCCAAGAGCCACACCAGCAGCTAGGCTTGAGCAAGATGGAGCGCCCAAAGACGACGTCAAGGCAACTACAGCTTCTGAAGGTCCGATTTCATGGCTTCTCGACAATTTCGCTGCCTTGCAGGTCCCGCACGGCTACTTCTTGCACTTCTACATCGTCTCCGCAGCCTCATTGGGTTTCTGGATGTCCCAATTGCTTACGAAAGGAGCAGCATTCCGCCTTGTCACCAATCTTGGAGAGCCCGAAAGCCTGCGAAACGCCGTGAGCGTAGATCAAATCGCGCTGACCTGGGCTTTGATGATGATTCAAACTATTCGTAGGCTTTTTGAGGCCTCCTTTCTTGCCAAGCCATCGACATCGAAGATGTGGTTTGTACATTGGTTGCTTGGCATAGCTTTCTACCTGGCCATAAGCGCCACGGTTTGGATCGAGGGAGCAGGTACGTACTATTGTTTGTAGCTTGACTTTTTGTCTCAACTGATTTAATACAATATACAGGAACTGTACTTTATGCCGACTCTGTTTGGTCGAGCATCACATTCTCTGCGCCATCGCTCAAGTCGCTCCTGAGCATCCCCATCTTTGTCCTTGCGTCAGGCGTCCAGCATGACTACCACGCCCATCTTGCTACGATACCAAAATACACCCTTCCCCAGCATCCGATATTCCATTCGATAATCTGCCCTCACTACCTCATGGAGTGCCTGATATACCTGTCGTTAGCGATGATCTCCGCTCCCAAGGGCGCACTACTCAATAAGACGATGTTCACTGCGTTGGTCTTTGTCTCGACCAACCTGGCTGTGACTGCGTCAACTAGCAAACAATGGTACGAAAAGAAGTTTGGGAAGGACGCAGTGGCTGGGAGGTGGAAAATGATACCCTATCTTTACTAGTATCCGAATGCTGTTCAACAGAATGACACAATGAGTCATGGCACTTTGTGCAGGATAGGGAACGCATCTAAAATGGTTTTATAACTTAGAAGATTAGATTGTAGGTCACTTCGTATTCTCGTACGAGCATGTCTGGTTAATTTATTTGGTTCCATCTACTCTCCATTGGTTTCCACCCTGTTCAATTGCCCGCTTCTCTGTCTCCCAGCCCGTTGTAGGCTTCTCACCAGAGATAGTGTTCACTACGCCTGCCATCTTGACGCGGAAGTCGTCACAAAGCTGCTCATGGAGTCTCCGGCTCTAGTCATGAAGCTGCTCGCCGATCGTTTCGTGGAGCCTACAACTTGAAACACTGAGCTGCTAGCCGAGCTGAGTGTGGACCGCCTCTGTGTCTCTATGTCGCATCCGGCCCAAAAGTCCTGGACTGCCCGCCTTATCGACGAAATATAGTAGGGTCCTGGATTTGAGTCTGTAGCGATGTCAAGGCAGATCACAAGCAACGAGTTCGGGCCCGTGGAGGTGTATGCAGACATCGAAAATAGGTCGAATATACCCGAGAAGCAGGTATCCGGCAAGACATAGATCATGCTTGATTCGTGCCCTACCAGGCCCTGGCTAGACTAATGGATTAAGCGATTCCTAGCGTGAGGAGTCTTTGTACATGATATAAGAGTAGCAAGGCGTTCTCATAAGTACGGCCTATCATGTGCTGATTACGAAGAGACATAATGTAGAATAGACGGAAATGGGAGATTCAGTACTGCAGGGAAATGAGAGGTAGTAAGTACCGTCAAACCCAACGGCGTCGACGTCTTTGATTCCCATTGCATTCATCTCCTTATGCTGCTACGCAACAACGCTTTTACTCCCAGAAAAAGATTGACTCGAGGAGATCATCAAATTAAGATACATTCCGAAAGAATGACAAGACTTTAGTAGGCTTGCATTTTGTTGTCCTGTATGATTAAATCTTGACACCACATGCCAAAAACCATCTTCAAAAGACCCAGGTCGTACTGAGCTGATCTGTGACAACTACTTCCATTCATTATTCGCGAATGGTTGGGTCACTATCGTACTCTCAATCCTGTGTATTACTGTTCGGGTCTTTGACCTTCGCTGATAAACCATGCTGAGATCTCTTGAGTCGGTGAGTGAAAGGCCAATCTCTGACCAGGATTTTCATGACAGCCTAAAGTGCACCCTCCGAAATCGTTGGCGACGAAAATGTGATCACCCTGTAGGTGGTGATAAGCGAGCCTAGTGTTGGAATGTTCAACACTCAGCCCTATGGATTAGCCGAATGAGCATAAATAGACCCTCCATAGATAATCAACCAGTCGTTCCTCCCATTTCAAAAGGTTATGAGCCCGGGTTCAGCGCATGCGCACGCGTTAATACTTGGAGGCGACTCCTTCGTATAGACATTGGTCTGTACGTCGTATTTAAGCACGAGCTACGGGGTCGACGTCTGCTACGTCTAAGACCTACCCCAAAGCAACACGCGACTCCGACAGCGGTATACCTCCCTCCTGCGATAAACATATCGACCATCCGCCAGGGCAGTGAGCTCAAGGGCGGGAATCGACTAGCTACCAGGGCAATGAGCTTAGGGGCTGGATTCTGGGGCCAATTAGGTTAGGAAAAGGGGAGGATCAGCGGGAGTACGCATGCCAGCGTTAGGAGCAAGTCAGGGGGAAAAGATACAGTTCGAAACGGCGCCCACCTAAAGCCCTATACGTGTAGGCCATACATCAAGGCCTAGCCAGAACAAGGCTATCAGGTATACACATATCCACAGCACTCTTCCCGATTTTCCTACGAACGAACGAGGTTTACGGGTTTAAGGAGGCTGCAAAGCAGGATATACACAGATACGACATGGATTCAAGGGGAGCTGCGGGTCTACAGCTACGGCAGAAGGTTCCAAAGGCTTCGTATTGAAGGGGAGTGTTGGAATGTTCAACACTCAGCCCTATGGATTAGCCGAATGAGCATAAATAGACCCTCCATAGATAATCAACCAGTCGTTCCTCCCATTTCAAAACCTAGTGCTGTTATCACAACATCAAAGGTCTTTTACCGTTGATGGCTGCCGTTGGAGGGTGGAGGCTAGAACGGAGTTCGTGTCTTTCGACAGAGGAGGGAAAAGGGGTTTCAACATGTCCGGCGCCTGCTCCAACGCCCCATTGAACTACAGGTGTCTCTTGTTGTTCCCTTGGCTTAAGTCCCAAAATGAAGCCAAGAAAAGCAGCGGCATCTTGTTCGCCCATCTACTCTTGCCACAGATCTCGTTGAGCGAATTGGCCACCTGATTAAAACAGTTTGTCGCGCAGAACACTGACTGCATCCTAGCATAGCGAGTGGCAGTGTTTGCTAGTTTGCACTGGGCAGAAACTCTAACGTTACAGTAAGAAGTAGAAATTTACCCGAAAAGTTTGTCGACCCTAACCCCGTCGTCCCGTATGGGGGAAATCCTGAGCCTCCTACAAACTGTTAGACCTAGCAGTTCGAACGGACTATCCTAGGGTCAAACCGACTAAACTGGACTTTTCAAAACCCCAGACCGACTAACTATCAAGGAAACAGGGGTAAACTCAACCGACTAATTGGCATTTTGCTAAACAGTCGGTTTACCGTTGCGAACACTGGCGAGTGGCCGTAGTTAAAGATCGAGAGACACAACAAGGACGATGTCCCATGAAAGATCCAACCAATGAGAAAGGGTGGAAGCTTGTCGAAATTCCCCGACTCATCAGCGAATATAGACACTACGATGCGAGAGAGATGAGTGATCAAACCTCCCCAGCTCTTGAAGCCATCCTCTCGATCATGCCCAGAGGAAGGACGGCGAAGAAATCCTTGATGACCCAGATGCATGATCCCGGTGTGAAGATCGTCACCACTGCATAGAAGCGGTCCACCCTGTTGCATGTATTGTGAAAGATCAATCCATTGCTTTCGAATAACTTGTGCACCTGCACAAAAGAAGCCTGTACTCGCTGTGAGTCAGCCTCGAAGAGAATCTGCGACGACTCCACACCACAAAATTAATATTGAGAAGCTCAATATGACAAGTGACCAATACAATTAGCGACCTCTTAGGCGCTTAAAGTTACCGTTGTGCTGTGCGTTGCTTACATAGTCGAGTACAGTTCTAGTAAAGAGTGCCTTACTTGTAAGTTTTATCCTCAATGTTTGTTGGCATCTAGCTTCGAAGTTTGATCGAATTGGCCTATCGCCCACTCTTGGAGATCATGGCGGGCTTACACCAAAGTACCATTTACATATTGGCAATTATTGCAGGGCCGATCGGAGTGTTTCTGAAAGTTGACAGTAATGTCCAACATAGAATTGTCGACCAACTGGTCGATCAACGTGCAGCGATTCATCGAGAGCCCACCACAAAGGCGATCAGGGGAATCAGGTGAGCTTATCTATTTGTAAGCGAAAGTAGTTACGAGCTTTAGGCCTACTCACCATTGAAGGATGGCAGGCTCGATCGACTCACAACAGCTACCAAACAGTTGGAAGGCTTTAGCTGTACCCGGGGCTTTGCTGTTTCCTGGACTCGCTTCCGCAAAGGGGATTCTTCCGCAGTTCTTCATTCAATACCAGGTCGCCTTGAGAATGAACCCGGTCAACGCACACGGGTTTGACAACTCAATCTGCGGTTTGTCATACGTACTTCCCCGATCGAAGACTTAAATCAACAGTCGAGTTCATTGAGGTAGATATGAGGTGTGGTTGAATCGGTGTCATGCAAGCGAAAGGAATGTTAAGATAATGGTTGGGCAAACTTCAGACTTTTAAGGCCCTGTCAATCTTCTATTTGTAATGCACAAGGGAAAAATGAGCTTGTCTCATTGTAAGAACCGGGACATCCGCCATATTCTGGACTTTTAGAACAGTTCCTTTCGATACGATAGTAAATGTGGGAACTGAAAGCATACGCATCATCTGCATCAGAAAGTGGGTTCTTCATCATCAGCGTCAAGAGTCGCGAAAAGGCCTTGTCGCTTCTGACCATTCCGGGGGTGGTGCACAGTGACTTCTACTTATATTTGGGACGCTGGAGGAGTCTAGAGAACGATCAAAATATCGGCAGTGATACTATTTGCCAATGAACTCACTTACACGGGGACTTACTGATGGTCGCTGTGAGATGGGCGAGAGGTAAGATCTGATCTAAGTTGCTTCCTCTTGCCGAGGAGAATGAACATGGACATGAGACTTTCCACAGCGAATTTCGAGATGTGACTTCTTTTTAATCTTATCACGAAACGGAATGATTGACCATCCCAAGATCCGTTATACATTCCGCAAGCGTGAGCAAGAGCAGCGTAAAGCAGCTTATGAAAAAGAGTCCGGGTAGGACGACAGCTTCAATCTCTTGTTGGCCAATGATGTCGCTCTTCACCCAAGGAGAGGAAGCGAGATTGTGTGATCGTTTTGTTAAGACAGGATACTGTATATCCCTCGAGTATCAAGCATTTTATGGAGTTCGAATGCAAGCAAGTAGAACAAATCCCAACAACTTCTTTTTGTAACATTCTCAGTAAGCCGATGTTTGGTTGTATTCGATGTGTTTGCTCAGTCGCTCAACAATTTTGCGTCGCTTTCGTTCCTCTCCACGCAGCGAGCGTGTCTACGCTTAACACACGGTCTTAAGTGGTTGGCTCATTAAATTAGTGGACCAATTGTGATTGATATCAGAAGGGTCTACTTCACTTTGAGTAAGAGCCCAAAAGTTGGTGAATTCACGATCCAATTCAATCAACGCTAGGAAAGCTGCCTGGGCAGCTTCGCTCGTCTGTAATCTGTGTCAAATTGAATATGGAAACAAGGGATCTCAAGCTTCCCATAGGCACTCTGGAGTGCTCACTCCCATGAGATACGCGTGTCAGCGAGAAAAAGCTGGACTCATTTACCATGTGGTACTCCGTAGGTGCGCCTCGATGCTAAATCGATAAGCCCACTGGTATTTCGTGGCAGAGGGCCGCTATAGTAATGAGCCAATACAATCGCCACTGAATTAGGTGCTGAAAATGGCAACGTCTCGTATTATTAATTGGGCGTTGATCATCATGTTGTGTGAGACTGCAGAGTCCTGAGAACATGAATTTCTCCCAGCGATCACTGTCGTATAGGTAACATTGTACACAGCGCCTACTAAACTTATCAAATCAATCGAAGACTGTCTCGCTTTGAATTTAGGCCTCTCGGTTGTGACATCTCTAATATGTGGGTAAGGACGTGCGCTTGACTGGTCGACGGTATGTCTGTAAGAGCGTGGAGGTTGATTGTTTAATGGTATGTTAACTCTAGTATGAGCAAGAGAAAGTTTGGTTGAGAAGAATGGCTGTAGTTTCGAGGAGAAGCTGCCCATGTATTTGTAGGACCCGCAAGAAGTAGAATTACGGTGTCTGCCTGAATTGGACAAGCAGAGAAAAGAGAAAGAAAGGTGGTTGACTCTTTGTTCATTGTAAAGAACCTCATCAACGCATACTAGCGGCAATGAACAAAAAGAAGAAAGAGTCCTCGAGCCTGACAGTGAACGCTGTAATGGATATAGTGATGAGAGTCAGTGAGACCACTCACAGCGAAGTGATAGCCTTCAATGTATACAGTAAAAAGGGCCATCAGAGTTGAATTCTGAATATAAGAGCACCTCGTACTATATCCCTTCAAGACTGCCCATCTTCTCTTCTCGAGTGCCTTACCAGCAAATCGTAGGCTTACTCCGTGTAGTGGGAGACGCCATGTAAAACTGCAGGATGATGAGACTACGTTCCTACTCCCATCTCGTTGGGGAATATTCATGAGACGCAAAGTAATCAGGACCAGAACTCAGCACTCCCAGTCCTGGATCCAACTATGCCGGAACGGACTCAAAAAAAAGACGCCTATCACGAGATTCTCGACGATGAAGGAGGAAGGTACTGACATTTAAAGTAGGAGCCATAGACGCGGCCTCCTGTGAAGGATTGAAAGATGGAGAGAGGCTCCAAACTGAGACCTCTGGTCGAATAAGTGAACTAATAACTAAAGAGGGCCAGAAGAACAATTTCGAGATTGAAGGGGGTCCCTATCTAAATCTCGAAGGGGGGATACTCAAAGACTTTGTTAATAAGAATCGCGTGGGTAAAACCCACGCAGGGTATTGAATCTGGACATTCACTGTCAGCGAAGGTCTATGTATAAAGCCCTATGATAGACGTCTGAGCCAAGTTTGTGAAGAGGTGGGAGGTCGATATCCGCCTATAGATCGTATTGAACGTCTGATTTGCGTCATCTTATGGAGTGAAGCATGAGGCGTTTTCATGGGCCTTGGTGTGGAGATCTCATTATCGCGCCCGATCGATTCAAGTTGGAACCTCAGCATTTAGCTGAGAACCTGCCGAAGAGGAGATCGTAGTTTCGGTCGCTTGATCTCCATGCTATGGCGCATGCAATGACAGCCAAGCTGTTCTGGAGCCTGGCCTCCTGCTGCCAGGTTGTTCTCTTAATACGTGCTCTGCAAACGCAACTTTCAGGGTCGGCGGGAAAAGTTGATCAAATCTAGGGCTAACATGCCACCTTGTGTTTGGACGTTCCATATGAAAGTACGCATTCGACTAGGGTAGAGAAAACTTCAGCATCCTGCCACATTTGAGAGCCATCGCCAGGATCTCCACTAAGTTCCATACTGGGTGGCTTTTGAGACACGAACGGGATACGGTTCCAAATTTCTCTGGTTTCACGATTCGACATTTGGAGCTTTTTCAGATTCACCTCCTTCCCAAACCACCAAAAGCCTTTCCCAACTTCTTCACCTTGATCACATCCCTAAACGTGAGACTTATTCGCTTCTTTCTTACCGAGCTCCCTGCAGGAAAGGGCTTCTTGTCTCCAAGTAAATCCCAATTGACGATACCATCAGCATCTACTCCCTCATCAAACTCAAGCTCGCTAATCCCATGCAAAGTCTCCGTGTACAAGCTCCCAGCTGTAATCAACAGACTCCTCGGCTCCTGCAATATCCGCCATCCAGTATTCGTTCCGTCTTTGGGCTTGATATCAAGCACTATGTGTGAGCCGAGTGAGATAGTGGCAACAACAGGGTAGTAAGCACCTCCGTCTTCGTGAGGATGGATGCCCTGCCCAGGTAGATACTCGTTGATAAGACAGTGGTTCGGAGCGAAATGTGGTGCATTACTGAAGATGTTGTCTGCATTATCAAGGCCGATGGGTAGGGAGAGCAGGCGCGGTATCACGAGAGCTGAAAGCCAGGTGGGCAGTGGTGCGTCCAGGAGAGTGTTGTTTGCTGTGAGCACGGAAGGATGAGCTTGCAAGCGTCTGTGAGATAGTTGCTTCCATGTTGGGAGGGGCGCTGTGTTGATCTATAGAACTTCGTTAGTGAGAATTTCCTGATCTAAGGATGCACTAGAGACCTTGCTCGAAATATAGCTCTCCTCTGTAGGAGTGATGAAGTTGGGTATGTAGTAGCCAGAATCTGGAAGAGAAGAAACCAACGTATCTTGCAGTGTGGAGGGAAGCTTCGAGTCCTCCATAGCTGTAGATCTGGAGGGTCCGGTATCATGTTGAACTGAATCTAGTTCTTATGTACGGCAGGTTCTCAAAGACACGATGTGTTGTGTCATAGCCTTCAAGAGTATGATGTTCGATTCCTGGTGAATCGTATCGAGATATTCGGTCTGGAGAGGACCGCTATCCCTGCTCGAGATACCAATATCTTATGGATCTAAAAGTCTGACTTCAGCCACTTCTAGATTTACAATAGTAGAGTTTGAGGTGACAAGATTCTGAGCGACTAAAAGATTAATTTTGTTATTCATTCACTTACAGTAGACTGTTTGCTCATAAGTCTCGTCGTTGTTGAGATAAATCCATTCTCGCAAGGTTGGTATTTCGAGTCTGGCAGCCACCAAACTTCAACTTTTGAAAGGCTCGAGGGCCACAACAGGTTAGATAGCTTACCCCGATAGGATAGCTATATGTCGGCGGGACATCTCGCCAGGTGGCTCTTGTAAATCACCCAGTCGAGTTTCTACCCAACTTCTTGTTCCTACCATCAGTCCGACTATTAAATTAAGTCCGCTGGTCAAGTAGGTCGCTTCCACAATACACAGCTTTACAATGAATATGAAAACTTCGTCTTCATTATACATAGAGTTATTGAGCTTTACAGTTGGTGCCCATTGCGGTCCATTCTGCCGACACCGAGCATAGCATCATCTCAAGAAAGTGACAATCTGATTTCCAACCATCTTGATGGTAGCTCAATCGGCGTTTGCTCGGTGACCAACTTCTTGCAATCCTATTCCACTGCAGTCGAACCCTCCACTTTGAAACACACTGCGCTTTGAAAGAGAACGGGTCAGAAGTCATGCACGGAGCAAGGTGGTCGGGCAGTTCGTTGGCTACATACCTTGGACATGGTAAAATGTGCCACTCATCCATTATATATAAGAGCGATATCGAGTGCTCATGACCTATTCGAGAGACACTACCATCAGTTCTTTTACAATCGTTATGCAGTGCACCCTCAGCTACTGTGCTCAACGATCTGACCGAATTTTTGCTCTCTAAGAATGATTTTCAGACTATCCTCTTAATAAGCCGCTAGACTGGATCTATGAAGGCCCTTGCTCCTATTGACGCCAGGTATTGCTTATTTCCGATATACGAGTTGACTTGAGATGAATACCCGGGGCAGTAATACTACTGGTATGCTCGAAGTTTGCTTGAACAAATGCCTGACATGTTCTATCCCACTGTCAACGCCCCCCACGCCAACTCCCCGACAAAGCCATCCTTCAACACAAAGAATTGGAATTTCCAGTTCACGTCACCACCCACCACACGGGCCATCGCAAACGAAGCCTGCGTCCATACTCGCCAAGTCATCTGTGCTCTTGGATACAAGGTCAGAGTTGCGTTTTGGTACGTGTATTTGACCACATCCTCTCCCATATATGTGTTTCGAGCTGTACGGTGAGTGTACTGCGTATCGTAGTTGGACTCATTGACCACTGATGGGCCGTAGTCTGATGGGAGGTCCTCACCGAAGCTGTAGAATTATACACCCAGCTAGCTATTCCTTTGTCTGGGCGTCGCATAAAGTCGGCCTTTGGCCCTTCTGTTCCGACGTACTTGACGGCTTGTCCTCAACAGTAACATGGCCCTAAAGACCACCATCACCACCATCTCAGCAAGTACGATAGCTAAGATGACGAGAAGTGAGAGGACATCGAGAAGTCGCTCGATCGCTACTACACAGAAGAAGGCCTGGAGGGTAAGTACGCATTAGTCCAGTACCTCTCTACTCCACATCCTCTTCACAAATTCATCATTCAAGGACAGCCGTGGTCTCCCGAGACGACAGCTGTGCTGAAGGAGCAGCTGGTTGATGTTTGATGTGTGCACGGTACAGATACCACTGAAAGAGCGCAGGGAATTGTTGGCTATTGTTCTTTCAGTCTTGGTGTCTTACGGGACCACGACGGGGCTGATAACTCCGTATATATATCAAGGCTTACAAGCCAAAATCTGATTCTAATTTACGCCAGTGAATGTTATATAAGTATCCATTCTCAGTGGTGTTGTGCTAGTTCACTTAGGGGAACCGATAGATCGAAGCAAAAGGGCTCTTAATCTCTTTGAGTACACTCTATTGATCCCACTAAGTCTGTTGATGAACGTCTAAAACCTTTGAACAGACTAAGCAGTCTTCCGCATTAGAAACCAAAGACTATAACAAAAGTCCAGACCTAAATTCTTTGGTGTTGATTTGTGGATGGACAGCTTGGCTACAACTGCATGATTTCCATCCTGGGAGTAAATACAAGGCATGCGGCCTCGAATCACAGTACTCTTGTTTCACCCTCCGCATGCAAGCGTAAATCATCATTCTCATCACGACTCTCCGGCTCTCACAAAACCCTCACAAACATCCTGGGTCACGCCCATATAGGCCCCACAGCCTCGCAGTTGCCGCCTTCTTCTTCTTTCCTTTCCTCGGCCTAAGCTTTCCAAATTTCCCAAACAGCAAGCCACTGTTAGCAAGCTCTTCCAGGCTCGACCGAAGGACGATCCAGTTCTCCTGCTCAGCCTATCCCATCCACCGGCAGAAAGAGGGCTCGTTCGGCTTGGCGCCGAGACTTAGCCCTATAAACGAGCCCTCTGCCGGTGGATGGGATACGTACCCCAAAAAGAGTTTCGCGGTAAATGGCACGGACATCATGTCCACGTCAAAAAAACTCGATTGTGGATCAGCCATGGGACGCCCGGTCGTGAGTGTCAATGAGGGGCCATTAGCTTCGGTTTTGCTAAGCAATTTGAGAAGATACTGCACAGTCATTCCACGCCCACCGCCGCATTCCAATAAGCCATCGTAGCGAATTCAGAGCTGAAATCTAGGAACCTTACTGATAGCTCTCGCCGAAAATCGCTAGCCACGTAGGAAAAAGAGCGTTTGCTAAAAACATGACATCCAATTCGTAGTGACGCTTCTCGAACACATGCTTCACGTATCTCGCGCGAGATCTCGCGTTCGGTCAGGAGTAGGCTGTCGCTGGCAACGAGCGGTGGTTGGATGCCCAAGATGATGTTCTCCTGAATGTCAGAGTCCGTCAACCTTTCCACATCGCTGATCAATGGGTGCTCGTGATGAGGAAGGAGGAATGTCTTCTGAACTAAGGATCTCGTATACGGTCGCGAAGCTCTTTAGCTATACTGAGGGAATGGATCTTGGGTTCAGGACTTGTGGCCATTGGGCTCCTATGGTGTTGGCAAGGTTACTTGGGAGGATCACGGCCGTCTTTTAGAGAGGTGTTCTGTATGAGCCCATTCTTGTCAAATTAGATGGAGGCGAATCTTCTACAACAGTCGAGATAGGACATAGCAATAAAATCACTGAGGTGGAAGCCGTTATGCCACTAATCAAATTGGGGGATCTCAAAACTGAGTCCAATATTGGGTCCAAAAACTCCAAGAACTTCTGCAAATAGTACATCTCCTCAAAAAAAATTGTACTAGCGGAGAGCTTGGACAAGCGAAGGTTCTGGAGGTTTTGGCTGCGACGATCGTAGGCATTCAGTATACTTTCGAAGTCCAGCGTGGCGCTTCTTGGATACGTGAAGCTTGATCCTGTCATCAAACGCCAGTCAGCCGTAAATTAGCACAGATCATGTCCTGCAATAGATCGAGATAACAGTCGAGGCCCTTCAGAAATGAATTCTAGAGGATTCAGATGCCTCATAATAGTAGTCAAGAGTTTTGATAACGATCTTTAACTCTTCATAGATACCTATACGCCTGGCATCCCAATTATGTCCCTCATGATAGGCAACGCTCGTGGTAAGAAATATACGACAAAGATGCCTGCGAATGCTACCAAGAGGCCCGTCAACTATCGCAGATTAGCCTCTCCTTCCACATCCATAATGAGGTTAGCTGACTTACCTTCTCAAACCACGTATGAAAATACGCCGCTGTCATTAACAACATCCACCAACTTAACCCAGCCACGACTAAAGGCGCACTTACTCCTCCTTTACCATCGGTGTCCTGTACTCCATCTCCTGCGATCTCCCTCTCGGCCCTCACTACATCACCATCTGCTCTGCGAATCCTCCGCTCCTCCCTCAGCCCTCTAGCCCCGAACAGCGCAGGAAGCACCTCCAAGCCAAGAAAAGCGCTCCCAAGCACAAGTATAAAGACATGCCCACTTATGTCATGTCCACCCCTCCACTCACCACCAACAGCTTTACAAGCCTGCCCAGTGACGAATTCTTTTGTGCCTCCCGTGCCTTCGAAAGTGCTCGCCAACTCGCATGCCCCGCCCGTAAGCCGGAACCCACGATCGATCAGAGCCGGTCCAAAGAACCACTGCGTCAACACCGCCCATTGCGCCGTGACAGCCCCATATCTCAGAATCCCTCGCAAGCGTTTCGGCGTAAGGATCAGCGATCTGCTTGGCCCGGTCGAGGGGTGGAGGAAAAGGAAGGTGAAGAATGCAAGTGTAATCCAAAACCAGGCTACTTTGACAAAGAACACATTGAACAGGTTCTTCTTTTTCGCGAAGTAGCTTGGCGCCTGGGACGGAGGATGCGATTGAGTGACAGGGTTATAGGGCGCATTTCGAGCTGTGGGATCGATGATTGAGAAGATAGAGCCCAGGAGGAGGGTCGCGGGGTAGATAGCTAGAAGGGTTGTTTCGAGAGAGGTGGGGAGAAGTGCATTTAGTAGGTTCGAGCTGAGATTTTGGGGCGAAGGCTGCGATGTGTTCGAGGAAGCGGATGCGGAGGGTTTCGGCGTGCTACCGTTACGACGTGTGGCTGCTGATGGAGGCGCCATAAGAGGCAACTTTTGGGCAGGCAAGCTCGAGCTATGTCAGTGAGAGGAATGGAGCGAAGGCGCTAAGGCGTTATGCCATCACTTTATTTAGCTTGAGCGGGGACTATATAGCGCCAAGAAATATCGAGATTAGTCAGCCGTTGCCAAGCCTCGGTGTATATCTCAGCCTCGTTCAGAGGGCTCCTGGACCTATTTCGATCCCTCAATGTACTCGAAGTCCAACGTCTCACAGCGTCTACTGTTTTCTTCTTACCAAAGTAGGCAGCTCATCTCCCATATCAAACACTTCAAGTCACATCCAGTGACTGCTGCTTTCTCGCAAGTCAGCCTATCAGAACACCAGAGCTTCAGCAGCCGATCTTCTCACCAGCCTCTTTCCTCTCCAACGAAGCGCACAATCATAACCATGGCGACCGAAATTCCCAAAGCCGAGTACAGACAGCTCGGCAAGAGCGGCCTGCGTGTTTCTGTCCCCATCATCGGTGCTATGAGCTTCGGCGACAAAAGATGGCAAAAATGGGTTATAGAAGAGGATGAAAGCCTCCCCCTCCTCAAAGCAGCCTACGACCGCGGTGTCAACACATGGGATACCGCAAATGTATACAGCAACGGCGCCTCGGAGGAGATCATCGGCAAGGCGATTAAGAAATACAATATACCGCGTCAGAAGCTGGTCATATGTACGAAGTGCTGTGGGACCGTCAGAGAGGGCAATGATCCTGAAACGATGGCTTTGCAGGACATTGATAAGACGGTGGACTATGTGAACCAGCGAGGCTTGTCGAGGCAGGGTGTCTTCGCTGCTGTCAATGCAAGTTTGAAGAGGCTGGATACGGACTACATCGACTTACTACAGATCCATCGATTCGATAAGTCTGTGCCCGTCGAGGAGACTATGAAGGCGCTGCACGATTTGGTTGAAAGTGGGAAAGTGCATTACATCGGCGCAAGTAGTATGTGGTCATACCAGTTCGCCACACTGCAGTTCACCGCCGAGAAGCGTGGTTGGACGAAATTTGTGTCTATGCAAAACGCGTACAATCTTCTTTATCGAGAGGAGGAGAGGGAGATGAATAAATTCTGTCTAGAGACTGGTGTGGGGCTGATACCGGTAGGTGGCGGTTTATGAACCAATTCCCCTCGTGAAGATTTCAGCGCCTACTGACATTCAAAAGTGGGGCCCACTCGCACAGGGCAAGTTAGCCCGGCCCCGTCACATTACCGGGAATACCATTCGTTCTACAGGCCACCCAGACCTACCCGAAGCCGACCTTTCAATTATTAGCCGAGTGGAGGAGCTCGCTAAGAAGAAAGACTGGAAGATGAGCGATGTAGCCATGGCGTGGCTCACCTACAAAGGTGTCAGTAGCCCCATCATTGGGATCAGCAGCGTGGCGAGGCTGGACGAAGCATTGGGATCTCGAGGAAAGGAATTGACAGAGGAAGAGGTGAAGCATCTGGAGGAGGCGTACGTGCCCAAGAACGTTATGGGGCATGGTTGAAGGGATGATGGCTAATGAATGACATGCAAATCAATGCCTAAAAGCCTCAAAGGAGTCTGCTTCGCATCTTTATTGCAATGAGCGGGATACAAGCTTGTGAGATGGATGAGTATTACGCTAGCCTTTTTGGTGGTGATAAGTCCAAGGATGAGTATTTAGAAAAAAATCCGCTGTAAAAATAAATCCCGCTAAGCAAGGGAACACTAGCGGGATTTCTCTCAAAAGCGGGATTAATTTGGTTAGATGTTTCCTGGACTCGAAAGACATCTCTCAACAGACTTAGTAACCCGTTTGAATGATTCATCTCTGTTGACTAAGGGGTCCTTCTGACCTTGCATTCCTACTGTGTCTTCGACTTGCCAGCACACTTGATGCAATTCCTGCAAGCTCACATTCAATGCAAGATTTACGCTTTGGAAGGAGTCACAGTTGCGCAATCACTGCTCATCTCAAGGCTACGCCGGCAGTAAATTGCTCTTCGCCACTCCACCACAACTCTTCAACAGCTGAACGGCGCACTGACCTTGCCTTGCGCATAGGCGTCCACGATCTGTTTAACAGTCACATACATGCCCGCCACACAGATGAAAGCACCTGCAGCCAATGTCGCGAAACTCAGGCCCGTCATCGGCCAATTGCTCTTCCACGCCGCCTTGCCCCCTTTATACACCCATGCATCATACAGCCAAAAAGCCCCCGCTATTCCATATGTGTACCAACTCGCAAATAGACTTGCCGCGATGCCGATCAGGTAGTTGAAGATCGGCACTCCGACTGCCAGCACAAACGCCGCAGCATTCATCAGAAACACCAGGAATATCCAGACACTCCATCCTAGCACGGTGTTGGTGTACAGATGCTTGCTCTTCCTGAAGAATCTCACAAACAGCAGCTTCGCCGCTGTGTGCGAATAGAGACTCCCCGCAATCAAAAAATTCGGTATTGCAATCCCATAAGCAGCCTTCTGCCACTTTTCAGGTAGCGAGCTGAACGCAGGCGAAGCAACAGTATCTCCGACATATATATACAGCACAACAGCAAAGACGACATAAAACGTCGTAGCGAAGATCTGCAGGACATAAGCCGCGCGCATTGCATGCGTGGGGTGCTTCATCTCGGAGATCAGGATAAAGAACATAAAGTGTCCCGCATACGCAAACACCGGATTCGTAACGGAGATGAAAGCGGTGACAAATTCCGTTGAGACCGCTATACTGTAATCTGCGAGAGGGAAATTCACGCCTGCGCCTACCATACCGACGATCCCAGCGATGAGTATGCTGAAAACGCTAGGGACGCTGAGCCAGCTTAGGCGCTCGAGTGTGCGTGGCAGACTGCAGACAAACGTCGGGATGGTAAAGATGCCGGTGTAAAGCATCAGGCAGAGTTTGCTATTCGAGAGAGAACCCAAGGCAATCTGGCCGGCGAGCAATTGACCGCCGGTAGCAAAGACCGCAAACACAATTGTGCCAAACGATAGCACTTCACGGCCAAGCGGACCTGCGAGGATCATGCCTGCGTCGCCCATATTGTGCACTAAAGGGAGCACTTGTCAGCACATCTTCCTTATCAAAAAGAGGGAATAAGTGTCGTACCTTCTGGATGCCTCAGCTTGAATTGAATCAGGATCCAGCTGGTAAACAGGCCGAAGGCGCCGAGGAAAACGATGAGAACGATCCCCGGTACAAGGCCCACTACTGCGAGCGAGGAGGGTAGAGAAAGCATGCCATTGCTGACAATCTCTGCAATCATGAGGACTGCGACGAGCTCCCATGATAGAGTCTTGTATTGAATCTTGAAGAAAATGACGGATTAGTCAATTGAGTGACAATCGGTACAGAGATCTATTCGAAACTTCGAAGACTTGTACGAAGCAGAGTAACAGGATAGAGGCATTGTAATCAAGCGTTGGAATGAACGAACATCATGGTCCTCCTCATGTCCAAAGACATCAGTATCATGAAAGGTAGCTTCGGCCAAAGGTTCGTGAAGAGTCTCTTGGCCCTCCAAAGAGGAGTCTGAAAGATCGCGTTTCTCATATTTGTCTGCCATTCCTTGCTCCAAGTAAAGCCTTACTCCAGCTGTGCAGCTGCAGAGAGAAGAGAAGAAACACCATCGTGCAAGATGGGTACTTTAAGCTGAGGATCTTGGATCCAGCTGGAAGCTTGAGCCTTGTCCCAAATAGGAAGGTGCTTTGAGATAAGCGATCGCTAGCGGGGAAGACTTGGAGGGTTTTTCTGAAACGAAAGTGAGGCGCAAGGATTGGATGGGTAAGAAGCGCGAAGATTCCATGACCTCTGCGTCTCCACACAGCATGGATTCATAGTGTACGCAGCAATATCGGTTGTTTTCAAATCCGTCAATCCTTCAAAGAACACATGATGGGAAGATTGGGGTCAGAATCAGCCATGGCTATTCTGAGAGAAGGTGCCGCAGCCACTCCTGCACCGGTCTAACAGAACGGAAACAAAAGAACGTCCGGTGCGAGCAGACCCCAAGCCTCCTCCTCGTAGCAAAGCCTAGTTTTATAGCATCGTCAAAATATCTCACGCTCAAGCCGACTCTTTAGCGCAGGACACTGCGTCATTCGCGCTGATCTGAGAAGGAACTGGACCATTTCCAAGGAGGTAGCATTCTTTGAGCACTCTACCAAATGATCAGCTCCGCAAGCTGAGAGCAGCTCTGATGGCTTTTTCATGGTTTCGCTACCGCTGTGCCTGCAAGTTATCTCGGTTGGGCCCGTATCTAAACCTAGATCGGACAGTGCTTGAGATCTTGCTTGCTCGATGGCTCTGCTAATTTATGCTTTTCGGACCAGTCATAGTGCGTATTCAGCAAGGCTACATCTGAGAGATCTCAATAAGTCACATTGATATGAGCTAGATGTCGCCCACATCCTTTTCCTAATTGCCGTTGCATGCTCCCTGAGAGCCGTAATTTGATTTTTCTCACTCGTTACTAATCTCATGTGGCTAGTTTCTAGTCAGGCACAGGTCGAACAAGGCAGTCGAATCTATGGTATGCAATGCTAAGAAGGTGTCATGCTTATTGCATTTTGCTATGAATCTACTTGCCCTTTACTGCTGTCCCTTTCATCCCCTTTTTGGACAATACAAAAGGCTGTTGATTCCCTCTCTATCTTGGTTCGGGCCTTCGTCCGGCGAGAAGCACTCAAAACTCGTTTATTTCACCGTCTAATTCCACATCCACATCCATATCAGAAAACACCATAGGCGTCTATATCACAGGGTTGACGTTGACAGTAGGGCTCTTGGCTACCACGTCGGCTCTTCTGGCGTCAAATCCCTCCACAGGTTGCTTGGCCGAGTTTCAGACCCCCACTTCGGACGACTGGGATTTGATCAATACTTCAGTATACCTGAACGATTGGTGGGTCAACAACAACGAAAATTGGTCAGATTACGGAGGCTTTGCCAGTGCCTTTTTACATCAATTCCTTGGAGTCGACAACTACGGCAACCACTCCACCCCCTGCAGCTTCGACTTTGAATGTGACCCTACCATCGCCGCCGCACGCCAAGACATACAATGGGCCTTCTACGTCTTCAAATCAATGCAAAAATTCTGCTAGTGCTACACGCAAAAGGAGGCCGCGCTCCAGATAAGCGGCATCGTAGCTGCCCTTTCCTAGGATGACTGGACTACCATTTTCTACGAGACACCGCCAAGCGTCACCGGTTTAAATGAGGTTCTCGGCGGTCTTGGTACTCTGGCAGGAGTAGCCGCCGCCTTGATTGGCATTGCCGGCGTAGGTCATGTGTGTCTCGTATAAATTTATCCACATACTAATTAACGTGATAGTGCTCCCGTCGCTGCCCCCTGTCGCAGACGCTTTGGCTGCCAGTGCAACTGGCGCCCTTAGTGCCTTCACTACCCAGAACGCCCCGTAAATGTCCTTTTCCTACCCTTATCTCAATCCCCACTGATTTTGTTGATCTAGGACCGATAATACCTTCGCGTATGCGGCAAGCATTGGCGGGAGCTTGGCGACTTACATTCAAAGTGGGGTCGCAGGCTACAATAATATGTTTCAAGAAGCCGTGCAGGGAATTGCACTCAATGGCCAGGACCTCCGCGATTTCCTCGCTCATAGAAACTGTTTTGCCTCCGCTGATATGGTCGTGAATAACGAGGCAACGTACTGGAACGCAGTACTGCAGTCCAGAGCTATCAACTATCTTTAGAATCAGCAAAAGGTTTGCATCGTTGGTGGCGGTAAATGTGACGACTCGGACGGCGTGGGCAGCGGCCCCCAAGGAGCGAAGTGGTACAATAAAGACACCAACTAGGCATGGTATCTCTACTACTGGCAGGAAGACTCCGGCGTCTCCGACGCCGATAGGAAAGGTTGGGGATATGTATAGGACCCACCCGGTGCGACAGCGATTAGTGCTGGAAAGTTTACTAGTGTTAGTATCCCCGTAAGCTTGATCAATTAAGATTAATCATCCGTATAGCTATGACTAATAACTGCCTGACAAAGGACACCTTCCACTCTTCCTACGATTCCTACAACGTAGCGCAGTATAGCTACACCACCGACATCGCAAACAGCCGCATGCTGACCGTTCTCAGAGATGGCTAGGGCAATCCTCGTGCTAGTGGTGCAGTATGGGAAGGCACCTGGACTATTCCAGTCTGCGATATAAACTGGCCTGCATCGCAGGATATGGATCAAAAGCAATTCGTTCTGCAGCCGTACGGTGATCAAAATATTTTGTGGGGACCGATTTACAAAGGTGATGGGGCAATCACGAACGCTTTTTACACAGCGGCAAACTTGGAGGGGTTTCAGAGTCCAAGACATGCTTGTCCTGAGGGCCCTTGGAAGCGGGGGAGCAAGAGTGGTTGAGGGGCAGCAGAGGATTGGCGTCGAGTCTGTAAATGGATTTCTCGAGGGCTTCAGCAGAAGAACGATCTCAACACAGCTAAGGTAAGTTGAAGCTTGGCAGTTCAGCCAGACTTGCAATTAAAAACCTCCAAAGTCTTCCTACCGCCCCAAACCTAATTAGGATGGGAAGACCCTAAAATTTCCAAATTCATCCACGAGAGCGAGATATAGAGGGTGTAGTCCACAGCCACCGGGTTGATCCGAGAGGTGGTATTCAGGCAGACTACTTGGCTTGTATGACTTCTGTGTGGCGGAATCCAAATATGGCAAGAGCGAGTCGTTATTTCTTATTAGAAATTGGAAAATCCGATAAAGTCCGAACACCTTCTAACATCAGTATCCATTTACTTCACCTTCTCTAAAACTGATGGCCTGAACCTCTGTCTATCTCAGCTTTGTCATCGCCATATTTGCAACAAAACCCATCCTTATAATGACTGACACAATGACGGCCACCAAAGCCAACGGAGACAGACAGGTGGAAGATATTTTCTATGAAGAAGTCCTTGAGAAGGAGCCTGTGTAAGTTGTCGCGTCCGAGCTCCATTTACTTACGTACCATTCCCAGGGATCCACTATGACTCCCTCGTCACAGTCTTAATAGGTCTCGATAAAGAGGTCTTCCAGCTCTACAAAGGCCTTCTCTGCTGCTCCTCCTTTTTCGAAGCAGCTTTCAACGGGAAATTCTAGGAAAACGGAGGCTCAGTCGAGCTCCCAGTCTAAAGCTCCTCCACCTTCAAATTCTATATCCACTGGCTCCATACAAAGAGCCTCCGCGGCTACTTTTATTCCACAACGACCAAGCCAAGGTTGAAGTCGTTCGAGACAGCGGCTCTCGCCGGGCGAGACGAATTGAGTAAGCACGGGTTGTACCAAATCGACGATACGAATAAGAAAAGGCTCGCCTACGGGCTCGCCCAATATGGCGACCTGCATTGCCATTCTCTGATCGAGCTTTACATACTGGCAGACACGCCCTTCCTACACGGACTCAGACGCCATCATATCTGAGCTGATCTCGGTATACAGATATTCAGTTCTGGATACCCTCGAGGGTCTCAAGATTATAATTTTACCATTTTGGTCCAGCACCTTCTCCTGACCAGCTTGGATTCCGCACCCCTCCTCGAGCGTTAACTGGGCCTGGGAGAAGCTGCCATCGGATTCACCACTGCGCAAAGTGCTCGTACTGCTCTTCGCCGACAATGGCTCGCCCGCGTTTTTATCGGATCAGGAGTTTTGCTTGGGATTCTTGGGCTTCTGATTCAATGTCGTTGTCGCCCGCTGGAGTGACGATCGGTACTCTACACCTTGGGCGAGGGAAGGCATGATTTGCAACTTCCATCACCATGATGTGCCTTGCGAGTTCAGTCTTGAGCACTGGGAGGGCTGCTCCTATGGCGATGGGGGATGCGTTGATGTAATTCGAGTTCGCCTGTTGCAGGTACGAGACAAGATGACGTGGTTCTGGCTTTGTAAGCTTGTATTTGACATAGCTACTGTGGAATCAGAGGAGTGGATCACGCTAGGAAGATACCAGTCACTATCAGCAATCGAATTTGACAACCATTCCTCGCGATAGAAGACCGTGCTGAGCCAGATTTAGCTTGATCAAGGAGAACGCTTCAGTGTTGGCTCATTGGAAGATATAGTACTAAGACATTGAAATTTACCGATTCGGTCACCTCTAACTACCCGCAGCTCTACCCCCAGAACAACGCCCCAGCACTAAAGCAATAGGCTTCTAAGCCCCATAACACACTCTCTAACAATATGGGGCTGTCATGGCACCTACACCCCAATGCGCCATAAGGGTAAAGATGTTGATTTTCGGGCTGCCAAGCTTGGATCGGTAGATTTCAAATACACCCGATTGTATCAAGCCCAGCGCTTAATAGACGCGCGTTTGCATGAAGCTAAAATATCTTGGTGGTCTGCATGGCTCAGCCACTAAAGTCTGGAAATTTACCGCAACTTTGATCCCAATAATTGCAAACTATTAAACTTCTCAAGGCATTTATGGGAGCCATTAGAGGGAAAATCCGGGGCGTTAAAGATCCAATTAGGGCTGTCGACGCCAATAAAAAAGGGCGGTGCCACACTCCTGTCCCATACCTCTGCCGAACCGTTGTGATGGTACAACGTGACCGGGCACTTAGAGATGCCATGCGTCGAACATTCCACAGCCAAAACTCTGACCGGCTATGCCGTAAAACTGTAGGCATAGTATCACGGTCTTACTCCCCTTGACTTGGCTCTCACTGGGGTGTTACAGTCGTTTTCGAACAGGCTTGAGAAAGTCTCCTATGGCTTCGACAGGAAGACAGATTTAATCCATCATATAGCGAAAATGTTTAGCGTCACGAGGAAAAGTATCCGGCATCACGTGGATACCCTGGCTTTGATGTGACATTCAGGTTCTTTTTTGTGATTTTCTTCAGTGATACCAGGTTGCTGAGGCCTTTGGAAAGATCCTTCCTACGTGCTTGAGCACTGGCTCACATTTTAGAGACCATGAGCTTTGCAGAAGTATGGACGACCAACGCTCCACGAGGGATTGGTCTCCTGGTACAGACTCTTGTTGTGGAGGTAATACTTGAATCAGTTTCGTAACCGGATGACCTGATAGACACGTTGGAAAACGCGCATTCACGAACGGTGAAATAGGGCTTGTAATGTAAGACATTGCTCTTGAAATTATGTCAAGGATGTTGGGAACAGCAGGACATTGTAATCGTCTCTACTACCTTATACCGAACCCGACGGGCCTTGTGTTACATTCACGCTCCATTGACCAAAGCCAAGCAGGATTCGCAGAGGTCGACACAGGGCGATAACGAGTAGCAGTCTGCTATTGTTCTCATCAACACAGCTAACTTATGCAAACGTAATTTAGCTCAATGACCCTACTGAAGGTTTCGAATTCACTTAACCCATTACAAACTCTTCTCCTACCTCTCACGTTTCTTCAATTATTCAACACCTTCCATCACGCCTAAAACTACCAGCCACATCAGCGATTCCACATATGTCAAGACCTTGTGAGCAAACCGGCGTCCTCATGACAAAGACCGAAGCAAAAGGAGAGCAAATGGACACCTTGTCCAAGATACCAGATGAAGACGCCTCGTAAGTCCCACCACTTTACCCCTCACCCAAATCACCAAAGCAGTCTACTAACAAGCCGAAGCTTCCTCTACGACACCTTGGTCGTCGTACTTGTCGGTCCTGAAAAGCATCGCTTCGACCTATACCGTGGCCTCTTATGCAAGACTTCGGACTTCTTTAAGGCTGCTTTCGAAGGGAAATTTATGGAAGCTGAAGGCACGTTGGCCTTGCCTGAACAAGACCTAGGACTGTTCAAGTACTTCATTCACTGGCTGTACACTGGTAGCCTGCGCGGGTATCTCTATCCGCCTACCAAGAAGCCCACTCTCAAAGAACTGAAGGATGCTGTCGAAGGGAAGCTATTGAGCGATAAAGGGGACACTAACGTCCTAGCCTTCAACCTTGCCAACTATCGCGATGCTCACTTCCACACCCTCGTTCAGCTATACATCCTAGCGGATACTCTTCAAGTGAAAGGTTTGCAGGATCGAATCATCACCTTGCTCACTGAGGTTTATGGGTATGCATCGATAGAGGATGTACCTAGCGGCTGCACGCTGCTCTTCTGGAGCAAGGTCTTCAATCGACCAAACGATATACCGTCACCAGCGAAAAGCATTAACCTGGCATTCAGAATGCTACCACAAGGCGATCATCTCCGCAATGTGCTCCTATTACTCTTCGCTGACAACGCAAACAATAATTTCGAGAAATACTACGCCAAGTCTTTCGAGAAATGTTTCCTGGTTTCGTATTGCAACACAATGTTGTGGCGGTGGGCAGAGGTTTCGTCCACAACAGAGTGGGAGAAGGATGGCATGGTTTGCAATTTTCACAAACATGATGTGGAATGCTCTTCAGACGCAAAGCACTGGGATGGATGTGACCTGTTGTATAAGCATGGGCTTGAAGAACCGTAGTGTTCTGATGCTTCGAGATGAGGTTAACACCTGCTTTGAAGCGTCGAAGGCACGTGGCATATTGACTGCAAGCCTTGTAGAAGCAGATTGGGAGCTGATGAGAATGGTATCGAGGAAATGATAGCGCACGATCGGACCTGTACCGGCAAAGGTATTGTCTCTCGCCACACGAGCCGCAAATATCCCACTCTGACAAAATTGATCATCAACAACCAAAAAAACCCGCACCTTTCCCTTTCCAGCGCGCACCGCAATCCCATCCCGTTCCCTAAGAAACCTCTTCCCGCCCACGTGCCTCCACACCACAATCACACCATCCACTATCGCTTCTTAGCCGGCTCTCCAGGAGACTTCTTAGTTCTGTAGATCCCACAACCCATCAACCCCACCTGTTCGTATTTTCGCAATCCGATCTCCACCTCACATCATCTCATCCAATTCTTCATCGCACGTTCTCACCCACGTTCTCACATTCCCACACCTCCATCGATAATCTCCGAAAGGAATTCTAAAAGTGGGCTGAGCTAGGAGAAGCCTGGTGGCCCTGACCGACCTCACACCAAGAACCACCGAGCAGATTTGAGAAGCTTCTGGCCTCTTGTGCGGGCCACGTTGATCTCACAGACTCGGTAATTAATTCCCATTATTGGCGTTCTGGCCAGAGCGACCTCACACCAAACACGCTTTTTAGCTGTTTAGATCGTGTCTGTAGATTTAGGCCGAGTAAGTAAACGTTAGATATTCACGCACTAGATACCAATACTGTACGCGCTAAGTATCAATGGCTTTCTGGCGTACCATAACTGCCAATGCCGCTGCCATAACAATACAACTATATATGTCGCTAAATAGTATGCAGATCAACAATGCAAAGTGGGGTATCCCAATGTCCAAGTCTAATAAACAGATGGGGTATAGTATGCAAAACAGATATCGATGCCGCTCGCTGCCCTTCCAATGAATCATGAACACCTTCGCTAAAGTAGACTAGATGGTAGTGCCGTGGTGGTAGATGGAATCGTAATACAACCAACATAATCAACCCAGACAGATCGTATAGGCCATATTACCCGCGAACTTTTCATTACTGCTTGATAGCCACAGCCCAAGCTCCCAATACACTGCATTTGTGTCTGTAGTCATCATCGATGAGCTCCATAACCGTAGAGTCTATGCTTCCAGTCGTAGCTGGACTATTGACCAGAAGTCTGTTCCCGCCCTTGGCATCAGGCGTGCCCCAGTCGGCCCAGACGGGTGAGCCGACTTCCCGGCCAGAATTGGGGTCGAAGTATCGGATGAAGGAGATCCAATAGCTTTGCATCATGGGGATGATGGGCGCATTCGTAGTCTTGTAGCTCGCTGGATTCGACTCGCCCCATACAGCGCTCTGTTCGGCCACGTGTGGTACTCCGAGACCTGCGTTGTATTGTCCAGGGTCGCTAACGTTGTAGTGGTAATTCCAATTACCAGCCGTGGGGTTTTTGACGGCGTAGTGCGCGGTGACGTTGTTCATGAAGAAGCCGGGGCAGACGTAGCGCTGGTCGCCGTAGGCGTCGGCGGTGGAGCGCCAGTATTTGCCAGTGTTGGTGCCGATGTTGGAGTATGTGTTTCGGTCTTGGTTTTCGGGCGGGTAGAGTGCTTGGATGGTGTCCAAGTTAGAATCATTGAGGAGGGGATATTGCGCTCGGATGAAATTGTTGCTCTCCTCGACAGTGTCCGTTTCGTTCTTCGGGACGAAGACGGTGCCTTCGTTGCTGACGTCGCCGTAGATGGCGGGAAGCTTGAGGTAGCGGCCCGTATTGAAGAGGTCCATCGTGTAGCCTTGGATGAAGTCCATGTCTAGAGTTGGATTGTAGGCGAAGAGGGGGTCGGCATTTGTGTTTCGGTAACGGGTCATGATGTTTTGCGTCTGGAACGTGGTGATGTCCAGGCTGCGGAGGCAGGAGAGGGTGTCGGACTTGCCAGTCGTTTGTTCATCGCATTTCGTGCGGTTCACGAGCTCGTCATATTGGTATTGCGATTCGTCGACCGTGCGTAGAGCGCCGAACGACTGTGACTCGGCGATAGTCGCGTGAAAGAGGTTGTCCTGACGGCCGCCGTAGGCTGCGAGTTGAAGCGTCACGCTACCTGCGCCGGCAGAGGCACCACCGAGCACGACGTGTCCTGGGTCTCCACCAAACTTGGCGATGTTCTGGTTCACCCATGTGAGCGCCATGCGCTGATCCTTCAGGCCGTTATTGAGGCTGGCGCCCTTTTTGATCTCGGCGGAGGAGAGGAAGCCGTAGGCGCTGACTCGATAGTTGATTGACACGACCATGATGGTACCGTTCGAGGCCCGCACCAGACTGCTACCATTCTGGGTGGGATAGGCGTTATTGAAGCCACCACCTTGCATGAAGAAGTAGACTGGCAGCTTCGATGTAGCGGTGACATCGGCAGGCGCGTATATGTCGAGATTCAGGCAGTCTTCACCCTCATTGCCCGAGAAAGGTTTCCCATCAGTTAGCGAAGCTCGCGTTCCTATACAATTGTGACCGCGCTGTGAGACGTTAGCTAGTGACTACCGAGATGGGGAAGGGGCGAGTATACCTTTGTAGCTTTTTGTAGTGTGCTGTTTTTTTGCACATCCAAAGGCGCCGCGAACCTCAACTCGCCAACAGGTGGTTGGGCGTACCTGACGCCGAGCCATTGACTTATGCCGCCGGGGTATGTATCGCCTTGATATTTGCTGTAATCAAGGTCGACGACGGGACCTAAGACTTCTTGTGGTGTGGGATATGTTGAAGGGGAGGCTCGAGAGGGAACGGACTCTGGCTTCTTCCCTACCGTCAAGCCAATGCTGAGGCCGAGTAAAAGACCGAGGAGAAGCATTGTGATGAGGGTTGAAAGCCAAAAAATCTGGGAGGAAAAGAGTCTCCTCCAAAATGGCATTCGAGCATGGGTTTGGGTGAATGCCTCGTCCTTATTCGTGCCATTGAAAAATGAACTGCTTGGTGAGGGGGCATTACCTCCGCTTCCTCTTTGTTGTTCCATTGTGTATGCAACAAAGGATTTATTGAACGCCAATATTATGTAATTTACATGTTAGTATGGTCAGGAGGAATATCTTCTGACCAGGTGTCTATATGTACAGAGGCAATGAAAGCGCGGGAAGGTTCAAAGGACCTTTTTTTGGACGTAGAACAAGTGACACAAAGGATGAAAAAAGAGGCTTGTGCAACTAAGTACCTTCCTTATTGTACAAAGAATAGAAAACGGGTCAATGAACCCTGAGGTGCTAAGGAAGGCAGGGAGCTGTTGTAAGGCAGTCCTAGGCCGTAGACACCGCCCATTGGGATGGGTTGTGATGTAACAGATGTTCGAGGCGCCCAGCGCGAGAAGTCCTAATTGCATTGTTTAGAGTCCAGCTCGCAGCTTACAGGGGGGGGGGCCGCGTGCGAGGCGTGCCTCGATTACTTTACTTTACTCACTCGGTCCGTTTCAAGCTTTCACTGCCGGTTGGTTTCCGGGCGAATAGAAAAGCTTGACCTGCCAATGTGATGTCCCTGTTGGCCATGTTGACTAAGCTGACTATGCCAAATGTCCAATGGTTCGTGAGTTAGCGAAGAGGCTGAAGCCCCAATAAGGATGGAGGCTTTGGGCATTGCTTGCTTGCGCCCGAGATTATTTGTTAAGAAGTATATCGACCTAACCTCGCTGCCACTAAATCCCGAACGAACTAATGTCTCGAATTCATTGTTTAGCAATGTATTTGGTAGAACTATTTACTTTGACGGCCTGACGAAATGTATGACGGCTCCGCTTGCTGTAAATTCTGTCAAGCTTCGCGTCAAGCTTCGCTGTCATCGCTAACCATGGACGCACGCGATATTCTTCCAATCCAACGATCAACAATGCTAATCCGATTCAAATCATCTCTCCGCACATTGACAACTTTTCTCGCTCGTTGCGCAGTTGCACCTGTATTATTAGGACTCTCAGCCGGCGTGTGCTCACTGTCAAACTCTCCTCGGACTGCGTCTTGAGTTCCCTCATGCGCAGGCCGTTTCAAGATCGATGCAGGCTGTGCAGGCTGTGCAGCTGGCCCTGCCCGCTCATGGGCCGTGCCCCGATCTGTGTGATCCCTTGCCTCACGAGATGTTTGTTGTTGTAGGCCTGATTGCGGCAATGCGGCAATTGTAGACAAGGATCCTGACTCAGCCTGGTCCTTGCGCAATATCCGGTTGTTTCTCGCTTCATATTCCAATAATGCATGTCGGTCTCTATCGGTCATACTGTTGAATATTTTGTAGTCTTTCTCCATCTCCTCCAGGGATTTCAAACCATGTGTATGTCTTTCTTCTCTTTCGGCTGCTCTTGCTGACTGGGCCACCCCAAGCGTATCCCAGCTATCAAAGGAATCCGGTGAGCCAGTTTTTTCATCATCCCAGCTGTTGTCCATTTCAAACCTGTCGTCGATACGACGTCTATTTCGTTTACTCCGTCTTTGGAGGAGATAGACAACGGCTCCCGTCATGATAAGAACCAGTGCTGCCCCAACGGCAGCCCCAGCAACGATGGTGATTGGTGGAGAATTCCTGAGGGTTGGAGTTGCCGATGTTGAGGTGGCTGTAGGATTGGGTGCTGGAGTGATCCCAGGGGAGGTGGTCGCTGTTGGCAGTTCTGTCGACTTTCGGGTTGCTGAAGGGTTATTCAGAGCTTGCTGATTTGCGGGTGTGAATGGTATCGGTTGAAGAGCTACTCCAGCTGTAGGTTGATCCGTTTGGGCAACTATTGCGGTTGTATGTCCTGAACTGTCGATGAGGTAAGTGGTTTCTTCCAGCCATGGCTCTGTTGCTGGAGGTGTCCCAATATCGATCACTACCATGAATGAATCTGTGTATATTGTTTTGGTAGGCATCTTGGCTTACGTGCACTGCACGATGTGGATTCGGGTAGTTTCACCACTATGCGGACTCCTTGCACGTTGGTGGAGTAAGAGATAGAGAGAAAAGACTTAGCCTGTGTAACGCATAAAAATCGGCAGAGTGAGGGCACTCCGCGGCTGGTTAGACGTCATACGTTGAGATTTGAGATGGAGTGATTATTCCAGCTTGACCAGTGATTCATGAATTCTGGAATTATTGCAATAGAAAGGAATGTTTTCGGTGGGTACGTGTTTGAAGACTACCATCTGTATTTCTTTGTTGTCAGTCCTTCTTCGAGATTTAAATATCTGCACACGTTTTCATGAACCTAATGCCCCAATGTGTTTACATAATCTGGACTAGATACCCAGCTGTAGTGATCGTTTCCTGCACCCATTGTAAGACCGCTCAGGTCCCACGAATTCGACTGGATGCCTTTCTCCACGCTCGACCCCTGGCCTCCAAGCCAAGCTTAGCTAATCTTGTGCGTGGCGATATTTCGCATCACTGTGACTGAATCACTGTAACCACTGCTCACATGATACAACCTGCCCCGCAGCTCGAGGCGAAACATCTTCCTACCCGTTTTATGGGAATCCCGTTCGTTTCATCCGCAGCGAATGGATTTAGCTGCGTTGCGCAGTCAGCGGTTTAAGAATACAGCCTGAAGTTCGTTCATGGCACGAGAAGCTGCGCTACGTAGTCACTTCATTATCTGGTCATTGTACGAGTAAGCGTCAGGGTAGGCATGGGAATGTGTGTTCTCGGTTCCGATAATGCTTTTCCAACGGCCTAGTTCTACTGTACTCTACCGCCTTGTGGGGTTGCTTGGCGTGGAGAATCCTTCCCGCCGTCTTTGTTCTCTGACCGCCAACATACTTCTAAATTAGACAACTGACCTCGTGACCAGAACCACTGGGAGATTTTTCAACGTTGCGCGCAAAAGCTATGCTACTGTTGTGATTGTGGCAATTCGACGATGATACGTGACAAGGAAGCCCCAAGGAAGCCCCCGTGCTCATTGCGCCTGCCAACGCCCGCCAACATCCAGCGCAGGCTCGGACTCCGTACCATGGATCTTACAGTCATCCTCCAGCAGCCGAAAACTTTGATCCGACATCATGATACCTAGATAATTAACTTTACATTCCTTTGTCCTCGAGACACACCACTCTACCATCCTATTACCCCTAAGAAGTCGTCTTTCTTCACCGTTTCCACTTTTCTTTTATTAGCTCTCTATATGACAGCTGGTCTCCCAGTATTTCACGTCTGCTGTTGACAGTTGTCCAATACAATCCGTGAAGCTCTGGATCATTATTGACCTCTAGACGGTCAATCAACGGTGCCACTAACACCAGTCGGGATGGTAACGAACGCCCAAGAAAGCGATTTTGCAATACAGCAAATCCAGGAACCCGAACCTACCGCCGACGAACATAACAATGTGACAACCAAGATCTCAGGATGGAAACGGTTGCTTCGTGCAAAGCCAGCTGCTGTGCACGAGCCATCCAGCTCGGCAACCTCAGTGGAGGATGAATACCAAGACTTGAAGTCAAAGCCCGAAAAATGGAGCTTGGGAGTCTTGAATGACAGGGAAACCGATGAAGTCCCAGGTATATCCTAAGCGCTGTGCGCTCATCCTTTGGTGCAAGCTCTCTACGAGTCAAAAGCATCAGAAGAATCGCTCGTTGGATGCTTTCGCAGTTGGCAGTAGGCTGACTCAAACGCGGCGCAGGCTCTATCCTTCTCATGTCCAACACCTCCCGCAATGAACCTCTCGGTCTTCAAAACGCACCGGCGAGAACGTCGGTCTCCTCTCTACCCTCGCCCTTCCCCCCACACTCAAGATCCTCTAGTCAAGGACCCCCTAAATCAAGGCGAAAATCTGCACCAACTGTGGATGAAAAGAAGACAACCAAAGACGGTAGATTGATACTGGATCCTCAGCCTGACGACTCGATGAACGACCCTCTCAATTGGCCGGCATGGAGACGAGATGTAGCTCTGCTATCGCTCGGCTTTTACTGTTGCCTTGGCGGAGGCATGACGCCAGTGCTTGCCGCTGGATTCTCAAAGGTTGCAGCTTCCTACCATGTCTCCATCCCCCAGGTGGCCCTTACTACTGGACTTTACATGATGGGGCTTGGTTTAGGATCAGTAGTCGCATCCCCGACTGCAATTTTATACGGGAAACGCCCGGTCTATATCGCAGGTATAACGATGTTCATAGTGAGTTCGATATGGTGTGCGCTATCACCCAATTACGCCTCTCTAGTTGTCGCTAGGGTTTTCATGGGGTTCGCAGTGAGCCCGGTCGAATGCCTACCATCGGCTACAATCGCTGAAATCTTCTACTTGCACGAACGAGCATATCGACTGGGCATATACACCCTGTTATTGTTGAGCGGTAAGAATTTGATACCGCTCGTTAGTGCAGCTATCATACAAGGTTTGGATTGGCAATGGGTCTTCTGGTCAGTATTCGAGACTTCGATTGACAAGCGTCCAAATCTTAATTATCCTCAGGATTGTGGCTATGGTCGTTGGATTCTGTCTTTTCCTTATGGTCTTTTTCGTACCCGAAACCTTTTGGGATCGTACTCCTCGGCCACGTTCGAAGCTTCGGAAACAAGCCCTTGCAAGTTTGTCCAAGATTTTCTCCAACCCAACGCGCATGGAGTGGCCCGCCGCATCTACCGGTAGCGACGGCTCTGCAGACATGAGAAAATATGCAATTGGCAATGCGGCGTCTTCGGCAGACCCACATCGTGTGACTATCGCTGAAAGAAGACAGAATAAGATTCAACATCACGTCGGTTTTGCTGGGCAAGTGGACGACGTGGAGACCAAGACTGGGACTGAAGAATCGAATGATCAGAAGGGGCTACACCTGCCTTCAATACCAGTCTCTAGCCGAATATATTCTCCACAAAACAATCTAGGAGGAAAAGATCGTAGTCCAGAAGTCTCGGTACCTGGGTCACCAGCAAGTCATAGTCTTGCGGCGAATGTGACGCCTAGAGGCGAAGGGCCTCGAACGCCCGGCCTACACAGCTTCAACTCTCCATACTACGTAAATTATGAAAAGCCAGACACAGACTACATGAACAACGAACATGAAGAACCTGAAGCAGCGTCAGAGACGCCTGGCTCTGTAAAGGGCGATCCCGGCACCACAGCACACAGTGAGAAGTCTCCAGTATCTGGAGGGCCGCGCTATACAGCATTCCTTCGGACCCAACCACCCAAGCCTTACAGACAGACCCTAAAACTTTGGAATGGAAGACTTTGCCAGGACGATTGGCTCAAAGTCGCTTTCCGCCCTTTCATCCTATTCGCATACCCGTCAATACTGTGGAGTACGCTAGTCTACTCGCTCAGTATAGGCTGGTTGATCGTTCTCTCGGAATCCGTTACTGTGATCTTCCAGAACAAAGATACCTACAATTTCACCGCTCTCCAGACGGGTCTAGTCTACATCTCTCCATTTGTAGGGGGTGTTTTAGGAACGGCGGTCGCTGGTAAAGTTAGCGACATCATTGTACGATCCATGAGTCGACGTAACGGCGGCATATATGAGCCCGAATTCCGCCTCGTCATGGCTATTCCAATAACTCTTGCGACTTGCATTGGTCTGATGGGATATGGCTGGAGCGCTGAAGAGAGGGACAACTTCATTGTGCCAACGGTGTTTTTTGGAATCATCAGCTTTGGTTGCGCCTTGGGTAGCACTACAGCCATCACTTTTGCTGTCGACAGCTACCGCCAGTATGCAGGTGAGGCGCTCGTCACGCTGAATTTCTCGAAAAGTAAGTCACATTGCACCTCAAAAGGGGATGTATGTGCTAACGTAACAAGTAGACATCTTCCACGGCCTAGTCTTCTCCCTTTTCTTCAACCGCTGGCTCGAAGCCGACGGCGCGAAGAAAACCTTTGTAGCTATTGGAGGCATTCAACTAGCCTGTCTTGCAACAACCGTGCCGATGTATGTATATGGAAAACGGGCCAGGATGTGGACTGTGAGGAAGAATTTTATGGAGAAGTTTTGAAGATAGCAAAGATGAGGGTAGAAGCATGTTGGATATCTATACATAGTCGAGCTGAGAGCGAGGCGTTGGGAGTCTTCAATGTGGGCTTAGCGTGGCATCTCCGGATTATGAATTGTTGCGGAGGCGGCACTGTCATTAGCATAGCGCGCAGGCTTGCAGATCGCATATGGAGTACATAGGCATACCCCTCTTTAGGCTGGGTGAGGTGAGAACTTTATGGCTAAATGGAGGTATCTTCTATTTCCAAGTAGGCGCACTGCAGCTAGTACTAGGTCTATCATCTTCATCGCTAGTCCCGCACCATCAGCACCAAAACCTCTGGTCAAACACACCAATCGCATTTCAGGAGTTGTTCAGCGACTTCAGCCATGATTTGAACTTGCACTACACGCAAGTGCCCTGAGACTAAACTCATTTGTTCCTTCTGCTTCCGTTGACACCAAAAATCCTCGACCCCCACCTCCACAACTCTACCAGGAAACACTCACCATGAACCTTGGTCCCTTTCGTCAGGTTCTGGTGGTGTGAGGACCGTACTGAAGCTTGTGCGCACCGGCCCTTCTCGCCACACTACGATGGCACATGTCCGACTTTCCGCCCCACGTTCCACTCTCGTTTGGGAATCGGTTACGTGTGGCGTGGTATCTGATGGAGGTGTTCCTGCGTCCAGTGGGTACGGTGGTAGTGAGGGTACCTTGGTATGGCATTTGATGTCCTGGTGTCTGGCGGCGTACGATGCAGGCATTATCCTAGTATGGGGATACCTAGCATGTGGATGCAAAGGATAAGCATAAGCCAAGGGTGGGCTATCACGTTCGAGGTTTCGATTTTCTGTCAAGGGTACTGAGCTAGCTTGGGGAACATCAATTGATGTTTACGGTACTGCGTTTCCTTTTGTTCTCTCACGTCCCATCTTCTCCCTTCTCCTAAGTCGCCTGTTGGCATTTGGTCCACGGTTTTTACAAGAGATATAATACTCCGGACGGTGCATACGACCTTCCTATAATGACGATTCTGCCATTGGCCACCCCGCCGGCGAGCAGAGAGTGTTCTGCCAAGCAGAAACACCTCGACCCCTCCACCACGATTGGCGCAGCCACAGCACTGGCTGCTATCTGCTATCGGCGACGATAGAAGTAAAAACGACCTCTAGGTCTCTACACAGTACTCCGTGCACAGATCGAAGATGGGGCCACGGTCATTCGCCAGCGACTCGACAAAAATCATGCATGTAGCTGTCTTGTCCGTGTTCTGCTTCCTCGCGCTTGTCGCTGTCATTTTCAGACTCTGGGCGAGGAGGATACAGAGGTGTAGGTGGGAGTGGAGTGACTACCTGATCATTGCGGGTTTGGTATGAATTGTTTCACATGCTCAAAGTATGGCCTGTCGTTCTGACACATGATAGATCTGGGCGCTCACTTTGAGTGCTTTCGCGATGCACTGTGAGTCTCTTAGTTTATGCGATTGAGCAGCACGAGCTGATGTTTTCAAAAGCGAATATCTACTGGGATCTGGGAGGTGGAATGACTGAAATCGGTAATCCGCACGCTATACAAACTCTTGTTATTAAACAGGTCAAGGTATAAAAACTTCCCTCAATGGGAACCCAAAAATCATGAAGCCAGTGCTGACACCGCACCCCAGGTCCTGCTCATCGGCCAAGTCACTTGGGCCGTCTCCGTCTTCTTCACTCGCGCCTCAATTCTTGTCCTTTATATTCGGATCTTTCGCACGCGCTCTTTCCGCATAGCATCTACGTCGCCCACGGTATCAACTTTGCCTTCTTCGTCACAGTCGTTATTGCTGCTTGTCTGATTTGCAGGCCGATATCGTTTAATTGGGATCCGCAGATACCGGGGGGCACGTGTGGGGATCAGAAGAGCTTGGATTTGTATATTGGGATTTTCAATCTTTTGTTGGATGTAATGGTGGTGGTCATGCCGATGCCGGTGCTTTGGGGGTTGCAGATGGCGAGGCGGAAGAAGGTGGTGCTTAGTGGGATGTTTGGGCTGGGCACAATGTGCGCCCCCCTTTAGTTTCCCCGTCACCTCCGAAATGGTCGTGACATGGTTGATGAGTGCTGACTCGAATACCAGCATCTGCATCACAACCCTCATCCGCATCAAGATCACCACCGAAAACCACGGCTCAAACGCCCAACAAATTTACAGCCTCATCGCCCTCTTCACTTGCCTCGAAGCCCTCCTCGGCGTCATCAACGCCTGCCTCCCCGTCCTCAAACCTGTCTTCAAGAAATTCTCCGACTCCCCTGCGTCGTCATGGCTATCAAGCGTCATGTCAGGCACCATCCCCATCTTCATGCGCCCCTCGCAGATGGGTTCGACATACAAATCGCAAAACTCAGGCCGGGCGAGCAAGAGGCCGAGTCAACGGCAGTCGATGGCGAAAGCTCCCCTTCCAACCGGCAAGGACATTCCCCACTGGCCTGGCAACTCACTTGCCTCACGCACCAGGATGTCCCCCCCTCCACCGCGCTACGTCGAGAATAAAGCCGCAGGCATGATGTTCAGCCCCGCACCCATGTATACCGCCATCCGAAGCCCGCCGCTAACGGTAGGCTCAGATTCGATCAGCGTAAGGCCGCTGGTACCGCCCAAGGGGAGTTATTATAGTCCCTCCAAGTGATGGGAGCCGGCGGGGAAAGGGGAGGAAGTGCCGCCGGGGATCTTTGTGCAGAGGGATTGGAACGTGGATATCAAGTGCCAGAGGAGTGAGGGATGGAATAGTGATAGGGGGTTGTTGAGGGATAAGAGCAGATGGTAGAAAGCCTACGAGGAATGGAGTAATGGATGGTAATGTGCTATGAGTATGAGGGACGGCTTTTTGGGATTGATGGCAATGATTGCTATATACCTTGGTGCTTTAATATGTGGGAGGAAAGGCGTTCAACCTACACTTCTCACGACTCGAGATGAAGGGCTGGCTTTTGTATTTGTGAACAGCGTGGATTGGCTGGATACCCAATCTGAGGATTAGTGCTCGCGCTTTACGATAAGATAATCATCATAATAACATCCTCCTCGTACCGAACCAGCTCCATCTTCGAATATGCTTCGTTCACCATGTCCTTCGTAGACTCTCGAAGCAGCTAGCGCATCCCAAGATCCCAAAAACCCCTCCGTCAAGAGGTCGATCCCACATCTCACCCTCACCCTTGTTAGAGGTTTCTCTTGACTCTGTCCACCTCCCCACCAGTCCGAATTTCGTAAATGGGTAACGACACTCCATCCCAAAGAGGAAATGCTTTCGGAACTTTAGGATGGGTCCGAGCTTGCGCTAAATCACGCTATAACAATCAGGTTATGGAGCTGCATGCACCGGCAATGTACCTACATTAGCTCCTGCGGGTAGTTCTGGTAGTGCAGGAGAGGGGAGGGGAGGATGTTATTTATTACCTTAGTATGCGCAGTGGCACGAATAGGGTGTATTGGCTGTGTCCGGTCCGGAAGATTTATCTAGGCTTATTAGAGGATATCTAATCCGGACCAGACCGCTAGACTTGGGTGAGCAAGGAAGTTTTATGGATCTAACATCCAGTCTCTACGGTACGGTCCGGAATGTCTTATAAGAAATGCAGCTGGTGGCTGGTCAACTTCGACATCTTTTCAACGTAGCCAAACTCTTTACAATTTCTGGTTTTTTGATCTCTATCAAGTACAAGATCAAGTATTGACACAGCCTCAATTTACATACACTGAGCGGGCAGACTTGTGACACCGCGAATCAATTTTCCTTACCAAGATCTGTCATTGGCAACCATACTCTGGTTAATGATATCACACAACTTAGGAGACAACAGGACCTAGTCCAGGATTACCGAGCAAGAAGCCCCTAACGAGCGATGAGAAATCATGAAACATCTTCCACGGGTATGGGAGCACTTCAACGCAGGTAGCCGTAAGGGTAAGTCACGTCTGTATGTTTCCGAAAGATGTGTCATTTCGACGTCCGATTCCGAGTCTTAGACCACGGATAGAACTAGTCTAAAATGGCCGCAATGGCAGGCTGGATGGCAGGCTGGATGCAGAGTCACCGAGACGTGCTTTGTTAGTTGGTGCAGCCAAAGCGGACTAAGATTTGGCAGCAAGAAGCCTGGATACACATTTTGCAGACATTGTTCGAGGTCAATCGGTTTGATAAGTGGTACCTTTCACCTCCCGTCTTCGAATTAAGCATACTTCTCTTTCGTCATTCCTCAGCTTCTTCTAGGCATCATGCCGCGATATTTTCTTGGTAGGATTTGTTATCACAATATGTCGTTCTCGTGCGAGCATTTCCCGTGTGTCACATTTCTGTTCGCGTTGAATTTATCAGCCTTGATAAGGGCGGACATGTGGTCCCCATGACTTCGTGACTGGCACGAGAGAATTTGTTCCTTGGCATTAAAAAACAAGAGCATTGTGATATCTTGTGAGTGGGTTCGGATTCTTCAAGGATTGCAAAGACTGCCATTGGAGTAAGAGCCGAGAACACCCGTTCGCCAACTGTACTTCTGTCCCTGGTCTGCGCTACCCAACACGACACCTCGAATCACTGCGCCTAGAGCCCCACCAGTGCTCAGTATTGCGCTCTCAAGATGCTATTATCTACGCGAGGGTTCAAGAGGAAACGCCAGTTGTCTTTCCGACTCTCTCGCACGGCAAAAGTCGTACTCATCGTGACCGTCTTCATCATGTACTCATACTTCTTGAAAACAACTATTATCAGCTTCCTTGTAAGCTTTATTGTCGCTTTAGCTGCCCCAGCTCAGAACCACAGAGGTAATGTCACATACGAAGGGATTCTCAATTGGCAAAGCTAACTCTTTCACAGGCACACAAATACCCAGCGACGCGCAACTCGTCATCACCCAAGAAGATTCTGCTGCAAAATGCTCCCCATGCAAGTCCACCACCTAACAACTATCCATTGAGCCCAATTGACTAACTGGTACCCACCAGACGACCGAAACTGCGACATTGGCATGCCGTACATCGGCAAACCCCAATTATGTGGCTCCGATACCAACTGCCAACAATGGCTCGAGCGTAGCAAACTGTGGAAATGGTCGCAAAAGCATAATTCAGCCGAGGTGTTTGAGATGGGACCGAGTGAAAAATGTCTCAATGGTAAGCACACTCTCTACAAGGCTGATCAAGCAGTTGCTGACATGATCTGAGCAGTAAATGCACGATGTAACGTCTATGACGGAGAGAAGTGTTGTGAAGATCTCTATTGCCATGAGCTCCCTAGCTTTAGTGCTTTTTGCGTTCATGGCAGAAAGCCTGAATCGGAGTTTCCGGATCGGTTGCTTGATGATGTTGCGTTTGATTGACTGATGGGAGCAAAGATATTGATTCAATGCATGCTCACTTACCCAACTACAGTACACGCCTGAAGTCGACGCTTGAATTTGATAGAGGGCCATGGTCCTACCTCAGCGCCCTCACTAGATATTGAGACATGGATGAAATACCTACTGCCGGACCTGAAAGGGGGCTTATTCATGCTACACTTGAACATATACTTGATTGTAATAATGACCGAAAATATTGATGAACCCGACTTGGAATCATCACTGATACAGGAAATCGCAAGCAGTCCCTGAGAAAAAGCAATTCGTCTAGCCCACCTCAAGCTCCCTTCTCCCTGCCCCGCCATATTCCTCCCAGCAGCCATTCTCCACGCAAAAAACCAGCCAGAGAAAGCAAATCGCCCAAAGGCTCCTAATCTAACCCATCATCTAACCTCCCCTGGCCAAAGCCTTGCCTGTCCATCCACCATTTGACCCACCCAGCTTCACGACCTGAAAAACGAGGACAGGAGCGCGGAAAAAGAAAATTGTACAGCTGAAAGGTTTGGAATAGGACGGGACGTACCGGCCCGCGTGCAGTGGGGTTCCTGAGGGTTCAGCAGGCTGGGAAAGAGGGGGGAAGGGGACGAGGAAAGGACGAGGGGAGGTGGATGGGAGAAGAGGGAGGAGGTGTTGGGGAAGAGGATGGAAAGGGACTAGGATGTGTGAGAGAGAGTTGTGGTGGATGCGCGTGTGTTGGGGAGAGATGGCGCTTGGGGAGTGACGTCGATGTGGATAGGAGCAGAGAAGCATAAGCTGAGTGGAAGGGGCATGGGAAGGGGAAGGGGAGTGGGAATAGAAGACTTCGGGAGAAAGGAATCAAACATATGAAAAATTGCTTCCGATATCCGATTGTCGTGCTCATAAGGTCTGGATGCAGCAGAAAGTATCCAGGCGACAGTTTTCTTGGCTGTTTTTCAATCGATCCTAATTTATTCATTCGTTGTTTGAAGAATTAGGGGATATTTTTCGCAGTCCAAGATATCCTTGGTAAGACTCTAATATTACCATGTTTGCCGACGCCTTCCCAGCGGACCATGCGCCATGTTTATATGTCACTCAGACCAAGTCCATTGTCCTAATCGTGTCCATCATGTCCCTTTCAGCCTCCCCCACTCTGGCACCGTCTCAATCCCATCTTCTCCAACGACCTTGCCCCTATCCCATTCCCTACCCTCGCCTCTGCCCTTCCACCTGACATCCTCTTCCCTCTTTTCCCCGCCCTTCTCCCACTTTTGCACTTCCTCTTCCGTAAAGCCAGCAGCTTTGAGTCTTTCTGCTCCTTGTGTCTTCCACTTCTGCCGATCACGAAGAGCCTCGAGTGCCATGTCCCAATCCTCATCGATGTCTGGATCGGGCTGGACGTCTGCTGCTGGGTCGTAGTTTGAGTAGAAGTGCGAGTCCATTGCGGATGAGGAGGCAAAGGTGCCCCGGCCGCGTGCTAGGATCTTGGGCGCTGGAGGTGGGGGAGGCGGACCGATGATAGATTCTAGGGGGTCGGAGTCCGAGGCTGGGGAATGGTCGGGTTTCTCGGCATTGCTGGAGCCATTACGTAGGTGTTTTGGGCTAGCTTTTTCCTTGTTCCCAATGGCCTTGTGCGGACAACTCTCTGCACTGTCTCCAGATATCGGCGAGGTCGATCGCCTCAGATGGCGGTGGGTACCATGCTTCCTGTCTGGGCTCCGAGAGCGTGGGTTCGATCCGCGACTTGACCTGGCCCTGTCATGGTCTCTAGTACTTCTCTTGTATCGTTCGAGCGACCTCTCTTCACTGCGCTGCCGATGGCTTCGGTGGTGGTGTCGACGATGTCTATGGCGAGCTCGATCTTCCTGATCCTCGTCGCTGTCGTAGCGCTCCTCACAATTCCTGCGGTGGCTCCTGTGGCTTCGTGAATCCTTGTCTCTGTCTCTCCTCAAATGTGTTTCCCCATTTTCTCGCCGTCTGTTGGACCGGGCTTCTTCCTCAGTCTCCACCCGCCGTCGCTTTCTGAATGGTTCGTCTTCTCTGCTCAGCCTGCCGTGGCTGCTTTCAAGGCTGCCAGACGCCCCGTTTCCTTTGCGAAGCTCCCTGAGGCGTGCACGAGATTCTGCAGCCTCCTTTGCTCGTAGAGCAGTATTGTGGCTGTCTGTCTCTCTTATTATATTTTTCAAGAACCTGGTGTTCGGCTTGGGCGCATTGTTCGTCGCTCTATTCCTGTCAACTAGATAGCACTAAAGGTCTTCATAGCATAAACTGACCTCCTAGGTAGCAAATCTGGAAAGCCGTACGCAGAGTATCTTGCATTACTAGTCTTTGCGTCCTTAGCTAAGAGGCTGGCGACGTAGTCATCAGAAAGCTGTTCTTCGGCGGGCATGATGGTGAGTAGTGAGGATGAAAGGTTGAGGCCGGCCAGTCGGCGAAATGGACATTATGAGGGGCTTGGGTGTCTTTCACACCACAGTCCAACGTCACGAAACATACATATTCGTGCCTCACAAACACTAAGACAGTCACGACACTGTGAAGGGCGCTAAGATTAGATAAGACTCCATCTAGCTGGATTAGGTGCAATCGTAAACAAAGTGCATACATTCGTGATATGGGCCTTGCAATACACCAAGTATCAAAATGGCAGTTCCACTACAAGTACAAAACGTGGTTCAAGGACTGCGATCTTTACAGGATGACTCGCTCACCATTATACGCCTTAGCGAACCAATCTCCGCGACACCCACCTCCCATCGTACATCTGATGTCTCCGCCTCTGCATTCGAGAACCCTTCCCCAGCTTCTTTGGAAGCAGATCTCAGACATTACAAAGTGCGCTCTCCATTACATGTTTTTCCTACTATGCTTACTAACAATGCCAGGAACTCTTCTCCAAACTCCGTTTCTCCTATCTCGAACAAGTAACCAAAGAAAAATTCCTTCGCGCCATCGTCGGTGACCCATCCTTGATAGTCGAACATGCCGAAAACCTCGAACTCGAAAGCCAGCTCGCTGAGATCAAAGCTGTGCTGAAGGCGCAGAAAGAACATGTCGGTGAAATGGTCAAAGAGCTGGATGCGCGAGGCAGGGATTTGAGTCGGCGCTACGAAACAATCACGTTGCAGACGACTTTGCTCTCGTCGCTACCTCCGCAGATAGAGCAGCTGAACGATACACTGGCTACATTACGGAAACAAAATCAGTCTACTGATACGAGCTCGACGAGTCGATCGCTGGTGCTTCCGTTGCCGGCGACGCTGGAATTGCTGGAGGAGCGGCAGGCGAATCTGGATGAGTTGAATGCACAGCTGAAAGCTTTGCAGCAGGCGTTGCCGAGGCAGACGAGGGTGTTGGAGACTGAGGAGAGGGAATTGAAGAAGCTAGAGATTGAGAGGGAAAGGGCTGTTAGTGCTGCAAGGGAGGCGGTCGAGAGAAAGCAGGAGGGTGGTGGGGCGGATGAATTGGAGAGGAAGGGGAGGTGGTTGAGGGGCGTGGAGAGTGGGCTAAGAGGGATGTTGGAGGTGGAGGCTTGAAGAACTGGCAATGCAGGAGGCGTCCATCGTTAGTATATACCTGGAGTAAACAGGTCTTGCGATTGGCGAGAAACGAACGATTGGTGTTTCGTAGATCAGTGATAATGTATTGACTGCATTGAATTACATGGTGGTACGTACGAATAGCTTGATACGTTGTTGACATAATTTTCGCACTGCTGACCGCCAACATAATCCTCCTGTACAATCATAGTAGTTCACCCAGCCTTTCGATCTCTTGAATATTGAATGACCCTGTTCCATACAATTCCTCGGATCAAAGCCTCACACATACTATCCGACCGTCATCCCATTAATTTGTAATGCATGTAACACGCACATGCAAATCATCAGTCTTACCACTCTTCACCTTTGTAATCGCATCCATCATCCAGCCAAACGCGTCTGCAGCTTTCCAAGCAACAATGATAGGCCAGGGAACACCATGCATTATGACTCGGACGCCCACCAAGCTATCGCCACCGTCAGAGTTACCCAAGAAGCTCCAAGCCCTCAGAGCTTGATTGAAGAAGCTGTCAACGCTGTCGCACTGATCAAGTGGAACAGGAATTGCGCCTATGCGGTCGTCGGAGAGAAAGAAGTGAACAATGACGCCAGCCTTGAGAGCCGGCTCACCTGAAAAGGGTTGGGTTGGTGTGACGGTCAAAGCAGGTGAGATGGGTGTCTTAGGATCTGCCCTTCCCTTCTTAAGTGGTGTCTTCGGAGAAGTGGTTTTGACAGCGTTTGACCTACGCTTAATAACCCTACCCGAGTGAGTGGTCCTAGGTGGCGAATATGTCGGGCCAGCAGAGATGATTTCCGGACTTGGAGAGCGTTGGGCTTGACGTTTAGAGCGCCTCGTAGCCGTTTCTTGGTACTTGCGTTGCATGCCTCGAGTCTTCTTGAGTTGAGGCGTTGGTGGAGGTGACACGTACTGTGGAGGCCATCTCTTCCTTTGGACGGTGTCTACTGGAGGTGTTTGGAACCGCCAACGTTCTTCCTCAGTCTGGCGTTCAATCCGATTGCGCCGAATGATGGCCTGTCGAATTTCGCTGCGACTTGGTTCCTTCTTGATGTTAGTAGATGTAGGCCTGGAAGAATGGAGGTTAGGCGCGCTGGTCTTGTCAGTCTCTTGCTGCAAGGTCTCCGTCAATGGATCCCCAGCAAGATCATCGGCACTTTCGTCGAATCCGGTGAGATCAATGAAAGATGACGATTTCTGCTTTCCTTGATCCAGATCGTTCCTGCTGCTGTTTTCGCCGCTGTCGCCCATATCCTTGCTTAAGCGCGGTCCCGCATCGGCGATGGTGAGACTAGTGAATCCTAGATCACCACCAAGCCAGGCATGATATCCACGCCATTGAGCGTTGTTAAGGGTATGGTTGAGGACCAACATGCAAGATTCGTCATGTTCTCTCAAGATCCATCCCATGTAAGAGTCATTGATTGTGAATCGTTCGACCCACACATGTTCCGAAGTCCCAGTGAACGTCAGCTCTTCCCAGTAAGGATGCTCGAGGCCGCAATACGTCCTTTGGAGTCCGACCGAGCCAGGGGGAGCTCTCCCTGGGTGATCCATCATCCACATTGTGAGGTCCCCGATCAGGTCTTTCTCACTGCAAGCGACCATTGGGAACGGCTTGCCGAAGCCTTCTTGCGTGAGGCCCGCTATCATTGCGGGATCCTTTACGGCCAACCTGTGCGAATTAGTATATCATTCCTAAGCTTGTCTTGATACTCATTGAGGTCCAATGGCTTAATACTAGAGCCCATACCTTGTCATTGGGCCGAGCTCTTGCTCTTGTAGAGGGAGAGATTCATCTTCAGTTGCGTCAAGCTCTGTCAAAGGTGAATCTTGACTGGACTGTTCACGACCAGCTTCGTTGCTCTCTTCGACTTCATGGTCTTCAAGGGTGATCACCTGGGAGTGACCGGCTTTGCCTTCTATGATGTACTTGAACAGTTGTGTAATTATTTGTGTGACTCTGTTCTTTTTCAGCTACTGGCCAGCGTCCAGTCACACAGTGCGGGACTCACCTCATCTTATCCGAAGCCCTCTCCCACATAAGCACACTGCCTGGCTGAGAAGCAGCGATGACGAGGGGAATGTGCCTGAGTCCATATGGGGGAGCATGCAGGTAATGCATTGCCAGGATATTCGGGCCATGCAGCTCTGCGTGCGACTGGGCGAATGATTTAAGACCATCAAGGAGAAGTTTTGCCGGTCCTCGGCATGGCACCCCCCCAATGTTGTCGTGGTACCCAAGCTCTAAATAGAGCTCGATAGGTGGATTTGACATAGCGGCTGTTCCCAGTGAGAACAGGCAAGGGGGGTAACGTAAGAGGAAAGTATGGTCACACTTCTGGAGTTGTCGACCCCAGAAGAAGAATCATGTTGGTACGTAGAATGAGGAAGTGAGTGGAATGGGCGGTGAAGAGTTGAGATGGACAGGTAGTAGTAGACCCTGATCAGTGAAGTGAAGTAAACAATGGCGGGGTAGGTCGTCAGATTATACAAATAGCGGCAGCGATCTTCGCAAATGAAGTGAATACGGTCGTTACTGCTGACGCATTGAGCCCGAGTCGAAGCCAATATACCAACCCTGAAGCCTCGAACACCTGGAGCAAAGCAAGCCATTGTGATAACGAGCATAGCCAATATTAGCCGTCATATGAAAGGGGTATCCAAACGCAGGCTAAGTACAAGCACAAAGCGCAGCACCGTTGGCGAGATCGAGTCGAGACATCTTCAATGGATCCTGTAGCTGGACACCTCAGTCATCATCGACCAGAGCATCCTCCCTTTGCCCAGTCTCATCGTCATAAGTGATACCCTCACTCTTCAGCCTGTCCTTCAAGATCTTATTTAGTGGAATGCGATAGAATTTGTCCGGCAACCTTCGAGTAGTCCTGCACCCTCAGATTAGATTCTGCCAGAGACTTCAGCCAGTATGTACATACTTCAGATAGTCCATCTTCATGTTCCGTGCCTTATCTTTCAATGCTGTCTGGTCGCGGTTTCTCAACAGTGGACCGCCTCTCGCGATCTCGTCTTCTTGCTTAAGCAGCTTCCAACTCACACCATGCTTGACGATCAGCTCGAGGAGCCTTTCCGTCTCCTCCTCTGACCAAGGTCTACGAGTCTGCGTTGGCTTGATTTGGAATGCTTTCTTTTCCTTGGCAGCCGCATTTGCAGCCCTGTATTCGTCCATCTGAGATGGTGTGGGTCGATCTTCATCCATGTCACGTACGAGAGTCTGGCTTCGAGATGGGCCTGGCCGGTCCTCATCTCGAATTCTTACGGGAGCCTGGCTTCTGGAATCGTTAGATTCTTGGAACCGAGCTCTCTTGGGTGATGGACCTTGACTCCTCGTGGCCTCGGTGGCGGGGCGTTTCGAGCTGCGTTTCTGCGCAGTGTCCGCGGTTACACGCATGTGCTCAAAGTCTCCGTCTGAACTCACTTCGCTAACCTCATCGTCTGCTCCGAGACCGTCTCTAAGAGGCCTCTTTCCTTTCTTCACGCTACCGAGTTGAGCTCTTTCAGGACTTGTGGACTCTTGGGACTCGAAGAGTACTTTGTGGGCGCCCTCTTGACGGTCTGTGAACCGCAGTTTCTCGGGAGGTGATTGCAATGGGTGCTGTGAAGCTTCCGCCACGTTCTCCTTGTTACTCTCGGCATCATTCTTTGCCTTCAGCGCGAACGTCTGCGTTGCATAAAGTTGCTCGTCCGGATTTCCGCCCGGATTCATAAAGGGATCATCATCGCCTTCCTGAGCTCGCCAAGTATCCTCTTGTTGAGGAGGATACTCTTGCTGTTCGTCAGGGGCCCGGGCTGGCGTGGGGGGGGATAGGGCTGGCTCGTCGTCCTGCAGTCCAACCAGCAATGCTACCGTGGATGGCCCTGCTGTGGAAGGTACTTGGACATTTGAAGCGTTTTGCTGTGCTGGTTGCATTGAGTTCAGTTGTGTTGGATTTGCGGCCTTTGGACGCCCCAATCTTCCCTTGAGGTTGCCCATCGCACTCATAGCCATAGGGGAACTTTTGCTATTGCAGGTGATCAGTAGATAGATACTCCCAAAAACCACAATCCAGCACTTTGCAAGATATGAGATAAGAGAATTGCATTTGTTACTGACCTGTAATGCTGGACTTTCAGTTTCTTTGTCCTAGCTGACAAATGTGAGGTGTCGTGCTGATCAGAGGTCGTAAGTGAAGCTTCAGATGGCGGCTCGTAGGTTAAAACCAGTGGAGGGCTTACATCAGCATCGCCATCGCTACCTATCGTTAATTCTGCCAATATACGCCTCTGAATCTCGTTGCTGAGACTCTGATAAATATCTTGGGCACCACCGTGCAGCTCAATTTGCATCTCAATTTCGACGAGTCGCTGACGGATCCAACCAATGGTTTGCTGGACAAAATTTGCCCAAGAGTAATTTTTCTTGAGAACTTCGACCCTCGCGGTTGGAGTTTCTGAAGTGGCGATGAAGGTGTCTCGAAGCTCTTCCAACCGTTGTACGACCACCTCTTGAAACCCTCCTGTCAAGTCTTCGCCTCTCAGTCCTAGTATAGCCCAGCCCTTGAGACTGTTTCCATTCTTAAAGAATATTTGATGTAGTATATCATCGAAATCAAAATTGCGCTGCCCTGCGTAACGAGCAAATGAGAGAATGGTGTATTGCGTACGTATTTCCAGTGCAAGTTGGAATGTCTCGTGTATTAAGGCGCTGCTACCTGGCGTAGGAATCTCAGACTGAACGATGCTTTCTACAAAGCAGATGGGAAACGCTTGCTCGAGCTCCTCAACGAGTTGGTCGTTCCGTTCTTGCATTGAGTGAGACAGAATGCTCGAGGCCAAGACTGCAACATTCGCTTTATGAAGCAGCGCATCCGGTCGCCATTGACCCCTATCCTTACCTTGAATTTGTTTCGTACCTAGCAAGACTCTCAGTATCCCGCGGGGGTTGATGTACGAATCGCTTCCATAGATATCTCGTTGCACCTGGAATGTGCTGCCTAGTCGCCTGAGGTTCTTACTTGCGCGCGAATCCTTGGTACGGAGCTGACGAGCAACGCTCGTAATAGAGGCCTCAGATATCCCCATCGGGATTAGAAAGCCCAGTATTTTGCTCGACGCATCTGCGAGATCGGGAAGCGCGTCCAACATCTCTTCCGAACTGGAGTCTGAGAGGTCTCGGGCAGACAGCGATGTTCTAGCGGTAGTTCCGGAGAAGGCAGAAGCACCGCCTGGGGATTTTGAAGGTTGTGCAGTGGGCTGTGCGGAGGTTTCCCCTGCTTCGTTCATCCGCTCTGGATCATCCTCTTCACCAGATCCAAGATTTAGATAGACGGTACTTGGGTCCTCCACGACAGTGGTAAGATCTGAACATCATAAGATCTGTCAGCAGACTTTTCGTGAACCCCAACGCGACTCGTAGTGTGGAAGATGTGGTACATGAAAAGTGCAGGCAAGATATGTAGTTCTTGCACTACTTCAGAATTGTAGTCGCGCACATTGTACGGTCCATGCCACAACCTAGCATACCTTGTAAAGCTCTTGAGCCATTCACTGTCTTTCCTTTCCGGCCTCTCGTAGTGCTCTGCCCAGCAGCGCTGTCCACCACTTTTACATTGACCTGTTTTGCGCCCCGTCGAGCCCTTACTCCTTTCCGCCCGTCCTCACTGTCGCTTATGTCATAGCTTCGGCTTCTAGTTTCGCGAGTAGTACGCTTCGGGGGGCTCTGAGACGCTGCAACGCGGCCAGCATCGGGGGCAGCCTGAGGTGTTGCGCGCCTGCTGGCCGTTCGGGTCGTGCGCTCAGCCATTGCGTCCTGGTGTCTGATTGTGACTAGACGCAGCTTTGACAATAGACGACACAGAGATAGCTTCTCAAGACTCCAGGACTATCCCCATGTCGAGGCGATGGGGAGTGAGAAAGTCCAATCGTTTGTTGACTTTGAGTTTCTCGACACAAACACGAGCTAAACCCTTTCGGCCGAGGCGGGTGCTTCTAGCATGCCAAGCCGGATCTCAGTGCTGGACCACGATCCTTGCTTGGTACCTGAAGAAACATTCGGACATCTATTAGACTTCGACAATTGAGACTGTTACACCGGCGATTTCATACTCTTTTGGAAGACTTCTATCATCTTGACCTTTGGTGTAATATTGTTTTAGTATCTCCAATTCTAAGTGTTCCGTCAAAGCCGCTTGGAACTGAGCTTGCGGCAATCCCAGGGGATTGGCAGGCTCACAACATCAGCCCGACAACCATGAAGCTACGACAGAGGCCATCATCATTTCTCCTCCTCCTGGTACCATGTCTACACTTCACTTCTGCTCTATTTTCATCAGAGGAGGTCATTGCGCTAGCAGAGGGCAAGCAAATCGGGCCTCCACCCGTTCTACCTATTAGTCCAGACTCCAAGCCCACTCTTGACGGTCTCGGAACGAAGGATGCTCCTGTGGATGGCAAAGACGGAAGACCGCATCTTGGACCTTTCGTGGAAACCAGTGCAGAGCGAGACCGGAAGAAAGCGAAGGGAAGTGGCGATGACGAGAAAATAAAGAAACCTGTCCCATCTTCAATCTCTGGTGGTGGTGCGTCAAGCGACGATGGCTGGAAGATGCCTGAGACAAACGATGGCGTGATGGATGATCCAAACCGAAGCGGGCCAAAAGAAGGGACAAGAGGCACCGAAGGTGGCATTTCAGAGAAGAGCAAGGACAAGAAGGAGGGTTTGTTAGAGGGCACAAAAGCGGAGAAAAAACCAGACCCTCCAAAAGAAGTCCCGCCGTTACCGCATAGCGAGCAAGAAAAGCTTGATCAAAAGGCTACTAAGGATGATGCTGAGAAGAGCAAAGATGCGAATTCGAAAGATGACGGCAAGCAGAAGGACAAACAGAAAGAAGTTGGAGGACTTGAGGTAACAATTATCCGCGGATATGTTTACTCGAAGAAGCGTTAGCGCTAACATGTTGCCATACAGAAACCAGCCGACCTTCCTGACAAACCACACGACATTCCGCTTCCTGTGCCAGACAGCGCCTCCAAAACCGATCCTCTTGCAATATTGAAGCCCTTCACGCCTTCGATCCCCATCTTCGACTCGGCCCCCGCGTCCCTCATACAACCATTACATTCCTTCGTCCTCTCTCTCGCAATGATCGTCTTCTCGGAAATTGGCGACAAGACCTTTCTTATCGCGGCTCTGATGGCTATGAAACATCCTCGACTGATCGTTTTCTCGGGCGCCTTCTCTGCCTTGATCGTCATGACCATCCTCTCTGCCGTGCTTGGGCATGCTGTGCCGACACTCATACCCAAACGCTTCACGAACTTCTTAGCGGCTTCATTGTTTCTGTTCTTCGGAGCGAAGTTGCTGAGGGAAGGGTACTCATTACGCCCCGAGCAGGGGGTGAGTGAAGAGATGAGGGAAGTTGAGATGGAGTTAGAGGAGAAAGAAGAGCTTGCCCGCAAGATGGGCCGCCGGCGGTCCTCGATATCTCCATACGTGCTCGAGTCTGGGCGTGTCAATACGCGAAAAACTCGCTCAAATACCCGACTCCCAGCGCCTCCAGACTCGCCGCCCTCTTCACCGGACGGATCGCGAAGTCCTTCGCCCAGCAGAGGAGCTATGTCAAGTTTCTTTGCTGGGGTGACCAACCTCTTTTCGTTACTACTGAGTCCGGCATGGGTGCAAACATTCGTCATGACCTTTTTAGGAGAGTGGGGAGACCGAAGTCAAATCGCTACGATTGCCATGGCTGCCGGTCAAGATTACTGGTGGGTTACCGGTGGCGCAGTAAGCGGGCATGCTTTCTGTACTGCCATTGCTGTAATAGGAGGTAGAGCAATAGCGGGCAGGGTCAGTCTAAGGATGGGTAAGTCGCTCTCCCTTACTAGTCTACCGAAAGGTTTCTGGCTGACTTTGCTTATCAGTGACTCTTGGTGGCGGATTCGCTTTCCTCGTTTTTGGCATAATATATCTTATCGAAGCGATGTATATCGTCTAAGAAATGGGTTAGGAGGTTTATCAAGCATTGGGTCGGCGTTTAGAGCCTTGTGTACAACATTACAAGGTAGACACTGTATCCGACTAAGATTTACGAACCTTCATGAATCCAGGTACAAGCTTGTCATGTCATTCGTTATTGTGAATGCGCACATTTTCCCAACCATTTTCATTCAGCTATCTTCAACACTGACGCAGGCTACCACGACTGCATATGCGACCCAGCAAAACACGTCGTCACCGTTGACAGCTTTATAAGCTCTGTCGGAACATACTGCTTACAGCAAATGCTCCGCAACCCTACGAATGAACGACAAGGATGTATGACGTCGACATGCATCTCCTTCTCCCCTATGGACCGAGGTGCCGACCCGCTATATCAGATTCGAAGGATAAATGATCCCCCCGCTTCTCAGCCATCTCCATGACTTCTAATCGCCTTCAGAAACTATCTCAAAGTCTTGGCTCCCCAAACGCCATGACTTCCCCCACTGAAACCCGTCAATGGCTCCTCGCCAACAACCCCACCGACCTACCCCAACTCTCCGGCACTAACCCAACCTTCGAACTCAAGACCGACTCTCTACCATCTCTGCAAGACGAACAAGTGATCGTCAAAGCCCTCTACATCTCCAATGACCCCGCTCAACGAGGCTGGATCACAAAGAACATCAACCCTGAGCGGCTGTACGTTCCCCCTGTGCCCCAGGGCGCCGTGATGAGGGCGAGAGCTGTCGCTGAGGTGCTTGAGAGTAAGAGTTCGAACTTCAAGAATGGGGACAGAGTGCTAGCAGATTCGGGTTGGGCGCAGTACGCCGTGCTGAATGCGAAGGAATGCCAGGCTATTGATACCTCGGCGGGAGTGAGCCCCACGCATTATCTGGGGGCTTTCGGCTTGACTGGCTTGACCGCGTATTATGGTACGAAGATCATTGCTAGGGCGGGACCGGATGATACGGTGGTTGTGTCTGGTGCTGCTGGGGCGACGGGCTCCATGGTCGTGCAGATCGCGAAACATATGTTGGGTTGCAAAAAAGTCGTGGGCCTGGCTGGAAATGATGATAAATGCAAATGGGTGGAAAGCCTGGGAGCGGATATTTGCCTCAACTACAAGAAACCGGACTTCAAGAAAGAACTCATTGCAGCTACGGAGGGCTACGTCGAAGTATACTTTGACAATGTCGGCGGCGAGATCCTCGATCTGATGTTAACGCGAATGAAGAAAGAAGGTCGAGTTGCAGCTTGTGGAGCGGTGAGTAACTATAACACCAGTGATCCGACAGGCTTAAAGAACTGGTCCGAGGTCATTTTGCAGCGGATTGAGATCAAGGGGTTCATTGTCTTGGACTTCCTGGCGCAAGGGAAGGGCCCGGACGCCGTGAAGGAGTTGGTGCAGGCGTTCAAGCAGGGTAAGATCAAGGTTGATGATGCGAGCGAGACGGTGGTAGACACGAAGTTTGAGGATATCCCTAAGACTTGGATGACGCTTTTTGAGGGCGGCAATACGGGAAAGCTGGTCACAAAGCTGGTTTGATGCGATTGTCGTTCCGCGACTGCTATGCACAAAAAAGGGAATCTTCCAAACGCTGCTTCGTCTCGGGATATTGGCATGATCACTTTTTCTACTCAGCTCCCCTGCAGACTCGCGTATCTCTCGGAACATCGGCAGGACAGACTTCTACCTATGCCCTCCTGTAAGCCTGCCCGTTTGTGTTTCTCCCCTGCAGTATATTTCCTGTGTCACTCACTTAAGTAAATGCGTCCAAATGGAGGGAGGATGAGGCACTACCGACGCGAGGAGTAACCGGTGAGTCGATATGTTCTTTTAGTATGTGTGAAGAGCTTGCTATATTTGAGGCCAGATCTGTCGATTATTCCGTCATTGCCGGGTTTTCTCTAGCAGCTGAGACACACCTGGGCTCTGCACTATGCTAGGCAGTATTCCTACCGCAAGAGAACATCTTCTTTACGAAATATCACAGAAAGGGAAGTCTTTGACGAGGCGCAAAGAGAAGTCATCGCCGATCTAATTTTCTAGCCTCATATATCGAAAACTAAAATGAGCTAAGTTGGCAAGCTTACATGCCACTTCGCTACCTTAGGCACGCAAGACAAGGCAAACTTTTGGCGCCAGCTAGCCTCGTCTAGCATCGCCCGATGAGACCTTGTTCACGTTCGATCGGCTTGCGTTTGACAGGGGACCACACGTCCAAAGCTTTACCACTTCTGGTTGTGGCGTCCGTGAATGAAAATATTGAGGAGGCATGTTTGTTGGGACCATGCTAAAATTGCATCAATTGGAGCTCGAGGAACACCCACATCCCCACGAGAGCCTCGATGTCTCACTTGGCAACGGACTTTGGATCTGGGCACACATTCCCAGGCTTGCGTGCCATAGAAGCCATTTCGGGCCCACCCCAGGGACTATGAACCTAGAATTCTTCTCTCATCGGAGAGAGCTTTGTCAGGAAGAATCTCCCTGTTGTGCACAATGGCGGACCCATTCACTGCCGTCAACCCAGTCATGCAGTACCAACTAGACCATATTCAAGATACCCGAGTGTCTTCGCTTTATGCCGCTGCCGCCGTCTGTCTTCCCGCCGCTTACATTACGGTTTTCTTGCGCGTACTCTCTAGACGTCTTGGCGATATCAGACTTGGATCTGATGACTGGTGTATCATGTTTGCCTTGGTCCGCACCCCCAGCACACTCCCAGTACATGAGCATTCCCAAGCTGACAGAGAAAATGGCCTTTCATGACAGCTTTCGTTGCTTTGATATTAGCCATCCCCCATCCGAGGTTAGGACGCCATGCCGTGCTTATTAAAGTCTATACTCGACTCCAATTACGAGACTAATGTTCTACATCTGTAGGGGGTCCTCGCAATCGAAGAGTTCTACAACCCATCCAACATTTTTATCAAAGTGTCCATCCTCCTTCTTTACCGGCGCCTCTTCACGGCAAAGAATATGGACAGAGTTTCAATAGGCACCTTTTGGTACGTACATCTCTCTCCCGACCTCGCCTTACGGACTCTTGCGTGCTCTCTTGCGTGCTCTCCTGCTTCTTGAATGGCGAGACACAGCTCGGGAGTATTGGGCTCGTAAACCATCCGCCCATTACCAGTGTTTCGTAATGCTGATGATGCACTCTCATCCAGAACTATCATGTATCCCGACCATTCACCCACCTCCGCGCCTTCACCCAGCCAAAAGACGAGGAAGTCGCACGCGCCAGCAGCGCCGTCAACACACTTGTGGATGCTAATGGCATCGAACGCGTCTTCGGCAACAATCACCCAGATCCAGAGCTTTTCCAATGAAAAAAAGGGCGTTGAGGTCGCCGTATCACATGTGAGCGAGACTGAAAAGCATGAGAATGCAGATAATATCAAGACACCCACCACAGCCAGCGAAGCGCGCGAAGCCCCAATTGCATCTCGCTTCTTCGACGAATTTTTCCTCTTAAAGCTTTTCTGCAATTCACCAACTACAACTATCGCTGGCGCGAAGGAGAAAGGTGTCACATTCAAGGTCCAGCCTATTGGCGAGGAACGTGATGGGATAGGCAAGAGGCCGTAGGCTAGTGTGCATTTTCCCGCTGAGAAGGCTGTTGCCTATAGAGATTTGATTCTTGCGAGGGGGTTGGATAGGGGGTGTTCGGGTTTTTATTGAAGGTTTGGGATGGAATGATGGGAGTTGGATTAGGGGGCAACGGGACGGGTTGATGTATTGGTTGGGTTTGTGTGTTGGATGTTGGAGTTAAGTTTGGTTTGTTCCTGTTAGTACACAGGAAATACCCAATAGTGCATGATATTACGAAAAGGAACCCAGTCTCGGCTCCAGGTAGAATGCTTATACAGGGGCAACCTTTTCCTCATATTGCGCCTGGGCAATGCTATGCTATATATGCGTTCCCAACCTAGTATACAAGTTCCCAAGCCTTGAGCGGCGATGCAAGTAATTATCTAAAGAACCGCCCTGTGCAGAATGAAGTATGTGAGAATGTACAGCAGTCTGAAGCGGATGGGTTTTTGTACAGAGGAACTGCTGAAAGTCCCTGGAATATGTCATGGTAGATGACGGGAGTATTAAGGACATTTTGATCATGTAAGGAAAAGTTTTTGAGTGGAGTGTGACATGTTCGTTATGCGGCAGATCCAACTGCGGCTCCTCCACCACGACGTCTCGGATTGCCTCTCGTAGCTCGCTTCTTCGAAGTCGATGCTTTGGATTGATCAGCACTACCCTCAATAAACCTCATCAGCTCATCGATACTTCGAGAATCGAATGCCCTACTATTGGAATCATGGCCATTGACCATATCTGCCGTAGACTGGCCGACCTGGGGTTGTGGGCGCGCTCCCATGGTAGTCACTTTGGGGTTGAATAATACGCGTCGCACACGTCTGGCTTGGACATCTTTGGCATTTTTGGCCATGGAGACAGCGTTTTGGGTGAGCTGTTCGAGCCATTTTTCAGACTCTTTGGTGTTCGGGTCTTCCGGACCGACTTCAGCGAGGAAGATATTGTATGCTTCACGCATGCGGTGGACAGCGCCTTTGTGGTCTTGATCGAGTACCAAAGCCTGTGCCAATTGGAACAGGAGCGTGGCCGTGTTGACGGATTGTTTGCCGGAGACCTCTTCGCTGATTTGGAGAGACATTTCGAACCATAGGCGTGATTCTTGGTAGAGTTGGAGTTGTTGGAGCATGACTGCAGCATTGTTGAGGGTGGTAATGGAGTCTGGATGGTTTGGGCCGTAGATGACCTTCCAAAGCTCCAAAGCGTGCCTGACACATGACAGAGCCACACTAGTGTTACGATTGCCATGCTCGAAAAGAGCAAGGTTAAGATAGCTGAGGATTGTCTCGCTCGAGTCGATACCTAAGGTGCGCTCTGAGATAATCACAGCCTTGTGTGCGAGCTCGATAGCCGCATTTTTTTCGTCCAGCTGGTAATAAAGCATAGCCAATTGATGGTATACTCGTGCTACCTCGGGGTGAAGAATGCCATAGATCTGCTCGTGCAGGGTCAACGATTCAAGTAGCAGTTCCTGACCAACCTCCTTCTGATTCTGCATCATAGAGATCTTGCCCGCTTCCAAAGCTTCTTCTGCAAGTACACTCTTTGGGCAAGCGTCCTTGATGATTGGCACCAGGTTTGCTATGTCATCCGGAGTGAAGCTGATTTGCTGTTTTGGTGCTTCGGAGTTGTTGATGGCTGGTGGCGAAGTTCGACCGCCATGCTTCTTCTTCTTCTTTCCGCGAGGGTTGCCATTAGCGTGGCCATTCGTCTCGACATGAGTGACGTCTCCGTTGGTCATGACTTTGGACTCCCTGCTCGGAACGTGAGTTTCAGCATTGAACCTGTATTCCTTGGCACTCAATTGCAGCCCAAGCTTGAGTGCTATACTACGCAGAAGCTGGAGGTGCTTGACATCGTTTAGCCAGCCCTCGTCCAGGACGTGTCGAAACCGAAGCGTGACTTGAAATTCAACGTCAGACTTCAAGGTCTGTGGGGTGACCTTCGTGAAAGAATAGTCGGCTTCCTTGTATAAATCTTGCATGTCTTCATCGATGTTTGATTTCGGCGATGTGTTGAGGCCGGTTCCCAACAGGCAATTGAGCAAGTGGGCCAAACAGTCTGTAGCGAAGACCATTGGGAGGTTTTTCAGGTACATGTTCGCGACGTGCTTGAAAGCTCTTGAAATCATTTCCTGAATAGCCAATGCCCTTAGTGCCCGTAATCGCGCATCCTGCTCATCAGACAGGGTGGCTAGTTTGCCTAGGTAACGTATGTTGATACCTCGTCGGTGCATCAACCGACTCAAAGAGTCACCATCCAGCGGAAAGCCAACGTCACCTTCCTTAAGGTCGTGAATCATATCGGGAAAGATCTTTTCGTGAAGGAATTCGCAGACAGTCCGTACTTCTTGTTCATCCTTCCCCCATTCTTCTTTTTCCTCATCGGTCTGTGGCACCTGTCCACAGAAGACATCTGGATTAAGTGCTAGAGAGAACGCCGAAATATCAACACGCTCTTGATCCGTTTTCTGTTCACCATCTTCCCCCTTGCCTTCCATCGACTTCTCGATATCTTCGGACTCAGTGCCGCTCGTGAGGATTTCATGTGTTCCATTGGTCAATGCTGGTGTCTCCTTCCCTACAGTCGTTGTTTTGTCGAGAGCTGACTTTGGGCCCTGACTTGTTTGGCCATCAGCGTTGGTGAGTGACTCACTTCCAGTCGAAGCAGAGGCTGTTTTGCGCTTCTCCACCTCGCTCCTAACGTACTCGCCCATCTTGAGCCTCCAGTATGCTTCAATCAGCTCCGGCCTCAATACGGCCATGCGATGGGGGTAATTCTTGTTGGTCGATGCGCGATCGTCGGCACTATCGCTCCAATGCTCCTCGATCCATGTTATATCCAGGGGCGTAAGTCTGTAAAGATCAAGGATGTATTTGCGGCTATCCGTACCGAGAAGACCTTTGGTTTCGACGCTTGCTTCAAGTACGTGCCTTTTCCCTTCCTTGTCCCATACAGGGTGCTTCTTAACCTTCAAAGCTTTGGACACCTGAGAGAATGTCGGAACAAATGCCTCATTTTCGGCGACGGTGTCCCTACCTTCCACACCGCCATAATCGACCTGGTGCTCATCGGGTTCTCGCTGCTTGAAAATGCCTGGGACGAGGCTCTGTGCTACTAAACGTTTGCCCAAGTAGTCTACAACGATGGTACCTGGGCTAGCCAAGCCGGCTATATCGACCTGGTTGACAGCTTTTACACCACTGACATCCTTCCCAACGGCTACTCGCGCAGCTTCGTCACCGCCCTCTGACGTAAAAGTGCCTACACCATCAGCTCCAAATGAATAGAAGACATTGTTGTACACAAAGATTTGCGCGTCCTTGGTCTCTGTCGGGTTTAGAGGAGCGACTTCTCCACGTGCAATCATCACGGCACCACGAGCAGCTATGTCGTTGTATTCAGCGAAGATCCTTGATATTAGTCGCTCTCTGAAAACCCTATCCTGAACGGTTTCTCTTGGTAATTCCCGGGCAGTCTGAATCTCTTCGTTCCAGTCCCTCAGATTCTCTACATTGTCAACGCCAGACATGAGGTACGTTTCTTGTGATCTCGTGAGATCTGGTTGATGGGCTGATAGAGAGGTGAGTGCAGGCGCGACAGCCCACGGACTGGACGGTATAGCATTGGTTAGCTGGAAATTCGCCAGTGGGTCGCGCTTATTGTTTGATTCCAACAAAGCTGTAAAAGACTGGCTGAACGAGGTGGAAATGTTTGAAATCAAGGAGAAGAGGGAGTGCGCTGATGCATTCTTCGGCGCGGGCCTCTGGAACGGGTCGAATTTGTTGTTCGACGACTTATTGACAAAGAAACTGGAAGTATGAGAAGTTATCTGGTATTGTTCGCCTTCATTCGTGGTGAGCTGTAGGTAGAGAAGATGGCCCTGCTGGCGAAAGAAAGGGGGTGGTGGGTGCCAGGGCGAGAGGTTGATTGACTTTATGGTTTTCAAGGGTTGTTCCTGAGTTGGCAATAATAAAGTAGAAATTGATGGTGCACCTTCGAATGAATAATCCGCCAGAGCATTCGAGGTCCCAGGTGCGTTCCCACTGGCAGCTTCTTCTGTAGAATCCGGAGGTGCATTAGGGTCCTTCCAAGGCGAGACATTGTCGTGGAGAGATAGCCCGGCCGAAAGACCGTAAAGGGTGTCTGTCCTATTACCAGCAGCCCCAATGATCTCTCGAATCCGTATCAGATGCGTACGCGCCTCTTTCTCCGTATATGGGTCTTCAATCAACTTTAGCTCCGAACCTGCAGCCAGCTCTTTGACTTCTGACAACTCGACATAGTCATTGATCCGTTCGCCCTTGTGTTCGAGATGGAAGCAGGTGTACTGGAAGGTGCCGGGAGACTCCATTATCGATTGTCGAAGGTCTTGCACTTGTTCTTGGGGAGAGACCATGATCTGGATCTCGTAGGGTTGATGAGGAAGTTTGATGTTGACTTGGAAAACGTCTTTGCCTGTGTAAGCATTCTCCTCCAAGTGTGTTCCTTGCACATACTTTCAGCAGCCTGCTCCTCCTTCGCCTCGCCTTTTGTGGGCTCTGTGGTTTCTCCATTTACGATGGTGGTGGTTATTTGCTTGGAGGGCTCGATCTCGTTTTTGCTTAGAGTGGAATTGTCTGATGCAGCCATGCTTCAGTGGAAATCCCTAGAAAGGCTTGCCAATTGTCCGGGAAGAGCACGTGAGCTATACATACCAAGCTTTGTATCTGCGTCACTACTGCTCTCTAACATATCAGAAGTTTTTTATGAATGTAGAAAATTGTACGGGGGATAATGCAGGGACCTTTCACTGTTAGGCAGGGAAAGAATGTGATATGAGTACAGTTATTAAGGAGAGAAATGTCCGTATCATAGACGAGTATTTTAAAATTCAATCAAGGGAAATGAGAGAAATTCGTGCTTCCATCTGCCAGCTTAACGGAAGCTATGTATTTTTTCATGACATCGCTTGTGAGCCAGCGAGGAAGATCCCGAAACCTTCCGAGCTCTATTCTAATCCCTGTCCGGCACTGAATTGTTGCTCCGGCTGAGAAGAGCTTGGTACAAATCTAAATGGACACATGGCATACTTATATCGCGACGACTTTCTGCCGCCCACACACAACGTTACAGATCGTGCGCCCGACCACGATGCTCTGTTTCTTTCCTGTTATTGTTTCTTAAGATTCAGGTAGACCGTTCCTTTCATTTCAGCAAGACTCCGATGGCAAGACGAAAGCAAGCAGCTCCGCTACAAAGAGAGCCTTCAGACTTCAGTCAAGGCCTACCAGAGTCGCCGAGCCATGGATGGAAACATACCAATGGCAATGCCCCCAAGAGCCCTGCTGTTGCGAGCAATGGCATTCCCAAGGAGCCCTCCTCTTCTGCTACCCAAGAGCAAGCCGGACTTACTCAACTCGTTATATGCGTCGCCGGCATCTACGCTTCATTGTGAGCACATTTCCCCATGCCCAAGCTCAGAATCCATGCTGACCTCTCCAGTCTCTCCTGGGCCCTCCTTCAAGAACGCATAACCACAACCTCCTACGGTCCACCCACCTCCCCCGAGCGCTTCACCTTCTCCGTCTTCCTGAACACCATCCAATCCACCTTCGCCGCCCTGGTCGGCTACATCTACCTCGTCTCCTCCACTCCCTCGTCCACTCCAACCCCCTTTGTCTTCCCCACCCGCTCAATCCTTTTCCCCCTAACCCTCGTCGCCATAACCTCTTCCCTCGCCTCCCCCTTCGGCTACGCCTCCCTCGCCCACATCGACTATATAACTTTCATACTCGCCAAATCCTGCAAACTCCTCCCGGTCATGTTCCTGCACCTCACCATCTTCCGAAAGTCTTACCCTCTCTACAAATATCTCGTCGTCGCGCTCGTGACTGCCGGCGTGGCAGTGTTTACGCTCTATCACCCCTCTTCCTCCTCGAAGAAGGCATCTCAAAGCACCGATAACTCAGCCTGGGGTCTCATGCTGCTGGGCATAAACCTCCTCTTTGACGGCCTTACGAACAGCACTCAAGACCACATCTTCAGCACCTGCCGCCCCTACACAGGCCCGCAAATGATGGTCGCGCAAAACGTCCTCTCCACCCTCCTCACAGTCGCCTACCTTCTCCTCTCGCCTCTCCTCCCACTTACACCTCTCAAGCCCTCAGGCCCCAATTACGAATTCTCCGCCGCTCTCTCCTTCATCCAGCGGAACCCAACAATCTTACCAATGATCCTCTCGTTCGCTGCATGTGGCGCCGTCGGGCAGATCTTCATTTATTACACATTGAGTCACTTTAGCAGCCTATTGCTGGTGACGGTGACGGTGACGAGGAAGATGCTGACGATGATGTTGAGTGTGCTGTGGTTTGGACATCGGTTGAGTGGGATGCAGTGGGTTGGGGTGGGGCTGGTGTTTGGGGGTGTGGGTGCGGAGGGGGTTATACAGAGGATGGAGAAGGTTGCGAAGGAGAGGGCGAAGAAGGATAAGGAGAAGGGGTCATGAGATGGGGGAAATGGGGAAGCATTGTTTGGAGTTATATGGGAAGTGTAGACATTTTGCAATACAACAAAAGCTGCATACGCATTAGATGTATAGAGTAGAATTGTAAAGCAAATACGCCGAAATCGCAGATCTCGGCGTTCCGCTCTTCAGAGACATTGAGACGACTGCCAGGGGGATGACATGACAAGGATAATTGTCTCCAAGAGCACTTGGAACGAAAATGAAAAGAAAGTCTAGGATATACCAATCGCTCCCCGTTCGGTCTACGTACTTAAGTACGGGCCCTTCCATGGCTTGCGAACCCGACCATAATGCCTCCCAAAAAAATCAGACAAGCAATGCTCTTTGGCCTCGCTCACAATCTATGTACCCAATTCGACCAGTCGAGAAACTCCACAACTCGAACAGACTCCAGAGATGAATCTCAGACCTCCTCTCCGACTTCGGGCGCACTCTTCTCACTAGACCTATTCAACTTCTCCATCCCTTCCCAAACAAATGCCCTCTCCTCCCATTCCCACCCTCTTTCTTCTCTCCCTCCATAACATCCTTCTCAACATCCCTCAACACCTCCGCCTCTTCGACTGGAATGCCCTCGACAGCCTTGACTCTCTTCCCCTCCTTGAAGCACATGAATCCTCCCAAAGCAGCCACGATACACGCCAACGCTACAAACAGCCCCGTACTCCAACTCGGCCTGGTATAGCGATTGAAACCCCACATGAAGCCCGACAGCACAGCCTGCAGGAACGTATTGAGCACGTAGGCCCAGATCACGTAGTCGAGTTTCCACCAACGGGTTGCGGGGGCACGGCTGCCTGTGAGAGGGGCGTCGGGGGCTTTGGAGGGAGGCAAGGGGATGGCTGGGTTGGTGTCAGGTGCGATCATTGATGCGTGCGGGTCGACGGGAAGATCGGTGCTTCCAGGCAGGCGGAACCAGGAGCGGTGGATACCTGCTAGTCTACGCAGATACTCTTGCTTGTGGCGAATGCGGAATTGGAGTAGATAATAGAAGTCGCGGAAGCGCCATGGGATGAGACCGAAGCCTGTGACGCAGAAGAGGGCGTTGAGGATTTGAGAGTCAATTTCGATCCAGATGCGGCGTGGAGAGTTGATATTGTTGCATTCTTTCACGCCGTGCGAGCCGGGTGGGTAGCACATAAATTCTTGACCGCCGCCAATGAGGAGAAGGAAGAGCATGCCGCCCCAGGCGACGACGTTGAGGCCGTAGAGGACGATGAGGAAGCCCAAGGGTGTGAGGGTGAATTTCCAGAAGGCTTTAAGGCCGATTTTGGTGGATTCGCCCCAGGAGTGTTTGGGTGGGAATTTGTAGCCGGTGGGGTAGACGCCGTCTTCGTCGGGGCCTTGCACTCTGTCGTCGGATGAGGTCGAGGATGGGACAGCGACACCACTGGTGATGGTAGAGAGTTTGCCGTTCTTGTCTATGGATGATGGATCTTTCTCTCCTGCCAGGTCGAGGAACTTCTTTGATGGACCCTTTCTGACTTGTGCGTCGAGCTCGTCAAGGTCCTCATCATCTTCGTCTGGGATTGCATACGGATCGGCACTCCTCCTCTGACCGGCTAGCTCCTCTTTTTCAGTATTAGTCCTGACTTTAGGCACATAAGCCTGGTTGTCCATCTTTGGTCGTCCAATGAACTTCGAAAATGGATCATCATCATCACCTGTGCTGACGCCAGGCCTCTGCAGCATCTTCGTTGACCCTGAAGCGTCGCCTTGGTCCGGCATCTGCTCTTGTTGGGCAAATGTTGGGGAACCGCTACCCTCCTCACCCTCGGGGTGTGTATCCATTGGATTTGTTGCTTGTCGTCCCAAGCTTCCAGGAGTCTGGGCTGACGACGTTCTTGATAACCTCCTTAGGCTTTCTTCGCCGACTGTACTGTACCTTCTCTGCCCTTCCCCATTCCAACCACTGTAGTCAAAGCTACCCCTACGAATGTCCATCGGTGTTGGTGCTTGTGCGAGTGCAGTACCGCTGGCGGCTAAGAAGCCTAAAGGAGGACTTGACTCAAGGAATCGAAGGGATGCGCTTCGTATGCGGCCTGAGCTGGCAGTCGAGGAGCGGTTGCGAGTCACTACATCCTCGGCGCCATCAGTGGGAGATGCAGGCACTCGACTCCTGGTTGTTGTGGGAGATATCTCCCCAGCGTCGGATGCCATTGCTAAGAGTAGGCGTTAAGAAGCTCTATAATTGGCAAATGGTATGCTGGCGAGTCGTTCATGTCAAAGAGTGTTCCTCAAGTAGTCGCCATACCTTGGAGGGACGGTGTTGAGGCGAAGTTGTGATGTTGGCTTGGTTACTGACCAGGAGATCGGGAGAACATACAAGATCACTGGTACTTGATGTTTTATGGAATATTTCTTGGTTTTTCAGACATGCATTGACGAGAAATCACAGAATGTGTATTCCAGTGAAAGGGTCGAGGGTGCTTGTAAAGGGATATTATTGTTCGATGGATCGTAGGTTGATCAGTGCAAATAGTCATCGTCGCGGCTACGAGGTCAAATTCTAAAGTACCTTATTCGGAATGGCCACCATGTCGATCATGGAACATTAAGATATCGCGCAGTTTCCTCCTTTGAGATAGTAATAATAGTATTATTAACCTAAGGCTTAGATAATCGAGATTATTACTCGCAACGACTACTTCCTGAATTTTATCTATTTAGAATACTTAATAATTATTTACCGTTATTGATAGAGGTCTTAGGAAGGCTGAAATCCGAATACATCTACTTACGGGATAAACTAGTTTTAGTGGTACGGTGGCCGGCTTGGCTACGTTAGCCATTCCGAATACTTTAAAAGTTGACCTCGTAGCGTGAGGGCGATCCTTGCTCGAATTTGGTTGGCCAAAGTAGCTGAGGTTGGAGAACAATTCAACGATACGAGTGTGCGTCAAGACAATGAAGCCACATTGACTGATTGTGTGAATGACAATCCAGCAATGTGCTTCTATATTGCCCAGCAGCATCTCAGGGTCTCCACATGCAAACTCTTAGCAACATGCGGGTTGATTACTCGGCATGACTCGGCAGGGTCTCGGCCCCGGTGTCAGCACTTTAAAGTAGGCTCTATCACTCAGCAGCGAACCTTCTTTTGCCTTACAGATCATTGGTCTAAAGAGCCTCTAAATAAGCGTCCGTAGGGGCCTTCCTGTTGGTATCGATCATCCTATCTCAACGCCCCTGCCGCTTCTACATCCCGCCATGGCCTTTGAGACTCGTCCGCCAGCCTCCGCTGTCACATCACTCATCGCCTCGCATCCTCCCATAACAGTACACGCGTCCCACCACCACAATCTCGCTCTACAAATACTCCACAATCTGCAGTATCAGCATGACTGGACCTTACTCCGTATCCATACTTATTCTCCCATCACGAACACTCCTCTGCCTCGACCTCTGATATCTGGCCTGCCTCCGCATAGGATATATGTGCATCCGGATGATCAGGTTGAGGAGTTGAAGAAGGCTGTCAAGGATGGGGAAGGCAAGGTGGAACGGGAGTGGGTGCTGCCAACTCATCTGAAGGAGAAGTGGAGTTTGAAGAGGTTTGCCGAGGTGTTTGATACGGTCGAGGAGGAGCCGCCTGGAGATGAGGATGACCAAAATGTAGAGGATGAAACGACGGGGCAGAGTCGTGATAGGGATTCAGAAGGCCCGCCGAGTAGCCAAAAGCGGAGAGGAGGGAAGAGACTGTTGCTAGCGACGTCGGGGGATGATAGTACCGTCGTGTATTATATCGTGCATGATGGCATTGTAAAGCCTAGACAAAATTGATAGTCGAGCTTGCAAGACGTTTCTTAAACGGCTCTATCCATTTTTGTCAAGATACCTGATCTGATCCGAAAATTCTCGCAAAGACGGAAATGCTCTCTTGGTATATCCTGCTCAACGCCAGCTGCTGTACACACAACGATTGCATTCATCCCACTTCCACCACATCAATTCCTCATTCGACGGTGTTTCTGTATTGGTTCTTCAATTGGACATGCCTTCCACGTCTCCGACCCACCAGAAAGCCACACCCGTCAGTGAAGCAGCAACCGCCCATACACTCGACCATCCAGCAGCTCCAAGTCCCTCAGCACCCTCAATTACAACGTAAGTCTGTAGCCATGTGTGTAGCCCACTAACGGCAACGACCGTGGCAGTCCTCTTGATGACAGTCCTCGTTCGCTTCGGGTATCCCCAGAGATTGTAAATCACGGTCTCGACCAGCGTAGCTGTCTCCGGGTCAAATCTGGCAATCTCCTTGTCGTATGCATCGGGCTTCGCGGCAGTAGATGACGTGAATATAAACACCTTTGCAGCGAACCCCATGGGTACGTAGGAGCAAACGAGCCATGGGAAGTTGGTATTGTGAACCCCCGAAATGTCCCGTATCCCATCAAAGTGATTGACAAGGTATTCCGGCAGCCAGGTGAGATAGCTAGCAAGGACCACTACACCGTAGATGCCTGCGGCGAAAACGCTTGTGCTAACCTGAACGCCGTAGTCGTTGATCACTGTACGATTGGCGGCCACTCCTTTTGGTGTCTTGATGCTGTGTATGCTTGAGGACACCTTAAGGAGCCTGAAGGGAAGATATGCCGCTAATGTGTCGATGGCAAGGCAGCCGATTGCGGTGGATGGCCGGATCAGGTAGAAGCTCGCAAGGAAATAGTGGTACGGGACGTGTGACAAGAACGTCAAAGCAGCAACATCGGAACCTAGGCAAGGAGGGTCAGTTCATGTAGTCATAGACGAAGATATGATGATCCACACTGTCGTAACCTCCATACCATCCAACAGCTAGCTGGGCAGCTTTCCAACCAAGCAAACCAGCGACTTCCCACCATTCGTCATGGCTTCTACTCACAGTCGCAAGGTCTCCGCTAGTGAATGGCGAAGCAACAGAATACAGAACGGAGGACAGTGTCATGCTCAGGATCACGAGGACTGGAAAGCGCAGTTGAGCAGGGAACCCGGAACTCGGCGCTGGCGATGCTGCTGGTAGTGTCGCTGGCGGTTCCGAGGGCGTCGCGCTTTTCGAAGCGCTGCGTTTGGTTCTTGCCATTTTGATGTATTGGTGAGAATTTACGTATGTGCCAATTGATTTTGGAGGTTAAGCTTGGTAAGGCGCGAACAAACAGATCAAGGTCGCGTTTGTTATGACGTTAGGCTTAGCTATTGCCAAGACGCTAACACCGTACATCCACATCTGTCAGGCTGCTAAAGGGACGATACCCCTTCCGGAACCCGAGCATATTTGTTGACCATCCTCCAAGGTGTTACGGTATTATACCATCCCGATAGCTGGCCGATCTCTACCATGGTCTATGGCTGTTGGGCGTGGTGAGCCTTAAGATTTGTGGCTTCTTGGCCCCAACCTTAGTCGCGTAAGTTGAGCCCCCACCGAGCTGTGTAATAATTGCATGTATCAGCATCGATCGATGCCCCATGCTCTTTCCTGCATGATTTAGTAAGTTCTCAACTTCATCAAGTCGAAGAACAAGAATGTCTGTGCCGCTTCGCTCTACATCCTTTCGTGCTTTATACAGGGTTAGAAGGTCTCGTCCAGTGCAAATTCCGCGGTCCCCAATATCTATTCCAGTATCTCTGAACAGTAGACGCTATGTCAATGGATTTAGTGGACCTAGTCCAGGGCAAGTTGGACCTCAAGGAGATGATGCGGAGGAACATCCCTATGCTAGAAAAGGTACGCCAAGATTGAAGTTGGTCCCAACTTTGATCAAGATGTTCGAGAGCTCTGCCACAACATTCGCTTCTATCCTGGTCCTCGGGTAAGGAATCTCAAAAGCCGGTTTTAGCGCGTCATGCTAACCCAAGGAACCCGCAGACTCGCTGGCTATGGCTACCATAAATATTACAAGTACCTAGTGTTGCAGAAGATGGAGAGGGCATTTGAGCCCGGCGATCCAGTCCTCGAATTGGCTGCTTTAGGAAAAGGACTTCCCAACAATGTCCTTCAAGGAGATGATCAGCACTGGATCCGCCATGCTGAGCAGAAGAAGATTGATGGAATTGTGAATGGCACGGACCGCGGTCATTACCACCTATTGATCGGTGAGAAGGGTACGGGGAAATCGTCGATGCTGTTGCATGCAATGCAAAAGGTAGATGGAGAGGGCATTTCCATGTTCGAAGCTCATGCAGATCTCGAAATCTTTCGAATAAGGCTAGGTAAAGCTCTCGATTACGAGTACCATGAGGACTACATCGGAAGCCTTTTTAGCATCAAGGGGCCCCGCGAAGGCAATACGGCGCTCCTAGATATCGAGCGAGCTTTCAATAAGCTCGAGAAACTTGCTCTGAAGAGGCGCAAGACTGTAGGACGGCCATTAGTCCTTATAGTCAACAGCACGCATCTTTTAAGGGACGATAAGGACGGCCGTGACCTTTTGGAACTTATTCAACAGCGAGCTGAACAATGGGCCGCAAGCAATCTCGTCACTGTTGTTCTCAACAGTGATGATTATTGGGTCTACGAACGTCTGAAGCAATACTCGACACGCATGGAAGTCCTTCCAGTACTTGATCTGCCAAGGGATCAAGCAATATTAGCATTGAAAAACTTTCGCCAGCGCTATTACAAGACGGATGAGCAGCCCACAAACAGCATCCTAGAGGAGGTGTACAACCGAATTGGGGGAAGATTGACTTATCTGAATCGAGTGGCCAAATCTCCGGATATGCTACGGACCTGCAAGCATATCTGCCGGGTAGAGAAGACTTGGTTCTTGAACAATTGTTGGATACTCGGAGAGGGTATGGACGACGACGTCATGGACCAACAGAAATACGCGTCAAGTGCTATGCTACTTGCCAAAGCGCTCGTCGACCAAGAGAAGGAGGTGGGCCGGAGTACCGATCAAGCAGGGCAATCCTATTCGGTACCACAGATACCTCTACATGTAGCAAGAGAGATTATGACACGCGCAGACTTCATCAAGAGCTACGACCGTATCAATCTATTCACTATCGACGCACAGGCCATGGTGCGGGCGGACTCCATACCAATGCAAAACGCATTTCGTCAGATTTGCAGTGAGCCCGGATTTGAAGAACATCTACAGGCTACAATTGACCGAATTGCCGCCATTGAAAGCTTAGGAAGAACACGGGAAGTCGTTGCAAAGGATTTGATTGCAGGAAAATACAAGATCAGTGGAAGGCTTGATCGAGGAGATGGAGTTACAATAGAGGTCCAACAAACACAATAATTCAGTGGATGACCGCCGGTCCTGATGGACTTGCTTAGTGCCTTCTCTTCAATCAAGCTATGCACCTGATCGCTGAGTCTAACGGTCATGGTTGCCATATCGAAGCGGTCTCACTGTCAATTTTCCTCCATAAAAAAGTGGAAGAAACGCAGCCCCAGCTGCTCATGATCATCAATAGAAATCAAGTATACGCCAGAATTTCTGTCGAGGAACGTTGTATTCTGGGCCGTGTATCTCTATAACTACATTGTGCGAGCACATGATCAAAGGTACATCGTTATCTAGTCTCTTGATCTTACTGAGTATTGGAGGTCGTTCTCTCGTCGTTTAGATGTACCTTGGCCGAGGGCCCATTACTCTCCTTTGAGACGAATGGAGACCAGGTATGTTCTCGGCAACTTTCCCAAGGCAATTTGTGAGAGCTGAGCCAGGACGGTAAACGAATGCTCGAGCGCTCTATATGCGCAAACATATATGAGGTGGTGTGAGGATTACAGCGCCATTGCACCAGGCTTGCTGAGGTTGCAGAGCCTAGGATTAGTCAAACATGTCGAGAACCGAACACTCGATATATCAATAGTATCGTCCAATAAAGAGGGAAGACGGCACGAGGGGATCTGATCTTGGGGCGCCTCGTGCCCATGCTTTGACCGGCATTCGGTTCCTGCCGGCAAATTCCTTCATTGACGATCGTCCTCTGTAACAAAGACCACGTGGTCGAAATGTGGGGATGAAGGGAAGGTCATCAATATCCATTCCTCGGCTCCGCTACGCTTCCTGGGCGTCCTAAAAGAAACCATCCCGAGTCCGCCAGTTGGGCACACCCCTGAGTCGGCCACCCTGAAGGGATGAGTACCCGGGAATTTTTGGTTTTCTCACTCCGAAGTCTAGATCTAGGGATCTATTAGGGGGGAAACGGTCAGATTACCATAACTTGCGAACCATACTAGTATGAACAAAGACTTTGGTATAAAAGTTGTAGCCATTAGTAATTGCTACAACTTTGACGGTGGTGGAGTTATAGTAGGGTGGCCGTCTCAGCGGTGTGTGCGTAATTTTTCTAGGGCTTCGCTAGAACTTGATGAAGTTTCTCGCCAGCCACTTCATTCGCGGGCTTCAAACCCCACCCCGGCGCTACACCTCGTACCCCGGAATTTCGTCTCCTAAAACTTGGTGTCCATTCGTCAACAAACGCCATGAGACAGGGTCCTAAGGCGGCATTTGCCCGCCGCACTGAATACTTTATGGAGCATCTGATTTGAAGCGAAAAGCCACAAGTCGCCTGGAATCTCATTGCTAGCAAGGTCGCTTGGACCATGTTTGTGATAGCAGCGATGCGGCCATTGTAGGCAACCCCCAATGCATCATGCTGCTGGATCAACGTCCGAGCTTTACCAATCATTCAAAAGCTGGGGTCTTCGTGCATTGATAGCACACCCATAGTCTTGATACTGTAAAGCATCAATTGCTTCAATTGAACAGGTCTCGGTGCTGCAATCATGCATCCTACCCAAGAGATCATAGACAGCTGGCCTGCTCCAAATTTCAAAGACCCAGTCACTAGAGGCTCCGCCCTCACTGTTGTCAACATCATCTTCATTATACTGGTCTTCCTAGTTGTAGGCCTGAGGTACTATACTCGACTGAGAATTACCCATAGCTTTGGGCAGGATGACATTGTCAGCAGTCTATTGGTGAGGCCTTTTTTTGGGCTCTTTGCTGTTCTACCCTCACTAATAGATACAGATCCCTACTTTTGCGTTGACAGTCGTTGTTCTGACGGCAGATAACAACTTTGGATGGAATCGACACTCTTGGGATCTCCACCCAGAGAAGGGACCCCCTGGGTATAAACTCTGCCTGTCAGCACATATTGGTGGCCACCCTGAACAAGATGTCATTGCTCTGCTTCTATAAAAGGCTCACCGGGTCTTGCACACCACTCTGATACAGGTGGTGCATAGTAATAGGCCTAGCATTCCACGCGGCAATGCTTACAACCTTCTTCATCGTGGCTGTGTGTGCATGCAGGTGAGTATTCTGGGGCTGCTCTGCGGTTCATTGAATACTTACACTTTACTCATAGACCCTTGAATGCATTTTGGACCCCTCTGGCTACGTTCAAATACAGCTGTATCGATGAGGGAAATTACATGCTTTCTTTCAGTATCATCACCATCTCCCATCGTCTGGACGCTCCAGCTCATCCTTAAGCAACGGATCGCTGTCTGCGCCCTCTTCTTCCTTGGATTTATTGTATGCATTGCAGGCATTGTGCAAGCATACCATGTCGACAAAGCGTTGATTCATAGCTATGATGAGACATGGACTGGCTGGCCTCTTTGGGTTGCCTCGGCAGTTGAAGTTGACCTTGGCATTGTGAGTACAACAAGGGCACAGATGGCCTTATCTTGTACGGGTGACTGACGGATCCCAGCTATGTGCATCAATTCCAGCCATCCGACCCTTGCTCGCTCTGTATCTCCCAGTTATCCTCGAAACCAGGCGACCTCCAGTGCGAAATATGAAAGATTGTGATCCCAATAAATTGTCTGATCAGACACTGGATGCGGCAAAGCCCCATATGCCCGAGAAGGGAGCCTATGAATACTTTCCTTCTCTTCCCAATCCTCGACGCAACGACCTTGAAATTGGAAATTCGCAGTCTACAGAGGAATCGGAGGTAACCTATGGTATACATCAATGGTATCCCAATAGCAGCGACTGGGTGCAACCGAGGAAATCAAAATAAGTCTCACGGAAGGTTTTCTTTGTGCATTGATGTTTGATTCAAGGTGCTCATATCAATCCTTTCAAAGCGCTTTTAGCATGGCGCTGGGGACCTCTTCTTGAACGGCGGGTTGTGGTTTCATTTCATCTGGTCACTGGTACAGACGACATATTGTAAATAGCTGAGCGCGGGTTTACCAGAAGGCTGTGTTATTTCCAGCTCCCTCATCGTTCAACTCAAAGCATTCTATGTGGTGAGAGAAATGGAGACATGAGCCGTCGTGTTTTCCCGTCAACCCCCACTAGCCCCTAAGACATTGACCAATAGGGACGAGCTTAGATCTAGCCCCCTCTGTGATAATTGAGACTCTGTTCAGTGTCTTTGCGTGCTTGCGATTGTTGATTTTCTATCATGGCATACGCGAATTTGCTCTAAGGCCCCGGCTTTGCTAGCATACAGCCTGCTGAAGCAACTTCGAAGGACAGAAGCTTCACGCGCTGCAATGAGAGACAAGAACCAGTTCAATGCCTTCACGCATGATCCCTAAACCTACGCGTGATGGTTCTACTGCATCAGACAGTGAGAAGTCTTTTGTGAGTGCAGAGTCAGTAAACACGTCGCCTCGCGCTGGCAAGGCAGGAGGATTCCACATCGGCCAATCAGGAGCGTCAGCAGCGCTTCGGTCGTCTCAACCTCGCAACCAGAAACCTATCGTACCTGCCAGCTTCACTCCTTCCACAGATAGGGCGACCAACGGCTTTTATGATTTTTCTAATAGCTCGACACCTCCTCAGTCGCGGACTCTATCCCCTCCGCTCTTACCTCCGGGCGGTTCCTATTTCACTTCGCAACCTGGTGACTCAGGCTCAGAACCGCGATCCCCACAAATTAGAAGACCGCCCGCATCCCGTTCCAGTCACGGCATAGAAACATCATCTGGACCTCCGCCAGCCCTCAGTACCCAACGTTCCTACACCGGCGACGCGCCCTGGCGAAACCCTCCTCCAGTCGACCCTCGAGACCCATCCCCGCTCTCAACAAATCCGCCGAATGTTACACAGAGCCTAGACTCTATAGTCAGGCAGTCCCAAAATACTACGAATGAAGACTCTGAATCTAGCCCCTCCATCGCAGCGCGGGCGGCACGGTCGAAGTCTTTTGAAAACGGCGGCTTGATGACTGCGATGGCAAGACGGAACGATGGTCAACTCGGAAGTGAGGAGGACCAAGATTCGACCTTGCGCATGTATGGCCAAAAATGGGAAGAAGTCAGGCATAATGGGAAAGAAGGAGCTCAGGAGCAATCTATGTCTTCCAATGAGGATCTATTTCTGAACCTTGCAAAGGCAGATTCGGTGGTTGGCGACTCCGAAGAGTCTTCAGCAAGGCGCGAAAGACGACGCTCCCATATTGGAAGCTCGAGCCTGGAACAACGGCGGACTTCTAGACCGTCCTCATCTGGTCGACCCAGCACCAGTGGTGCGACCTTCACCGGTCAACAGGTCACGCCGAATCGGAGTCATCTCTACAAGTCCTCCTTTGACGCCGCGTTTCACCGTTCATCTGAGAAAGACTCGCTTCCATCTCTCAGAGATCTAGCAACAGGTAACAGGCCCTATGCAGCGTCTGCACATCCACTCGATCAGCGTTCTCGCGTCAACGGCTCTAGAATGTCCTTCGGTACCCCGAGGCGAGAGCCGCCAATGCAAGATCAATCGCCAGAGACGCCCCCTTCAAGTTACGGACGTCGAAGATCTATTCGTGAGACATCTCCTGGAGTTGGAATTCGGAATTACAGACAATCTAATCTATCACGCGATTCGAATGGCAACTATGGCTCGTCACCGTTCACGGGTCAAGCTCCAACTGCGCGTGTACAAGAACCTACTGGAGGATCTTATCACGCCGAAGGTACCGAATCCACAGTGTCAACTACCGCGCCGTCAACCGTTTGGGATGAGCTAGACGATCTAAAATCTAGGCTCCGCAAGCTTGAACTTACAGGAGTCTTACCAACGTCATCAAACGCTGCAATGTCAAAGGTCCAGGGTGAACGACCACCTACTGCGACCACCACCGTCACAACTATTTCATCCTCACCCAAGCGACGTCATATGGACAGTACATCCCCAGAAGCTTCCACAATCAAGGCACCAGGTGTTTCTAACCTCCACCCACTCTTACATTCCGCATTGGCAAAGGCGAAGCCTAACCTCAATGCGAATCTTTATAAAGCTTTGGAGGTAACAGCATCCGATGCTTTGACCCTGGCGGCCATGACAGGTGGCGCAGGCTCAGACAAAGCTTCTGCGGTTGGCCCCACCAGTGGGAGCGATAGACGCCTCCGACGAACAGCTGATAGCATGTGCCGAAGCCTCACTGAGCTATGTATTGCCTTAGCAGAAGAAGCTCCTGAGATAGAAGCGGCAAGCACAAAAATCCAACCCGGAAGTGGAGATGCAACACAACGAAGCGAGCCAACCCTGCCAGATCCTAGGCTTCTTCGTAGTGCCAGTATCGAGCCTGAAGCTAGAACGAGCTCTAGGGTCATGAGCCGATTAGAAGCCCGAAGGACGAGCTTATTGGGCTCTAGTCCTCTGTATGGTCGGAGAGAATCGACACCTGAGGCGACGACGCCCACTCAGGCAGCGACGCCTTTAGCAAGCAGATTGGATCGAACTTCTACCGTCCTTCGACGCAATGGTACCAATGACCAGCAGGTCGATGGCTCAAGCGATCGGAGACCTCCGTCTCGCGCCGCGACAGAGATTGGGCAGACACGACCATCGCCCCAGACAAGAATGTCACGCGAATACACCTCGCAGCACCCCATGCCCAGTCAAGCGCAATCGCAGCGATCTCCCTCTGTGCAGTCTTCTTTGCCCATGCGGAAAAGCTACTTCTCTTCGGCTTCACAATCTCCGCCTACGCCCAGCGCACAGCCTAGGAACAGAAGTCTTCTAGAGCGCTCGACCCCGCCGTCCTCGGTGGATAACGCGCGGCTCACGGAGGCACGACAGCGGAGGATTGCGTCGCTTGGGCAGCATTCTACGGCGAGCCAATCTCGAATCGGGCTGTCTTCTGGGAGGCTCAGGCAGTCTCAACCCGAGCAGTAACCCTCCAAATCCGAAAAACAGGCGTAATCTTACCTTTTCTACCAGGCGCTAGGGAAGGCAGGGTCTTTCGGGAGCGCATGAAAAGCACGGAGTTGGGATCTACTCGATTCTAGGCGAACAGGGCTACTCATGGCAGGTGTTATTAGCTAATCGACGTTTTGCCCGAAGAACGGCGTTTGTGTATATGGTAGCGAACGATCGCTGGCCGGTTGCCTAGCTTTTGGCATGCAGGATAAACATTTTTTCGAGATGTATCGCATTTGCAATAGAAATATCAGAAGCCGGTGCTTTCTCCGCTTTACCAATCATATCTACCTGTAGCAAATAGGATCATGCACGCAGCCGTTTATAGTACTTACGCAGGACTTCTTAGTGTGCAGAATATCAATGCAAGGAAATCCGTTCTCGTTGAAACATTGCAGACTACAATCGACGCCAGTGATGCGTGACAAAGACCTTATGAGGCATCCCGAAGCCATGATGGTGGATCTGAGTCCCCCACGCTAGGTGAGGATTCATGCAAAACCGGCTGGTACATAACATTATCATCTTGTGAGACATCGGAAATCCTATGCATCACACCATCCATCATTCCCCCCACTGTTGCTGCTTCCTCCCCTCTATTCCGATCTCCAGGACTCGTAACACACTTCCCCACCTCATCCCCAGAAAAATCTTACTCCCCAACTTCACCTCCCCATCTACCACTCTCGTTCTATCGCTAGCGTCTGGTGACTCCAACAACTTCTCCCGTGGGCCTAATAGTCCGCGCTGCCCACGTCTATCTATCGTTTCGTTTTCAACGTTGGGTATGGCCCGTAGAGAGAATTCAAATGGGAGGGGGGGCAAGGGCGGAGGTAGACGGCCGCCGGCTATGAGAGAGGTTACGATTTCGAAGGCGCTGAGTTTTTTACTGAGGCATGGGGGGAGGGATGAGGGGGTTGAGATGGATGAGGGGGGGTGGGCGAATGTTGCTGATGTGGTGGGTTTGAGTTTTTGAGATTCTGGTTGAGTGCTGCTTTGTTGGAAGAAATGGTTTCGATTATTCTGTATGATGGTTTTTGCTCTGGAAAGAAGTACTTGATGACTATTTTGTTTGGATGGTATTGGTCGTTCACTTCTGGTCTTTTAGGTTTATGTTTCTATGGTGTTCAAGAAATTTTCTAGGTGCGAGTTTCGACTTTTTTTTCTGAGGCTATTCCATATCTCTAGCCATTGCTGCATTGTACGAATACCAGCTCCATGGGCTGGATCCATATCGCCAAACTACCCTATCATGTCACTAACCTACCCCTCTCCAGCTCCAATGGCGCCGCCTCTTATCCCTAAAAGTCACATTCTCTGAACTCCAACAAATAGTCGCCTCAAACGACAAACAGCGCTTCGTACTCGAACCCAACCCCGACCCAGACCTCCCTCAAAGCTCTGCCGAAACCACGTCCTCCGCCGACATCTCCCGCTGGCGCATCCGCGCTTCCCAAGGCCACTCTCTCACCACCCTTTCCGACGAAAAGATCTACATGAAAATCCTCCCCACAGACACCGACTGCCCCTCCCTCCTCGTCCACGGCACCTACGACAAACCCTGGCAAGAGATCAAGCGCAGCGGCGGGCTGAAGCCGATGGGAAGGACGCATATTCATTTTGCGGATCGTCTGCCGAAGCGGATGCCGCCGTTGGATCCGGTTTATCAGAGTAATAGTAAGGTGAAGGAGGAGGCGGATACGTTGATTAGTGGGATGAGGCCGGGGTCGACGGTTGTAGTGTGGGTGGATGTGAGGAAGAGTATGCAGGCTGGTGTGGAGTGGTGGAGGAGTCGGAATGGGGTGTTTTTGACGAAGGGAGTGGAGGGGGAGAAGGAGGGGGAGGGGTTGTTGGGGTTTGAGTTTTTTAAGTGGGTTGAGAGGAGGGCGGAGGGGGATGGGGAGGTTTTGTTTGGTGAGAAGGTGCCGCGCGTAGGAATTGCTGAGGAAGCGGATGATGCGCAGACCAAGATGGGTGCATTGAGCGTAGGGGAGGGTCCTCCAGTTGAGGAGAAACGTAATCAAGAGAAGAAGGATGAGGTGGTTGCGGTCGTCAAGGACAGCTGGGATGATGGAGAGGAATGATGGGGGTTCAAAGCTCCATTGATGACATTTCGGCTTTTCGCTTCATGCTGATATGATCCACTGCTGTTGTTGGCCACTATGGTTGCATGCAAGCAATCTGTCAAGGAAGTGAGCTGTTGAAAGCACTGCTTCTGATTAAGAAGCATAAACTTCATCTGCACCAGTCAGCATACTCAAGCACGATCCGCTAACATCTTCGAAGCCGCACCTTGTCTTCCTTCATGTCTCCGAATGGCATTTTTCCCTGATGACACAGACCTTTCACCTTGATAGAGCTCGAATTCCAGGCGAGAAAAGGAGTTCCGAAGCAGGACCGGCTGGTCTCTGTGCATCTTGCACCCTCAGGTTCTGTCATCGCAACAATCGGGGTATATATAGCGTTGGGGATCACTCCCCGTTCAAGAGACTGCTTAAGACAAAGAGTTATCTCTACCATCACTGCCCTCCTCGAAGAAGCCACCATCGCTTTCCTCATCCATGTCTTCGGCCTTGATAGACTTCGATGCAGAATTGCCGCTTTTACTATTGTACTTCGGCATAGGAGCTCTGGCTTTTATCGCAAGCTTGTTCGTTCCAGTATTCAAGTGCGTAGTTGACACGCCCTCCCGCAAGGCATCCAGGGTCCCTTCAGCCATGCTCCGCTTTACGACCTCCCACATTTCAGGCTTCTCCAATATATCGTGTCCTCTGCTATGGTCGTTCTCATCTTTTCGTGGGTACAGACTAACGTACTTCTCGGTCAGAGGGTAGTACATAGTGTAACAGACGTCCAGCTTCGCTGTTTCTAGATTCTGTTGTAGCTGTTTGTAATCGGGCTGGTCTGGCGAGGATGCTTCAATGGCCTTCTTGGCTCTCTTGACATATCTCTCTGCCTTTTGGCGCTCTGAAAAACATTGCTTTTCAGTATCGTCTGTCTCTTCAGAGAGGATTGACAGAGTTGGGGCGGACTCACCGAAGAAACGCACCATGTGATACCTTTTAATCATCAACTGCTTACGCTTCTCTCTCCCCGCGTTCTCCAAATCCTGTTTGTACCCAGCTAGTGCTCTTTCCTTCTCCACTCGAACATCGGCTGGCATGCGCTCGCTATGTTCCAGCGCTCGGGTGAGGTCGCGGATTTTTGACTTGAGCGGGGCAACAGATGGAATGCTGGAGCCATATGGTGCTCCATTAGGCTTCTTCTGCCGTTTAGGTGGCTGGGTACGAGCGCGTTCTGGTCTCGAGTCCACTTCCGTAAATCGGCGTTCAGGCATTATGAAGGGAGTTGGAGTTGGCGGTGTCGAACACGAGTCGTTCAATTGTGGGCGTGGATCTTGGTGAAGGGAGAGTCGGAGTTAACGTAATAAATATGCGCTAAAATATATTACGAGCCATCCATATCCAGACCAAATTCATCTTAACTTTACGTTTGATTAGTTGGAGTTCCACATGGTATGGTTCAACCCCGGGCCCAATTGTCTGGGCGCGCAATTCCATATCCAAGCATGAGTGCAATGGCCTTATTGGTACGCGGCAAGCTATCAGTGCTGCTCAATTCTATGGACAATTTCCAGCCCTAATTAAAGCCATATATGTAATATATACCAAAATGGAGACAGCAATTAGATGGGCTGCAAGCTCGACACCATACGAACAGTCCTTCCTCGTCGTTGATGTCAACGGCCATTCGTTCAGACGGTGCAAGGTCGAGCAGTACGATGGCAAGGGTTTGCAGCATACGACGCTGTCAATGTACAGCAAAGGGCCGCCATTTCGCGCATTCGACTGGGCGCCTCATGATGAGACACTTGTAGCAGTTGGCCAATGGTCTGGCGAAGTCACCGTTCTCCGGATTGATGACTCGTCTCCCACTATCTCTCTACCAGCAAAGCACCAACGACTCTGTAATGCCGTGGCGTTCAGTCGAACAGGGCTCCTGGCCGCTGGCTTAGAGAGAGTTCGTAACGATTTTTGCTTGAATATCTGGGATGCCAATCAACGTCTTTCCACTGTTTCCACCCCCGGAGGCGGATCTGCGAAGCCATTTGTGGAACCCTACCGAAAATTTGCAAGCTCAGAGGCCATATCGAGTATCAAATTCTTTGCTGCGCAACCCGAAGTCTTAGTGGCCGGAGTCAAAGGAAGGGGGATAAGGATCTTCGATTTGAGGGAAAGCATGGCGAATCCATTGTTGAATTTTAAGACTGATTCTGTCTATAACATTGCGATTGATCCCCTCGATGAGAATTATTTTGCTTGCGCAGGAGCTCCAAAAGAAGCTATGATCCAAATCTGGGATCGTCGTTCCGGCTCGCCCTACACAGCAGGAAGTACTGGATCGGGGTCAGATCCTGGTGCGCAGCAAGACCATCCAGTACTCGAATACAGGGGACAATTCAAAGGCTCGACTACCCAAGCACCGAAATGGAATGGCTCTGGGCCAATGTTATCGAGCATATGGAGCCTACGGTACTGCAAAGGCAAGAGCGGCTGTCTTGGTGCTCTTTCCAATAACGGGGATTTCAGAGTATTCGAAACGAAGCATTCGTACTCATCGACGATAGAGGAGTATCAGGCATCCCAGCATCCTGAATACAACATTCCAATCACCAATGAGAACTCGCTTTTAACTAAGCGAATCCATCAAATGGAAGATGCATATGACAATGAGCGGAATCCTCGTAATGAGAAGGAACGTATCGTGGCTTTTGACTTCACCAATCTGGCAGGATCGAAGGGTAGACCCTGCGCGATCATTCTTCGAGGCAATCAAAGCATTGGTGTTATCGAACTCGATGGTGTTCCATCGGCTCTTAGCGTCTCATCTTTAGGTGGCGTTCTCGTAAGTAAGATTAACAACTCGAACTTAAGATCTGGCAAACCCCTCACCGAGAATGTACTTGTAACCAAAACAATTCGCAAGATCTACCCTCCCCTGAGAGGGCTTATCGCAGACACCCTGATCACACTCCGTGAGCGCGCCGGTATCTTGCCCACTCGGCAACCTGATTTGGCTGCGGAAACCCGTAACGAAAGCCTTCGGTCAAGTCGCGAGTCTCATGAACACCATTTCGAAACTCAATTCATCGACACAAAGCTCAGTATGGAAGAGGCAATGACACTCACCACGGTTGCTCGTCGTCGCTGCGCTGAAGGCTACCTTTTCGACCACAAGAGAAACACTGAAATCTTACGCGATGACCCATGGCTACAGAAGCTATGGAGGTGGATCGGGCGTAAGTGGCGTGCATCCTCCCCACGAGCAGCGCTAAGTTGAGCAGGAGCAAAGAACAACGCGGAAGACGAGGGCATGTTTGCAGACGCATTTGATCTTAGTTTCTTCGGTGTTGCCAATATATGGAATAATGACTTGGGTAAGGCGCCCTTTGCTTATCAACAACAATGGCATGGCTTATGGCGATATCAGATTCCCAGAGGGCATCGGATAAGCTCAGCAAGCCGACATACAGCAGAGAAATTGCTGCTGCTGTGGAAACATTATGCAACAAGCTCCATCTACCAGGTTTTTCAATGACAGCTACTACGTCACCGCATCATCGCCGATTGTGTCTCTACTCTTGTGGCCTCGGACTGCCACAATCACAACTCGAAAGCAAAGTCCAAGAGCTCATGCGTAAAGGTCAGAATACTAAAGCCGCTGCCTTCGCACTCATACATGATCAAGCTCAACTAGCCTTTACCTCGTTGAGGACTGGCGATAGTTCTCTAGCAAATAGAGGGCTGTCAATTGCACTTGCTGGATACAACAAAGGGACTCACGACCCAATGTGGGACCAGACGATCAGAGATCTGAGAAAAGATCTCGAAGATCCTTATGCTCGAGCTATTCTTGCGCTGGTCAGCTACGGGGATTGGCATGATGTCTTAGCAGAGACATCGCTCCCACTCAGGGACAGAGTTGGCATCGCTCTCATGTACTTGAACGACGAGGAACTTACGCAATACATAAATAACTCTACGGCTGAGTGCATCAAAGAAGGAGATATCGAAGCTGTTGTGCTGACCGGCCTTACTGAACAAGCTGTTCCATTATTCGAAAACTACATTCGAAAATTCTCTGACGTCCAGACCGCGGTTCTGGCCATGGCCTTTACTTGCCCTCGCTACTTCACAGACGAAAGAATCGACAAATGGCATCAGACCTACCGCTCAAACCTCAACGACTGGGGAATGTTCGTTGCTCGCTCACAATTCGACGTACAATCCACCAAGCTCTCTGCATCGCCAAGTCACAAGCCAGAGCGCCCGCCACCTCCACGCCAAGTCAGTCTCCGCTGCAACAACTGCGATCAAGCACTCGACCGCAATCCCAGCAACGCCCCTCGACCAGAATCAGCCACCTTTTTCGCCAGCAACAAGGGCTCCATCTTCGGTGACGCCAAGGACGGAACGGTTTGCCCCAGATGCGGTCGACATATGCCACGTTGCGTGGTCTGCATGTATTGGCTAGGCATGCCAGATGCACATTCTCGTGGCAGTCAAGCTGCTGCAACTACGAAGAAGGATACCCTGAACAGGTTCATAAGCATGTGTAGAAGCTGTTGGCACATGTCACATGGTGGGCATGCGAAGGAGTGGTTTGATGGGCATAGTACTTGCCCGGTGGCTGATTGTGGTTGTCGATGTATGGAAATTGGTTGAGCTTTCTTAACGACCAGCGAAAGGCTTTGCATATCCGGATTTACTATAGCTGGCCTACCACAGTCAAGCCCTCGTTATTCTACGCTCTAGATAAGCAAACAACTTTTGGGCAACTGTCTCCCGATACAATACAATACAATACAATACATACAATACGTGTCTTACCCGGTTTAAATTAATTTTGGTAGCCATTCAACACCAGACTTAGCGTGATACATCACCGAGAACGAAAAGCTTTGCCATACAACAGTATGCTAGAGAGATAGATGGTGCCAACGCAAGGATTCATTGAGTCATTCGGACTGCAAAACGCCCGAGTCACTTTACTCGTCCATCAGCGATGGGAGCCAGCCCAAGCAGTATATGCGCTCAAACCGCCATGATCTGAACGAGTAGACCGACCATATCCATACCCATACCCATACCCATAACCACCACCAGACCCAGGATATACCCCCGCAATACCGTTCCAAGGGCTATCTCGGCTACTCTCGCGGTTCCATCTCGACACCGGACTCTGGCCGCGCGCACTATCACGAGATGCTCTCACTGGAGGTTCCCAGTCACGACGAGCGGGAACGTAGTCTCGTAGCTGAGAAAACCGGTCTCTATGCTGTCGACGAGATCTCGTGCTCCTGTCGTTGGCGAACGGTGTGCCGTCGCCAGAGTCGTCTAGGCGCAGTTCTCGCGGGTAGATGGACGGATACTGGCCACTTGAATGATGTGAGCCGAAGGTTTGGAAAGATCTTTGTCCGTATGGAGATGTCCAGTACCTGTCCGACATGGCTGTTGTGGGAATCTGCTGGTTTTGATGACTTGGGTCTGATTTGCAAGCCTGACTTGATGTTCAGAGTGGGAAAACATAACGTGACAGAGGAAGATCAACGGGCTTTGTAGTATGAGATTAGCACGGGATATTTCTTACGAACCTTTGACGTGATGTAGACGTGGCAATGGTTTGTCGATGCTGTCAAATCGCAGTCACGAACCAGTTGCGGATGTGTTCATGCCGACATCTTAAGCAAATACCATTGAGCAAGCAAGATCGAAAAAGAGATGAAAAAGTCTTGAGTGTAAGACTCTTCCTACATGACAAACCACAATGAACACGAATATTGGCAGACTGATCGATCAATCGGCGCCATGAGGGGCGAAGGGCACAGGCCCGAAAAGGGCGACGAGGAAAAAGGGCGATGAGTTTCATGGAGTAACAAACGACGATCCATGCTATGAGCAAGACCTATGAGATAAGATTATCCAAACAGCTTACAGCACGCATCAGAGGAGACTAATCGAGCACGATTCGCTGTGAAAAGGGGCCCCGAAGAGCATCGACGCACTAGCAGTGGAGTCCCCATGTTGAAACAATTCGCTCTCGTCAAGAAGGAACGTGGTCATCTGCGTCTAAGAGTGTAAGTTCTGCACGTGAAGATAATGAAGGTTCTGGACCTGCACATAGATATCCAGCAAAGGGTCAATGCAATGCTGATGTCGAGCAGGAAAATGTCAAAGCATGTTGGCCATGGCCGAAAGGGGCGCCCCGGGAAGCGCCAAAATAAGAACTAGTTCCCGCCCGAGGCCCCCTAACGATAACCTTCTCATCGGAGATCTCTGCCTTCAACGACCATTCGATACAACGCCCTTTGGAAGGTTTATTCCAAGGTACCGAATTGAGCTATCCATTTCGTCACGTCTTTTCTTGGCATTCTCACTGCTGCCTATCGTCGACTGGCGATGAATTTAATTGCCACAGCTTCTTACCAACCATGAACCACTCTCACCCTTTGACCCCACCGCTCGTGATGGGCGTCAAAAACCCTGCAATACCACGTATACTCGCCATCGTTGGCAAACATGCGCATTGCCGTCGCCAGATCCTGCCCAGCCTCATCCGCCAACACAGCAGACAGCAAAGGCAACGAGCCTTTGCTCCGCTCTACCTTCCGCACTGCGTCCACGTATTCTTCTCGCTCGGCTAGTCTGATGACCGTATCTTCATCTACCGGCTCATCATTACGATCATAGTCCCACGGTGTTAATGGTTTTGGCACGAGAGCTAGCGTCAATGGGAAATCGACCACTTCCCATGGCGCAGCGTAAGCCTGTTCCCAGTCGATTACTGCAAGCACATTATAATAGTCGTTCACAATGATGTTGTTGTGACCGAATTCGGGATGGAAAAGCGGGAATGGGCCATGATCTCGGACGGCAATGTTGGCGGCGAATTCTCTATGCCTGAGTGGGAAGGCTGCAATTGAAGCTGCGATCTCTTCATTGTCCTCTCCACAGATTACTTCCAGAGCCGACATCGGGCTGCCAAACTGTGCTTCCTTTGCCCATGCTTCGAGAAATTCTGTTGCGGTGTTGAAAGGTCCACCGAGCCCGGGGAGAGGACCTATGTCGTACGTTCCATCCTCGAGTCGGATGATAGATCCAATTTTGGGAAAGGTTACGGTAGAAAGCTCGGTCTAATCCTATTAGTCTTCTCGATTGGCAGGGGAGAAATTGGGACAAGCCTGCCTGGAGCCTCGCCATCTCCGCGTTGAAGGATGACTGGTATGCAGGTGGAACGCCATCCTGTTGCAAGTTCATCGCTACATTCCCCGGCAAGCATTCCATCAACACAAGCGGTGCCCAATTGCATTCTCAGCACTCGTATCGTATCCAAGCACCGCGGGCACAGGAACACTAGTCCGTTCTTTCACCAATCGCAAGCAGTCGACTTCTCTCTGAAGCAGTGCACTTTTGACCTCCGCTGTCTCGTCACTGTTGATTCATGGTAGACGAAGTCTGGCGATCCAGCGCGAGCCGTCTTCGAAGACTAGAATGCGGACTAAGTTGTTGCATCCCATAGCCATCTGTGGATCGACAGTACAGTCTGCGCCATCGTGGAGCTCGGAAGCATACTGGCAAAGTGCTTCCCAGTTAATGTTGTCAACGAATGACTGCGCACGGTGGCGCCAGGATGTTCCCTCTGGGAAAGTAGTTAGCCCGCTCCATTTGTAACCTGCGAAGCTGAATTGACTTGTCATGATATGGGCAGGTTGGTATTAAATTGATGTCGTTGTTGATGAATAAAAAGAAATTGATAAAGATACGAAGTTGGTGTAACCGTCAAATCGGCCAATCTTACACGGACCGAGAGTCCACGGAAACAGACGGTGACCTGGAAAAGTGAATTTGACAATATGGCGTCCCGTACCGAGATGATGAAGGAATTGGTAAGCCTTGTGATCTACTTACTTCGTGGCCAAATTACACAGTAACTACGTGCCCGAATCCACGGTGGCGTAGTATTTTATTGCTGTTGCGCCTGAATATGTTGTATCTACGAAGACATATCGTAAGCTCGCACCTCGGCTATAAGATCGCTTTCAGGTTGGCCACCATGCTCTTCTTTCTCACAGGGATTTGCATTCGCAAGCGAGATCACTTGGCCTGTGTGGTATTGTACAGATTTGTTCACTACAGAAAGAGGATTAGGTCTCACGTTGTGCGTCTTATACGAAGGGGCGCTTTTATGTCTGCCAATTGAAAGCTTGCCCGTGCCGAAGAAGACACCAGATGCCATGGTCACATATGAAGCTCGGCGTATTCCTAAGCAGCTCTGAATGGAGTCCTTGAAACCTAGCTCCTTCGCACATGATACTAAGGGGAAGTGATGAATGAGTGTAACTTCTGCTTCGATCAATCACTGACAGCAAATACTAGAGACATGTGTGCCACCAATAATCACAAGGGAGAGCTGATCGATCATGCTGTCGGTATTCTAGATGGCTTAGTCTACAAGGTCGTCAGCCTTTACGACAAATGCGTGAATCCTAGGTGCACTTCGACTACGACAGTACTTCGCAGATCAAAGGGTGCGAGATGTGGGAACGAACGCCCAGTGAACTAGAGCATAGCACTAGGGGCATCAGCAGCAAGGCTATGCGCAACAGCGCTCGGTACGAAGGTGCAATTTGCTTACAGATCTAAGGAAAAGTTCCATAGCTTGCGTAGCCTTAATGGCGACCGTATCTGAATTTGAAAAACCATACAATCAAGTCTAACGACCTTCGCCGAGGCGACCAATCACCATCCTTCGCACCGCTCTGTTTTTGTGCTCGACTTATTCACTGACCTACGCGAACTGCCACATGTGGGACACACGCTGTCACGATCAACATTCCTAAAGCCACTGACTCCATCCCGAATCGAATCGGCACGATAGACCGCTCCGATACCATGCCAAGGTCCCTTTCTACCGCTCTCACGCTCCCATCTTGACATTGGCCCATGCTCGTCTTGAAGGGAATCTCCACGCGAGGCGACTCCTGGAGAATCCCAAGGTTGACTCTTGCCGCTCTCACGCTCCCACCTCGACGTCGGATCAGACTCGCCTCGATGGAAATTGATGCGTTTGTGGGTATTGCTTTCCCAAAACCTGTTGCGGTCAACAGCCAAGTAGTCTCCTGCACGGGCGTCGGGTCGCTCTCGATACGAAGCTGCAGTGCCTCCCCTATCGTGATGACGAGGATTATTTTGAAACGGGTCAAGGGGGTTTGTGGTGGACTGCGTCTGATCGAGAGCTAGGTTTCGAGGGTATTCTGAGTGATGCTGATCTCCATATTGACTGGAGCCGTAGGTATCGAACGCTTTCCGAGAATGGTATGTTGGGGTTGTAGTTTTGTTTGGCATGGTTGCGATACTGATGCACAGAGCATTTAGTGCAAGATTGCTGAGGTTGGAAACAGGTCTATTACGCTTTCGATCGCGTAGAGTGACAAGATTGCACAGATTTTCGGCCGGTTCACGAACGCCAAACAGTGTTCTTGTGAATGGCTTGAGAAATCATAAAAATAAGAGACGCAGGATTGTCGTGCTTTTATACACAATTCTACGCCAAGGCTGCAGATGTCGAGACGGATCAGTGGACGCTAATCGCGTCCACTGCATCTTTCGGCATGGTAACAATAGGTAAACATTCAAGGCCTCGAGCAATATGGAGAGAACGTAAGGTGCCATTATGTCTAGCAGAGAATGGATATCGTTCGTGTATCAAAGAGGCCCCAGACAACACAATTGCCAGAATGGGGAAGTACATGAAAGTAGGCAATCTCCAGTTGAAGCTCTATTGGCTATCACTATGGGCCCCTCGACGTACAACATAATACATCGATAGTCAATCTGTGATGCTGTTGTTCGAAGAGCGGCCCAAGAGCAAGGCGAAGATGCTGTGGTCGCTCTGGTCTGAACTGTAATCTTATGGTGGGACTGATTGGTGAAGGTAAAAGGCCCCAGACGCGTGATATCCGGCTGTCGTAAGTTAGTCTGAGCCGCTGATGCGTGGCTTTGGCCGGTGGTCATGGCTGGTTGATGCAAGGGCTGCATTAACGGTGATCAAATCGATATGTGGACATAAACGGCCTCAGTCAAGAGACGGAAGTATCCTGATAAATACCCGGGTCAATTATTAAAGAAAGGACATGGGGCCTTCAATAGGAGCCAATCACCTTCTTGGGAAAAATTACTCTTTTCAGCCTAACGTAGTCCATCACTAGATTATACCCGCAGATAAGTCCTATCCGGACGTAATTAGGTTTCAATACCGCATTGGCACGCTCTCGGGGTCACTAGGCAAACCGAAAGGACGACGTTTTCATTTCATTCTACCCTCCTACACAATTTATCCCGTCCTGAGCACACTGAGGGATCATCATTTCATTATTCATTAGGGGGAGTGAAGGCCATTAGCGAATACTATGAACCCATTCCGGGACTGGTAACGCCGATTCTTCTGGCTGGGCCTTAGTAGCCTGCGAAGCCCCTAGGGGTGAACAATCAATAAATCAATCCTCGGTTCTCTAGCCTTCGCCTATCTATCAGTGCGGGGACGGATAGGGATAGACCCTATTTTACTAATAATAGACCCCCTTATTCATAGACCTCTCTCTATATAGGCTTAGTTCAGCCCTAGCCCTATGATCTACACTTAGCGAGCTAAAGTCTTCTTGATACTTCTTCTCCAACTTCTCGACCCTAATATATTATTTATTATTAAATAAGCTAAATCGACGGACGTCGCACCCACAGTATACTTTTATGGTATATGATTAGCCTATAGGACGTATATATAGTGGCTTTATTAATATTCGAGTACTACCTCGCCGTCGCTAAGCAGTTGCTCTCGGCTTGATAGGAGGATTTTTCCTATTCTACCTTATCCTACCTCACCCGAACTTACAGGCTAAAATCAGGCCTAATCTACACTAAATAAACGATGACGTAGCTATCTACCTTATAGCTGTATTCTATACTCTTTCTAGGCTTTCGTTTCTATTATTTATAGTGTAGATACCGTTTACTCGGGGTACGGAGAAGGCTTCAAAGGATCGGGCTGGCGACGGCGAGTAGGGTGACGGTAAAGGTAACCAGTACGGCAGATACGCTACCGATGACGGCGATGACGATAGCGTCAAGTATTAGCGACGACGAGGTAGTTGTTGTTGATATCCATGGGGTCTATGGAATGGGTCTACCGTTAGTAATGTGGGGTCTATCCCTATCCGTCCCCATCAGTGCGATCTAAAAGCAGCTGAGAAGGTGCTGTCTCGGCCTGGGGCCACCAATCGGAGCCGCCGCAGCTCGAGGGGCTGTGTTGAGGGGGCCACCAATGATACTAGACCGCTTACTGTTCAGCCAGGCTGAAGACATTTCAATATAAATTGCCGTGGTCCTTCTCAGTCATCTTTTTCAACCTCTCCCTCCTAAACACTGTGCCAAAAACAAATCGTGCAGACATTTCCTACACCCCTGATTATCGTCTCGTGCTACCATCGAAGCGCGTGCAACGCGCCAACGGGGCTACGGCCCCAGTTGCGAGAATACAACATCGTGAAGTTTTGTCCGCTGAAAATAGTTAGACCCTGTCATAGAGCAGGTAGAATTCTCTGATTTGAACCATCCGCGTCCTTTAAATACTGACTGCATCTTGCCAGGTGTCTTTTGTTAAATCGCAATTGATCTTGCGCGAAGGCTCCTTGTCTTCGCGCGAAAGTTATCCCTGCGGAATACTATGATCATCACATAACAAATCAACCTGGTCCGCGGGACTTATTCACTGGATTTCAACATGCTGTTTTGGATCCTTATGGATCTGTCCATTCATTCAGTCAACCTCGGAACTTGAGTATTGACGATCCGTTCCTAAGTTCATTGCCCACGCCAAGACTCTTCAATCATGCAGACCTCACGTCTTTCGGAGCTGATCTGGAGAATCCATTCGATGCGTATTCAGATTTTCCGTCGGAAAGTTTCTCGTCCGGTTACAACGTACAACCAAGTCTCCCAGTAGTACCTAGAGGGACAATGAATCTGCCGCCTGACTACAATTTTAATCCAGCAGCGAGTCAATCAGGAACGGATCTTGCTCACTCTACTTCAAATTCTATGAACGACGATATTAATTATAGCGCTCAGCCTTCGTCCTCGTCTACTGATCTGCTCTCAACGATATTCGATGCCATCCCAGTCAACAGCACTCCCTCTAGCTCGTACTATAGCGACCCCAACGTTCTTCTTCAACCCGGGTTGAACCTATCGATGTCATCCGACAGCGTCTCTGGTGCTTCCCGTCCAGGTCAAACTTCTGTGGCCCCATCGTGGACAGAGCCGGTATTTACGCAACCTGCAATCCCGTCAAAGGAGCATCAACAACAGTACTTGGCAATACCACCAGTATCTACTCCTTTCATCTGCTCAATGTGTCCACAAAGCTTCGCGTGCAGCGCTCAACTCATGTAAGAGAGCCTCTCACAACTAGAACACACGTTTGCTAAGTTTGACAGGCGGCACGCAAAAGCCCACAGAAGATTCGCCTGTCAAATGAACTTTTGTGAGAGGAGCTTTACGCTTGCTAAAGATCTACGCCGCCATCAAAAGACAGCGCACGCGGACCAGTTATCGAGAGCCCCCCAGGTCTTCGCCTGTCCTGACTGTACCTATGCAACACGTCGGAAAGATCACTTCAGTCGCCATAGAATCAGCCGTCATAGACAAGAGGAGGTAAAGGGGACTAAAGCGCAGATGAGACGAGCAAGCCACACGTATATTCAATTTCCTCGCAAAGAGAGGAAGATGGTTGAGTTTCTGCTATAATTATCTATCGGACTTCGAACAGGGTTCGAAACCCCTTTTTTGTTTATTCCTCTGGAGGGATTTTGTTTGGGAATTGTATCCCATGCACCGGCAAATGCAGGGCTCGTCTGGCCTGGCGACGGGACTCAGCGAGCCCTCTGCCGGTGCATGGCATAGGTCAAGTTTTGCTCTTTATTGAAGATACCTATTATGCGTTTCCTTTTACGCGCTAAGCAAGCGAGGCGTTCGTCAATATTTCTGTTGAAATCCAGTGAGTAAGCGCAAACGGGCCGGGTTGTGTCAGATTTGGGTGATCATGTGCCTTGCCTTCGAGCTTGGCTTATCAACTTTCAAGGAACCCGCTAGCACTCTTCATGACCGCCGTTAAGGCCTAGCAAGGTGTGAGAATTGGCGGGATAGGTTTCTCATGTCACAGGGAGATCCGAAAGTACTCTTCGCGACAGCCGTCAAGGCCAAGCAAGGTGCGAGACCTTGAATTACGGCCCTTCGGGCTAGGTCAGCGAAGAGATTCACGTGTACCGTCGTGTTGGCTACGAACCTTCTGGCTTGTTCCAGGAGCGCGGAGAGACCTCAAACAATGTATATATTGTACGGCTCCCTTGGCCTTAGAAGCGAGCTTAGGATTTGGTTCTTCAAGCTATGTTATTCCAGGATAAGAAGTCGTTGGCCCAGGCACAACAAGTCAGTAAAAGAATTGTTTAGTTTGACTCATTTTGATGCATGCCGTGAGGCCTAGTGCCTTGCCATGGAAAGTGGGCACGTTGCTTGGCCCCTTGGCTTGAACGTGTGCGACGCTTTAAGCTATACTCTAGGCATGCTACCCACATCTGTGCATTTTCCAATGTGCTTACTGACTGGAGCATTCGATTGAGCATCCCTAGTGCGTCATTCCCTTACTATTATAAACCTCCACCACCTACCTAAGTTCCTGCCCCTGCAACCCCCACTCCATCCTCGCAATCCCCCCACCCCCCACAGTCCAATGCATTCTTAGTTTAGGTCCCGTCCACGCAAAATTCTTCACCGTAGAATTCGACTGCACCCTCACCAAGAGCGTCCCTGCGGCTGCAACAAATTCAACCCTACCCTCGTCCCGGTGAATATATACCCGTTCGCCGCAACCTTTAGTCCATCCGGAAGCCAATCTTGCGCCAGATATATCGCTCGCTAGTTGGTCAAGTATGTGGCGTTGCCGCTGAGGTCGGAGGCGTAGATCGTGCGTTTGCCGGTGGCGCCGAGGAAACCGAGGGAGCCGTCTAGGAGGGTTTGGAGTCAGTATCGAGGTTCTACGACGAAGTAGCAGTCGCGAGACGTGTCTTCGAAGGCGAATCTTCATGGGATGCGTTTTGCGACTCAGAAACATAGAGATGAAAAGCACACAGAGCTCCGAAAAGACAACTTAACAATCGGACCGCTGTCGCTGATGTAGACGGTTCAGAGAGAGGGGGATATGGCGATGCCATTGGGTTGGATCAGGGGGTCTTCGACCAAGTGGACTGAGCCGGTACTAGGGGTGAAGCGATATATAGCGGACTCGAATCGTGGAGCGCTGTCGGTTAGTTTGTTGAACCATAAGTATTCTATTAAATGCCGGGTACGCTTGTCAGACAGATTTCCTTGATAGAAGAAGTTACGGGCTTAGTAAACCAAACGTCGCCAGTGACCGGATGTACGAAAAGATTATCTATAGTATTACAGTAGTATCCGAAGTATTTGTTTAGTATGGTATTGCTCTGGTTCGTTGGGGGATCCAAAGTTCTGAGGCCTGGTCTTTGCTCTGTCCCTCCAATACTGTCGTTGCCTCCGGATGCGCCCCAGTATATGAGTCCATCATGGAACGTACCGCAATTAGGTGCATATACTGGGGGTCCTTGATTGAGATCGATGACCAATTGGGGGAGAAATTCGGACGGTAGGGAGAGCTAACCATAATTAGGCCGGGAGTGGAGGGGGTTGTTTAGGGTAAGATACCTATGAAAGATAAAGTTTGTTCTGTACAGCTACGTACAGAGGAGCTTCGTGGACGGCCATTGACACATCAAAAATGAAATCACAGTTCGGATTCGGGCCTAAGAGATCGAGGCTACGCTTTCGACAGAAGACAAGGATATCAGAGTTGTTGACGAAAGCAAAAGATGTGTCATTTGGCACAAGTGTAGAACGAATGTCGGCGTAGAAGTTCCATTGATACAGGGTGGAAAAAGTGATATGGCATTACTGACTCATACTTGTTGATATAGAGGACGTTGGGTAGCAAAGCATTGCATATTTGAGCAAGTAGAAACTGATGACACCACTAGACGCCGGTCTGAGCGAGGGATCCCACCCCAAAACCAAGCGTATCTTATTACTTGAGCTGGACGCATGTCGTGAATGCAATGAGTATTGCTGAGCGAGAAGGAGAAAAGAGAGCATCATGGCCCATGTTTGTGGGTTGCGAAATGTTAGGTGACGTCCTGCTCGAATGCGGGGATGCTGATCATCTCCAAGTAGCCCGATTGGTCTAGCAAAAGTCAGGCTAAACGTGAAGATAACTCGCAGTTGCGAGACCTCTAGAGCTTTAAAGTCACAGGAGGCAAGTGCACAAGAGCAGGGATGTGGCCTACTATGGGATTGAAGCCATATTAGTCATCATTTCGACCGAGCGGGCAAACCAAATCTGTGACCTATCTCGACTTCTTTGGGATTGGCTTTGCAGCAAGTTTGTGGAGGTTGGTTCTATTGCCCTAACGAAGCGCTCTTTCTTGGCTATAAAACAGTGGCAAATGTTGAAAATCCTAGGGCACACAAACAGGACGATTTGACTGGTCTTGTTTCGCAACGCGTAATACTGAAATACATACCTGGCCCAGCAGGGTTGCTGTTGCCATCACTAGATTCGTCATATGGTAATACATGCGCGTTATTTCTGAAGCTTTTTGGCGCTGAGTGATGGCTTGTAAATGGCTGAAAAGCCAAGACCATCTGCAGAAACGCATGTGTACATGTTTGAAGCGTTTGCATTAATATTGGGATGATGTGGTTTAGAGATGGTATCATGGTGGTTCGTGATGCACAACAAGCGAATTCACACGATTTGGAGCCTGGCGCCGATTGGTCCCACAGAAAGGTCGAGGCGCGGGGCCCAACTAAAAATAGTTTCAGACTTTCCTGAAACTACGCTAGAGATTAGCTCCATCTCCTCCCAGTTTGAGATTTTCCGAGACCGTTGAGGTCTGCGCCGGCCTTCTCTGCAGATGGAGAAGATGGGGAACAGTCTCTGGAAATAGGGAAGACTATTTGATGCGCAATATTGCTCCTAGGCTTTTGTGCAGGAAGAGCTTTGTAGCCATTCCTTTTGGAAGGAATTGACAGGATGCGCGACTGCCAATCCCCATACCTGGTAGTGATCCAAGAGGCAATCTAGATTCTAGATATTCTTAGCCCGACAATTGCGACACCCCTATTCATAGCTACCTTACATATTCGCTCTTCCTCATATCCTGTTCCAACGTGAATACCTCGGACTCGAGGTTTGAGGCGCAGTCTTTGTTCAAAGATCGCCGGGCCACCGCCTTCTCAAGTAGGCAGGTCACGAAACCCCCCATTACTTCAGCTTCCTGTACGCCATCTTCAGCGCAATAAGCCAGACCATCAGACCGTCTTTCTGGCCATAAATGAAAAGTGATAGGTGTGCATCTCAATGGGCGGCTAAAGGCAGATGTACTTCGTGATTGGCTGTCTTGGAAGCGCCGCTGATTTTCCCCACTACCAGCACCAACAGATCTCTCATCTCCATTGGTTCTCTGAAACCACACGGCGACACCCTCCCTCATCCTCGCCCATTTTCAAAGTCTTCCTCTCCTCGCAATCATCGGGTGTTCTCCTCATCAAGACGTGACCGCGATACATTTTTTTGCATCCACAAGCGCTCGAGTGCCACCTGCTGAGCCCCAAGAGAGAGACCCGAGAAGATCTCAGCTGGGGAAGAAAAGAGCAGGGAAACATTTGTTTCGAAAGCGTAGGCCCAGCCGTGTTACCAATCGAGACAAAGGACACAGCGTTTAGCCAAGGTTAGCCCTCGATTCCACCACAGGCTTTCGATTCATGATTGGCCTTCCTCCTACACTATTGGTTCTGCAAGTCTGAAGAATAGTGCATGGGAACGTACCGTCAGCGGCAGGCGTTCTACCTATATCCCTATCTTCGTCCACCTTGCCCGTTGCAATTACAATTCACCGTTTGGCATGGCATCGTCACCATGATCGCATCTGTTGTTCTGTGCAGTACTGACACCATGTCGGTAGAAGGTCCTCATACCTCCATTCCATTTCCTGAATTTCAATCGAGTCGCCCCAATGCACGCTCAACAAAGGCCTCGCGAGGCGTCGAGGTAGCATATACACCACAGCAGCAGTACAAACCTATGAAGAGGAGCTCGCCATTCACAGCTGGGGACTCAAGTATGCCGGCGTCGACGAGTTCTCAGTCGCTATTAGCATCTATACCTTCTTTTATGTCTGTGTTTGGAAACGGATCTGACAGGCTACCACCAAATCAACCACCAAATGACGCGAAAACCCTGTCTACAGAAGCACCCGGAACAACAATAAAATTTTCCAGAATTCCAAATACCTTTGCTTCGCCTATACATCGTCGAGATTCCACCTCAACATTCGAATCTGTAGATTCCTCACCTACCACAACCATCTCTACTATCGAGTCTTCCCTCACTGAACCTTCACCAAGCTCTCCTCCTGAATCACCAGAGTCTCTCTTACCTTATACATCGTTCAAAAACCTAAGAACAAGCTCAGTGCCAGGGCGAGGAATCATGGACGACAACGATTGTAAAGATCGATTCTCGAGCTCATTCCCTACTCTTCCAGGAGTAGATCGAGCCGACTCCCCAAACAAGAAGATGCGCAACATGAAGAATCTGTCTGTCAATACGTCTACGTCGAACCGAAATGCTCAGCAGCTGCCAAAGCTGGGTCTATCGAATCAATCGGGCGCATCCCACGCTGTCTCTGCACCACCGACACCAGGCTTCATTGTCCCGACTCAAGCACCCCGACGAAAGCCCAGCCAACTAGGACTCAGCATCACTACACCCGAGGCTAGTTCCTCAATCCAGCCAACTCAAGAGAGACCGAGCGCTGTGCCAGCTACTCCATCTGACCCCCAAATTCGCACATTGAGACATTTGCAAACATCATCTAACGGAGCTCTCTTTTCTCCCACTGTCGCGCCCGAGGGCGGCATGCGGTTGCCGCCTTTCAGCAATCCACCTTCAAATAGCCGCTTCGGAAAATCAGGACCACCGCTCGCTGTCTCCCCTCGAGGCTCTGTTGACAACACTATAGGCTCCCCCATCACACGGCAGACTCTCGACCATGTACAAGAAGAGACCGATTATGATGTTCCATTATCTCAGGAAGTAAAATCTCCAGCATATCCACGAGGCCCCGTGTGCATATACGACCCACTCGTTTACCTGTATCTAGAGCCCAGCCATATCGAAGCGCGTCAATTCGACGTCATCCTCAACGTGGCCCGAGAGGTTAAGAATCCGTTCAAAGCAGCATTGGAGGAAGTGGCAGGACAGCAGGGACAAATCGCAGAGGTGCAAGCTGTATTCCAGCATCCTAACGCTGGCTTCGCTGGTCGAGACAGCATCTCGGAACCCCAGACAGCTTCTTCGGACAAGACGTTCAGCTCTGCATTCGAGGTACAGCCAGATGATGCCATAAAGAGCGCACCAAGTACTCCAAAAGCTACTCGACCTGAGCCTGAATACGTTCACATGCCATGGGACCACAACACCAACGTAGTCGACGACCTGCTGAAATTGTGCGAGCTCATTGATAGTCGTGTCCAGCAAGGAAAGCGAGTATTGGTGCATTGCCAGTGTGGAGTCAGCCGCTCAGCAAGTCTTGTTGTCGCATATGGTCTCTACAAAAACCCACAGCTTACAGTACAAGAAGCTTACGACGCGGTGAAGAATCGGAGCAGATGGATTGGTCCCAATATGAACCTAATCTACCAACTCTCTGAGTTCAAATCCAAATTACCAAAGCCTTACACCACAGGAACAGTGGCTTGGCACTCGTGGAAGAGTCTGGGATCGGGACGGTCAAATCCTAATGCTACTCTTCGTCCTGACGCAGGGCCCGTCCTACCTTCGTCGTCGCTTCGAACGCCTCCACCGAAGTCGCTAAGCGACCCTTCCTACAGCGGAGGTCGTGATCCATCCATCGGACGTGCCAATTCATTCAGCCCACCAGGTTCCGCTCAACTTGTGCAGCCATCTAATGGAGGTGACATTACACCGGGTCCATCGTCTGCTCCGCCTGACATGCAGTGGTCACCTGAGAGACTGCCCAGCAACAAAAACAGCGACGATGGAATGGCCACAGATGGGCTGTCACCGCCGAGGATGATAGACTTAGACACCGATATGATGCTGTCACCTTCCTCCATTAGTGGCGAAGGTATCGAGGAGAAAGAGATAGCACCAGCTGGTGGAGTCGCAAAAGACCTCCAAGAAGTTGCGAAAGATTTGAACAGCAGCGATCACGGCTCGATTACCATGTCTCCACCTGATCCCCACGAAGTAGACGTAGATGGTCACAACTTCCTACTCCTCTCCCCACCCCGAGCCATGGAGATCGACAATACAAAGCCTGTCTTGACTCGCTTCTCCTCATCGAGAGCTATGGACATGGACACCGATGACCCAGTCTCTCCTACATCCACGACTCCTGTAGCCAAAGCGCCAGAAAATACATTTCAGCCTCTTCAACCAGTACCTTCGCCAACCCTCCCAGCAGGCTTCAGCAGCCTCCTTTACCGTCGCCAAGCACCCCTCGGTCTGCAACAAATGCCTCTTGGCCTTGACCGGCTCCCTCTTCGTTCACCAGAGCCTCCATGCCCAGCTTCCGTCCTCCCACCCCAGTCTATCGATCCTGACGTCCCGTCCACTCCTTCGATCCTATCTCCGCGCGCTGCAGAGTTTACGGCAAGCCCATTCCATCGCACTGTCGCGGGTGATCTCGCAGGTTCGTCGGTCTTTGAGCAGGGTCTCATGAGCCCGAGGGCTGTTGAAGAGGACCCTAGAAGCCCGCATCAAAAAGGCGAGGCGGAGGTTACGAGGAGTATCTTTGATATGATATGAAGAGAGCAGTGCCGAGGACTAAGCAACACAAACGCTAGAGGAGCTTTCCACAGTACTTCGAACAATATCATCGCGCCGAGATGAAATCTCAATGTGTCAACAGCCCCACCAACATGCACCATCACAGCTCAACAAAGGGCAGCGTGCATACCATACTCAGGCTAGCGGCCACACGATGCGAGAACCCAAGCGCTTCGCGCCACATACTACGAGTATTGTTATCTTCTCACTGGGAAATCTCGGCGTCTCTGCATCAAAGAGACATGAGATCCTCACATTAATGGACCATCTAGAGATGGATGTGAGCTATAAAGGGTGATGGATACAAAGGAAGGAATCAGAGCTGCACATGGCCAGTGTGGTTCCTTGCATGGGTCTCAATGAGGATCTCGACGTGAAGATCTTTAATATGAGAATGAGGGACGAGGTAGCATCATTGTACAAGCATGTAAAACAGGATTTCACGACAACACAGAAAGAAACGACCCATATTTCGCGTCGTTGATACTCTAATTCAAATGATACTGTTTTTCAAGAATTCTTCGACGGATATACCGATGTGCACGCTGAATGAGCAGTCATTGCCAGACTGATAGATGTGACATTGAATCTGCCAGAGCAGATCGGTTCCTGTGAGATGCAACGCAGCCACCTAAAGCACACTGACAATGTTTTGATCTCATGAACCTTTCTATTCATGTCTTGTCTAATCATAAGCATACACTATCTCTCTCGGCATCTCGTGCCGTGGGTATCGCTATAACGTCTAATGCCAGCCCAGTATATGCGCAAAACCATCAAGTAAATGCCGATAATTTGCAAATGTCCAGATGCGCCCGCTCGTAGTGATTTTCACGAATAGTCAAGGTCAATGCAGGGAACAATACCCTCTGTAGGTGGTTACCGTTGTCCTTCTCCTCCTCTGTTACCCTCTCAGCCATCGACATCCTCCACACACCACCTATGCTCCTTCACCTGCGTAATAGTCAGTCGCTGATCCACATCTCGATTCAACATCGCTTTGATGAGGTCAATCGACGGCTCGGACATGATCCATGGTATCCTTAGTTCGTGGTCTAGAATTTCGTCGATGCTGTAGAAAGGATTTTCTTTGTAGACGAGGGTGTAGAGGAGGATGCCGAGGGCCCAGATATCTTGTTCTTTGCCGCGGTAGGATTTGCCTTGCAGTACTTCGGGGGCTGCGTAATCTGAAATGCTGTTAGCTGAATACCCAGGAGAGGGATGGTGGACAGAGGGAAGGGACATACCAATTGTCCCTACGAAAACATCAAAGGGACCGTTCTTGATATACGCAGCGCTACCGAAGTCGATGAGCTTGACATTACCCTCACCATCTAGGACGATGTTCTCGTCTTTGATGTCGCGATGGACAACCAGCGCCTTTGTATGAAGATGATGTAATGCGTGTACGACTTGGAGGAAGATATTCCGACACTCGGCCTCGTCCATCGTCGAGCGCATTTCGATGTAGTCGAAAAGATCCATGCCTGGGAGGCCATGTGGTACCATTTCAATGTAGTAATTAACGTTGTCCTCGAAAAAGTCCGTCATTTCCACAATATTGGGATGCCGTAGCTCTTCCTTGCGAAGGTAATCCAATACATGTATCTCCAGAGGCACAATTCCAAGGCGACGGTCTTTAGTCCAAGTATCACTCAGGATACGTAGCTTAGTCACGTATTTGAGGACGACTTTCTTGTTCTGTTGGGAATAGCGGGCTAGCTTGACTTGACCGTAGGCGCCTTGACCCATCTCTTCCAGGACCATGAAGTCTGTGATCTTTTTCTTACTCTTAGCTCTCCTCTTAGTGGTAGACATGGGCTCAGCTTTGACTGGTTCACGTGCATTCTCAGATATAGGTTGTGATGCAGCTTCTTGGATCTGCTGGGTTAGTGTTGACAGCGGCGGTATGTTTGGCTTGCTATCTTCTTGCTCGATCAGTTGAGGAGAGATCGATGGGTCTGCCTGGCCGGGAGATGGCTGGTGTGAAGTATCGGGTTGCGAGAGGTTGGGGGTACCTGCACCATCGGGCTGGAAGGCAGAATGAAGTCGACGTGAGTAGGTTATCCACAATGCGAAGACGATCTCGGAGGGGTCCGGTAAATTGCTGGTTTGACTAGAGGTGTCACTATACTCACTCTTCTCCTCGATGACAGAGTCGTTGAAGCTCTTTCTTTCGCTCCGAACAACACGCATCTGCACATCAATGTTGATGTCCGAGCCATCGCGATGCCGAGCAATCAGGCCTTGAGGATGAAGGAAAATGGCAGCGGTGTCAGCATTGCCTTCGCGCAACGCCAGCAGAGCTCGCGCTCTCCGAAAGCTATGTTCCGGAACTACGATACCATCGACAAGATGCACGTGGTCTTCCTCCGTCAATATTTCCAGTGTCTTCTCGAATTGCGGTATCAGTTGGGTGATCTTCTGCCCTTCAAGGTCCGCTTGACCGAACAGAGCCGCCGAGAAGACAGAGTTGGAGCTTACGACCCGCAGTGTAGATGCAGAGAGGACCATGATACCGGCGATGTGGGGGAAGCTGGAGACTCGCAGAGATTTTCCGTTAGGCTCCATAGTGGTCGAGACAGGAATCCTGACGTCGTCGTCACTCATTGTCGCAAAGTACTGTACAGTGTTGTCCTTCTCAAAGCCTGTCTTCGCTCTGATGGAAGAACCTATCTTGATAGGTATCTGTGGGATCAAATGTCGGATGTTTGTGTTGTCAGGAATCTGAGTTTGACCCCATATCACATTTGTGGCTCCACTAGCGTGAATCACATACAAACCCTCATCGAGGGTTAAAGTCGCAATATCTTCAGCTATTTCTTCCAACACCCATATCAATCCCGCACGCTTTTCTTTAACCCACAAGCTCGCTGCACCGGTATGTCCATTGCGCTTTTGAATCGGTACAATATCTCCGCATAGAAGGACGCCTCGAGACAGATTCGCCGGATGATTTGGTCCAACTTTCTCAGTCTTCTTCTTGATCTCATTGGTTTGAGCTTTTTGTTGCCGCCATGAGGGTTTGCTAAGAAGTTGAGCAGTAACGCCACCTCCCATTGTGAATAAGGTGGAAGATTTTGGGCTCGACCTTGCGCTTTGGCTACGTGCCTGACGCGCTTTTGCGTCTGCTATTGAACCTGGAGCTTGTAGCTTGGCTTCCAGCCATGCTCTTCGATCCTCTCTTACGACCTCTAGCATACTCAGTTTCTTCACCTCTGCTTTAGTCACACCGAAGACCAGACATGCAAGGTCGTTTGCCGCAAGGATCGTCCATGGTGAGGAGGCTTCAGTCGTGAAGACGGCTTGTGCGGCGGGCACCCAGCGATTATTGTGCCCGTGGACATGGGAAGGGGTGTTGAGGCCAGTGTTGATACCATTGCCATGACTCGTAGCCGGCATTGGAGAAAGGAGGAGACTGTCATGTATGTGGTCGCTTGCTTTGTAGGGTCTTGCAAGAGCTTCCACAAGTTTGGTTTGTAGAGTCAGGAGTGACAAATCCGTGTATGTACGCTTCAGTCCGGATCGGTCAGATCCCAGGTGACGATTTTGCGCTATGGAAGAGCCGCTGACAGGTGATTCGGATTCTGGAGACTCTTGTGCTGACGATTTGATATCAAGAGGGGCCTTAGCTTGATTTGGTCTCAGCCTTGAAAGGTCTACGTCCCCAAATTCTCGTGGTAACCACTCCGATGAAGGTTTTTTCAACTGTTCCGGGCTTTGCGGACGAGGTACAAAGGCTTCCTCGAACACATTTCCTTCCACGTCTGCTGGCCCGGTCAGCGGACCGTGGAGCTGCCTTGAAGTATGCTTGTCATGGCCATCGTCCCCAATAACATTTGACCGTACTAAAAGATCCACCATGCTCTGGATTTCTGTATCCCCACTGATTCTTGCCTGCGCAGTCATCACACCTGGGTGGTTTACTCCGAAGCCGAGTCTATCACGCATGAACTCTATAGCTCTTTTCAACACACTAGTTCGGTTGTGAAGTGCATCCTCGGATTGATGGGCGAATGAGAATGAATGTAAAGATTCGGAAGGGAAGCGAGAGAGGTCCTCGGTGAAGTTGAGACTTGGTGAAGCAGGCACATTCCGTGTCAAGCCTTGGGAGGACGACATGCCCAGGGTCATTGAGGAAGACCGCGGCGGTAATGCATATGAGGCAGTAGGCGAGGATGGCTGTGAAGGCGCACGAGAGGGAGGCTGCTGCCGTATCCGTCGTAGGCCTGATATTCCTAGTCCATGCTCTTGCCCAGAGAAATTGGGGGACATGACAGCCGAGCCCGTGTCGAAATTGACTCGCGGTTTCCCATCCTCAGATACGACTTTAAGTCCTGCAAGCAGGTTTCCAGTACTCCTATTCTTTGGAAGCCTGATCTGGTCCGGTGCTTGCTCCGGTTTTTCCTCATTGGATACAATTTGTCGTAGCCCATTGTCCACTGAAAATGTTCTGTCAGTCAATGCACAGCGAGCTAAGGATATTTCTACAGCCAGAGCTTTTGCTCCTTCCTGGGAGGGTCCTTCTGAATGCAAAATCGAAGCAGCTGGGAGGCTCTTACCCTCATTGTCTAAGCCAGGCTCGGTCATGTTGTGAGGGTCTCTGGCTCGGATGACCAGTGAGCGCTGTCTGCGTACAGCATCCAGTATTACAGCCAGAGAGCTAGAGAAGACCGATGCTGCATAAAGTCAAGCTTCCCAGTGCGTATGCAGTGAGACAATCAGGGTATCATATCTTGTGATCAACAGCGCTTGTGACAGGGCAGACCTGAGTCATTGATTGGTATGATCAAGTGATATCGCAGTTATATGAGTTGTACAGATTCCACACAATACCAATACACAACATGCGAAGCAAATGCAAATATAAATTTATTCTGGTGTTCGGACTCCGGAGAGCATGCAGTCGGTACGTCAGGGCAGTGGGTTGAGCCTTGGCATTTTTGGCCCCCCTACAACTTGGCGATGGAAAAAAATTCTCATTAGTATGTGTATCGGAGAGTGAAGCGGGATAGCTACGCGCCTTCGCTAAGAGGGCATAACATCACTTCAGAGTCTTACAGCAAGGAGATGGTTTTGTGGAACTGAATATACTGCGAAATAGAATGCAGATGGTTGTCTCCTATCTAATTTGCAACCTACGCTGCTTTCGAGATACATAACTCGGACGTTGACCTTTGGAGGAAGCGGAGAGAAGGATGACGGGACGATCGAGCTATGGTAGCAGCAGGACTGGATCCAGACTACTCAAGACCATCTAGTGCATTGTTTTGAGGCTGTGGTTAAAGCTGTGGAAGGATGAAGGAGTGCGAGAGCGTAGATGAAAGTGGTATCATCGCATTGAAGGGACATTGAGTCGGAAGGAGTGGAGCCGAACTAGCGAGGTCATCAATCATGAACGCGTGCTATGCAAGCTATGATGATTCGTAAAGGTTGTGAAGGATCATGAGGTCGTTTCATTAAGATGTCGTGAAAGGACGTGTCCACTCGGAGCGTGTAGAGAACGAAGCGAGCCAACTTTTGTTGAAGAAGGATAAATGTGTCATGGAAAGATGTTGCCGAGGGGTGGAAGAGGTAGCTTGCTAGGGTTTCGTGAGGGTCTGAGGGCGGTGGTAATTAGCTCGAATTGGTGGCTTAAATGGCGGACAGAGCTGCTCATTTATGACACCTAGTCCTGAGGTTGCTGGCTTCGGCGCATTTTCTCAGCTTCGAGGTTCTCATAGAGGAGATAGAGCGCCTTCTCGTTGGCTCCAGCGCTGCCCATGATCGTGAACATGCGCTCGCCCGTCTCGTCATGTGGTGCCTTAGCGATGGAGATGCGGGCCTTTGAGCTCGTCCTGATCTCGCTGATCTTGCTGCCGCCCCGCCCAATGATGCAGCCAACCATATCGGATGGGATGCTAATGTTTTGTGTCTGGATCTCTTCACCGTCCTCGGTCGTAGTTGGTGGGCCGCGGTTAGCTGCGTCAGAATTCGAGCGGCGATTGTATGAGCCTCCAGCATTGTCACTGAAGTCGGCACCGTTCCCAGTACGGTTATATGAACGATTGCTAGTGAAAGGAGGAGGTGCTCCAACAACGGGACCAGCCATGGGACCTCCGCGACCGGTTTCCGCTCTTACGAGAGGGTTGTAGAGGACAGTCCCCGTTCCACGTTGCCAATCATCCACCAAACACTTGCCAATCTCCCATGTAGCCTTCTGGATACCTTCTGGTGTACCTTGCACCTCGACAATCCGCTCGGTTGACTGTGGTAGCATCTCCTTTTGGGCCACCATGCGGACACCTGAGGCGTCTTGAATTTGCTTGATCTTGAGCCCTTGTCGTCCGATAATCGTACCCATTTGGTGATGGGAGATAAGAAGACGTATAGCTATAAAAGTGACGAGTGTTAGCTTTATCTTCCATGGTAAGATTTCCTAATCAAGGTTGCAAGCGGTAAGGCTAGGATAGGTACGTAACAGGTGCGTGGAAAAGGATAGAGCCAAACTTACGATGTGTCCCATTCGTAGAGATAGCCCCACCCATACCCATCTGTGGTGCACCTTCCAGGAGACCTTTGGCCACAATAGCATAGGCTTTGGAGATACCCTCTAATCCGCCAGTGACTGTGAGCACGCGGTCATGGACACCTTGTACTACCTTGCTGACACCAGCCTTGACGCCAGTCTCGTCTCGAAGATCTGCCACATTCTTGCCCGCCTTGCCAATGATAACGCCGGCCTCTTTCGAGGATACAATGGCACGGAGGGTCAATTGAGATTGAGCATATTCCTCCTCAGTCCTTGGTGCTGGCTCTCCGTCGGGCCCCACGCGATTGTCGTCTCCGTCTCCGTTGTTGAGACCGACACGATTCATAGAATCAGCCAAACCCGTGGGGTCGGCCTCGGTGCGTGTTTCGGATGCCATGGTGGGGTGGAGATGTTTAGAAAGAGGTCGAGGATGTTTCTGTGGCTCGTGTCAAGTGGCAAGAACGAATGTTATGTGACTTCTTGGCGGGAATCAACGTTGGGCGAGCTGGCTAGCAATTAGTCATCGTATTTTGGTGTTGACTACCGTTGGGAATACTGACTGGGAGCGTGTTGTAGAAAATGTGTGGTGACTTAGAGGGTCACGAGATTAGGTAGCAATGGCAAGAGACTTCTCTTTAGGAAGGGGCGACTTGTCAAACTACAGCTACCCGAAAACCCAGAGGGCAAGAGGTTACAGGTAAGATTGTTGAGGTGCGTCGAAGCAATCGTTGTAGGAATCACACGATTTGGTTTGGAGGGAAAAAAAATTGGGTCTGTCCCGCCAAAACAGACGTCGCTCTCATGCAAGCCACCCCTGCAACTTTATCACCGTTGGTGCCGTCTTAGTAAGTGACTACTGCACCTGCCCGAGCTCCCCCTCCTCACAAATATTTGCTCAGCTAAAGTAGGCTCTGCTATCCATTCAAAGGCGACTGGTCTAGCGCTACGCGTATGCTAAGTACGTGGCTTACTGTTCTTCCAGTCAACTGCGTCTTGATTTAGTCCCTGGGCTGGGTGGGGAATAGGAGGGTATCTGATCAACAGGATACACAAAATCAGTGCTGGGACCCTAAAGATTCAACCGTTGTGGTTATGGAAGACGATAATGGTACACCGCATGTTACATTCTTTCCGCATCACATGTCCCACTGGGCTGGCTACTTTTGTGCTTCGAATACCACTGCGAATGATGAGTATCATTGCCAGCCTCAAGTCTTCAGAGCTGCATACCTTTCTGTACTTTCATTTTATCGAAAAGATCATAGCCTTCGACGGCCTCTGACATTGGCATGATTTTGTCAGACATAAATCTATGTTTTGATTAGCAGAATAATCCCACTTATGGAATTTGGCTGTCCAACCCTAGGAGGTGTTGCTTCTTCTTCAGCATTTCAAGAGCCTGAGGGAATATTGATCGCACTGGGCATCGACCCATCTGGATTCGCAGATTCTTGCCATATGCTTGGTTACCGCTCCTATTCATGGTCAGTTTTGTCGATTTCCAGTACACTTGGCCATCAGAGGAATGCAATACCAGGGGATCTATAACAAGTTAGTATTCGGCTGCGTACAGCAAGCTTCCCGATTAGGGCATACCTCTGCATTGTGGACTCCAACACTGGAAATGATGCCCCAAGGCCGCAAAAGCTCGAACCCCATCTTCAAGGCAGGGCTCATGCCAACGACCTCTGTCCAAGGCAGGTTTGTCAGCTCTGAAACCCATCACTTTCCACTGAGAGCAGAAGTTTATACCGATAACCACATCTGCGCCACGCCCATCCGTCAGCTCCTTCACTCGCTTGTCAAGGCCTTCCCTGTTTGTCTGGAAATTCCATGGCTCTGCACCGAGAGACTTTGCTAAGTCGAGTCGTGACTGAATCGAGTCTACTGCAAGAAGGTGCTTTGGTTTGTATTCTTCTGCGTTGATGAGACCGCAGAGTCCGACTGGTCTGTAATGAAGCCAAGTCAATACTGCAATGAAAAGCAAGAGCACTGATTTTACCCGCAGCCGATCAGCACGACCGTAGCCTCAGCAATTTCTTCCTTCGAAAGCTCTTTAAAAGCATTGTGAGCCGCAAAATAGCCCCTACAATCTCGTCAGCTACCATGAGGAATCGTGGCAACTTGCCAGACAAACGTTGGGAATATATCAGCCATGAGTACGAGCGCATTGTCTGCAATACCCTCGCCAGCCTTCATTACGGTCGCATCGGCCAAGGGTACGCGGACCTGATCTTGGTTCAGCCAAAAGACATCTATCTGCGATAATTCTCTTACAAATTCGGCTTGAGCTCCATCAAGAGCAGCAGTACCGAAAAGGGCACCTTTCGCACATCTCGACGAGAACCCGTGCTTACAATAGAAGCATTCTCCACTGACTTCTATCAGTAACATAAGACATTACTAGCACACTTGACTTACTGACCAAGATATAGTGAACGGCGAGACGACCTGGTCTCCTTTCTTGAAGTTCTTCACGTCCGGTCCAAGTTCTTCGACTGTGCCAGTGAACTCATGGCCCATAATGAAGCCCGTTGGGCTAGGTTGATGGCCTCTGAATACATGGAGCTCACTACCACACAACGCAGAGTATATCACTTTCACCACAATATCCGTTGGCTCCTTGATCTTCGGGATTGGCCTGTCTTCGATGGCCACCTTGTGTGGCTCCTTGAAGATGACCGCTTTCATTGTGTCTTTAGCCATTGCCGATCTCGTTTTCTCTATTTCCTTTCCTAACAGATTCGTCCAGAAAACTAGATGGGTTTACTTCGTTCAGCTCATGAAAGACACCCATCTCGACGGCACATGCCTATGAAGTAAATGTTTCTTGGTGCACCATCACCGAGGCGTACCCCCGCATTTCAGACCCCGCGATCTAGACTTCTGGCCGAGGACACACGCCCGCTACAACGGGCCAAACAGCAGAGCCTCCCTCCGGAAAAGGGGCACTGCTGCCCCCTTATGTAGCGATCCTGAGGATCAGGTTTGATAATGTCAAGGAAAACATGTTTCAATGAGTCGCCTACGAATGCAATCTGGTGACGACCACTTTCCAAAACACCATGCTGGAGTCTAGCCTCACTGAGATAAAACGCCATAGTATGCTGAGCGCCCAATCCCATGGTATGCAAACGGTTGCCGTAATATCACAACATCCCCTTCTCCCAATTCTCCCCATTCCTTCCCTCAAATCTTCATCGATTCCCCTCCTACCACCTTAGTAAACCGTACACAACAATTCCGCCTCCAATATATATTTCCCCTCCTTATACTTCTCACTCTGCTCATACGCCTTATCGTACTTCCACCCCACCGTCTCTTTGCACTGCTTGCACGTAATATCCCGCACGATATGCCTTCCCGTAGTCATATTGCGTTCGGTAGCTTCGCCTTGCGCGGTGTTGACGACGGAGTTGAAGAGGTAGGCTTTGCCGTGTTGGCCGCGGAAATTCTATCAAAGGGATGTCAGTCTGTTGGTAGTACTATGCAGGCGAAATGGACAGTGAGGAGGACTAGAAGAATAGGAATCGACTGTAGAGAGTACATACACGAGAGATGATGGCATCGTGGGAGGCGAGATGGGTCTTGCAGTGCTTGCAGCCAAAGATCTTGTCGGAGTTTAGGTAGGTATTGTAGATGAGCCCCATCCTGGCCGCTTTAGATGGCCGTGGGCCAAACTGCTGGGAACAATTCCTGTATGCGTAGTGACCTGGTACCACCAGGAGTATGCCCTGTTAGACCGTAGTAGTCTTCTTGCAGTCCACTTCGAGCAGCCTGCGTTGTCTTTGGGGCTTCGCTCGGGGTTCTCTCGCTTGGAGCTCTGCTGAAGGAGGCTGTGTTGGGCTCTCGCCGGGATTAGTGAGATATGATCTTTCCTCCAAAGCCTGAAGATCTGTTTGTTTGGGGTAAGATCTCGTCTCAAGGATGCCGTTCCGGGGTGTGACTGGGGTGTTTGTAGAGCTTCTGTGCTTATGAACCTCGGAGACTTTCCGGAATACTTTTCGCGGATGGCTTCCTTATTTGGTTCCTGAGGTTGAGGTAATTGGCATGGATCGTAGCTGCTGACTGAAAGTGAAGGATTCGCTTCATCATGTGGTTACGAGACGCCGAGATGGGGGACATTTATGCACACTTTATGCAATGTACAAGCGTGCTTCTTGAACAAGGCTGCAGATTGGGACTGGCAGCTGTATACGCTCTCAAATATACTCTGAGATACCTATGTTATTGCGAATCGAGTCAACGCTGACCGAGCGAGCCCTTGTGATCTGTCCAGAATGTCGCACAGTCGAGGTGCCCCCAATGCTCAATCCACCACTCCCCAAAACTATCCTCCACATTGACGTCCACCTTTGCAACTCTCTCGTCCCTTTTGACCCCACAGAGAAAGCAGCATTTGAAAGCAATCACAGCTCCTTCACTCGCTTTCACCACCCGAATTGGCATAGCTTCAGATATTTCAGGCACCGTCATTCGGAGATTTGCAGTGATGACAGCAGACCGTAACCCTCCCACTTGCTGCTTCCAAACACGCACTGCCTCGGCAGCTTCGGCATCTTCCCGGCGGCTCTCAGTCTTGTCAAGGCCCGCAAGCTTCATGCCACCTGGTCTGCCTGTTGCTGGTCCAATCTTCATGCTCTGAGACAGCAGATTATCCCGCTTCCAACGTAGTTTACGTCCTGCGATGATTCGTGCTCCTGCTCGAGCTGTGGCTAACGCATCCTTAATTTGATAGACTTTTGCCTGATCTAGTACACTTGGATGATCTGACGAAACAAATCCAGATGATATAACCATCTTCACGTCTGCCGCTAGAGAGCGAAATACTGTTGTGACAAGAGGTAGCAAAACGGAAGGTGGCGGTACATTCGAGGGTGGAGGTCCGGAATCTGCTGACTTGTAGCTGGATTTGGGCTCTGGAATGGTGTTCGAAGTGGTTGCCTTTGTAGGGATGATAGGATCTTGAGATGTTTCGGGCCAATATAAAAACTCTGCTTCACCCAGGGCCGTAGCATTTGGAGTTGTATACACGACAGCCTCAGCCTTCTGGGAGGCAGCCTTGGACTTATTGAAGCTTTGTTGCGGAACCCGGGCCAGAACTACATGCTCCTTTTGCTTTGAAATTATCTGATCAGCGTGGAAGAACGCAGACTGGTCCTCGAAATCGTCCCACTCAACCTCCTTGGTTGGAAGTATGCCAGCGGCTGCTGAATGGCTATTGATGAGATTGTCCTCCTCTTCTGGGTCCTCGAAGTCTCCAAAGTCATCCTCCTCAGGATCCGTCGTGTCTGCTGGCTCCGGTGCTGGACCCTGGTGCTGTAGGCTTTCTCGAGGAGCGGCGAATTCTTTCAATAAGTCCGACGACATGGCTCAAAGTCCATCACTCAGTAGTTTCCTTCGTGCCCGTACGCCTGAACGTAAGCTGGTGTCAAAACAATGACTGCTTCGTCAGGGTTGCGGTAGTCTTAGCAATCGGTTGCACCAAGTGTGCATCTGCAGATACGATGGTAGTGTTAACATAGCGAGAATTCTGCTCCGCTTTCCCTGATCCTGTACACCTTGCCCGGATCTTGTTCGTAAAGTATGGTTAGAACATCAAAGATGGGAAGGTTTTCGCTCCCGGCTTTTCTTCGGGCTGATCCCGCGTGTGACGATTTCGGAGGGTCCAATGTTTACAACTACCTAGACCGCTGCGGTTGCAATATGATTGTTGCGAATATCTTCTTTGTAGTTGTTTGAGCAGTATCCTCTGCGTCATGCAGGCATGCGATCCATATCTGAGACAAGGCGAGAGCTCTTGTCAAACATTACTGGAATTGTAAACTGACTTGCATAAAGGGCGCGATGGGAAGCGACTTTTCTTAGCCGGGCTGATGTCTCAGACCTTAGGGCAGCTATCAAAGATACCAAGGGACAAAACCCATGCCTCGATGGGCTTCGATCCGTTTGCTGGAAGGCGAGAGACTTCCTGCCTAAGCGAAGACATCAAGAATTGACGGAACTACAAGCATAGATCTTCCTTCTGTTCAAGAGCTTGGACAGGTCAACATGGATGAAAACTCTTCACGACTCAAGGAGCGCCTATACATCGCCGCGAGAACACTTCCTGAAGAATCTCGAACATCCTGATGATCTGTCAGCGGAAGACCCTTTGACGGACACTGAGACAGTAAGCTTTGCCCCAGGAGGGTGATTCTGGTCGGCAATACCGATGAAGACAACCCTCAGTGAAGTTCACTAAAAGTCTGACAGTCTCCTTGGAATACCCTGCGTCAAGACGAGGACCTTCGCGCCGAGATCTTCCAAGACGTCGAGCGATGCATGCCAGAAAATCTATACTTTCGCGAACCTCCAACCCAAAACATGCTGCTCGATATTCTCTTCATATATTGCAAGCTCAACCGAGATATCGGCTATCGGCAAGGCATGCACGAGGTTCTCGCACCCATCATTTGGGCCGTGTCACGAGATGCTATCGATCCCAAGAGCCTTGGTGATCAACGGGCAGTCTTGGATGATGCGATGGTATTGAACCTTGATCAGACCTATGTTGAACACGATGCCTTTACACTTTTCGGAGCCATCATGCAAACTGTCAAGACGTTCTACGAACTAGGCAGCAACAATGAGACAGCGACATCAGGACTGCCCAACAATTCTCCTATAGTGGAGCGGAGTAAACGAATTCACGAGAATTACTTACACCATGCAGACCCTGAGCTTGCGGAGCACTTGACCGCGATTGAGATTCTTCCGCAGATCTTCCTAATCCGATGGGTTCGCCTTCTCTTTGGACGCGAATTTCCTTTTGAGGATGTCCTGGCTCTTTGGGACATACTGTTCGCGGAAGACCCTGGATTGGAATTGGTAGATTTGATATCTGTGAGCATGCTCTTACGCATACGGTGGCAGCGTAAGATTCGAGATAGCATCAGTCATGGTATGTCTACTGATGACATTTTCAGTGCTTGAAGCAGACTATTCTGCTGCTTTGACACTCTTGTTGCGGTACCCTGTTCCCTCATCTCCGCATGGCCCACCGACTTTTGTCGCCGATGCCTTGTATCTTCGCGATAATCTACTACTCGATGGTGGTGACCACATAATCTCGAAATATTCCAGAAGAGCCCCGGAGACAACAGTCACTCGAAAGCTGCCGAAAAAGGTCAAGAGAGCAAGGACGGCGGAACAAGCTGCCGCGCAAAAGGTACTCTCGCCAAGGTTGACACCTGCTAGAATCTTCCAGGAACAGGGTGGGATCGAGGGAATTATCCACGAAGCAGCCAAAGGTGTCTACAGTCAAGGCCAGAAATGGGGAGTGGGCAAAGCATTGCGTGGTGCTGTTCATGGTCTGCAGTCGGCCAACACCTCACCGAGACCGCCGCATCGATCACGCTGGTCGCTCGATACTGGCAAGATGATCACTGACAAACCGACTGATATGATTGCGAAGATCGAAGTTCTCGAAGAGCGTAACAGGTCATTAGCAAAACTACTCGAGAACTCTGTTGACGAGCTATGGATCCAGCAAAAGGTGGTTCATCAAAAGGACGAGGCAGCTGCAGATGCATTGAGTCTATCAATAGCAAAGGTTCAATTTGTGCAAGTGTATCTGGAGAATTCTGCCATGCCTTTGCCCACGGAGAGCACGTCTACGGAAAGAACCGAAGACAATCGAAATGTGGGTGTCCCCAACGATGGGCCTGTGCTACCAGAATCTTCTACCACTTCACCTCAACTTGACGGATCCACTGAGACAACTGTATTCAGTAACGATAGCACAAAACCGTCTGGTCCGCCTACTGACGACCCGGGGAATGTACCTTCGAAACCTCTGCCATCGACCCCCAATACTCGCAGTCCCTCGAAAGTTCCCAGTCCTTCGCATTTGAGCCAACCTCGACCGACATTAGCCCAATCACCGTTTTCGTGGATGCTTGGTGAAGAACAGCCAAAATCGAGTTTTGTTTCCGCTTCGCCTTTTCAATCAGCGAGCCGTGATTTGAGAGGGAAAAGCGGCAATCTGTTCGGAGAACCATCAAAAGACGGCAGCAGGAACCGAAGTGGTTTTCAAGTGAAAGCTAATGGTGAGACGAGTGAAGACGACGAAGATGTATTTATCATGGGAAATTTGATAGGTGGGCGAGGGAAGTAGATATCCATGCATTGGAGCCTTACCACAGGCTTCTACAGGAACCCTTATTTTAGATCGAAGAATGATTGAAGACGCTATCTTAAGTTCTCCCTGTAAGCGAAGACCCTAGGATCGCACAAGATTACCCAGCAATCGAATGTCTTTGTCGAACTGCAATTCCCCGTATTTGCAATACATTTACCTCTTTATCCGTTGTTTGATTCCTCCGCGTTTTGAATGAAGACGTTGGCGGAATCCGTACATTTGGCTTCTTTTCTTTCCTTCTTCCAGCGGAGCTTTCTCCAATCGATGAACAGCAAACATCGAAAGAGAGATCAGCGATGTCCTGCAGACGGGCTCGTGTCTAGCGTGGGACAATTATGCGAACCGGCATGCTACGAGATTTCGTGCATAATCTGGCTCGATAGTGGTCAAGTACAAAATAACCCTCTTAAAGCCACGACGAAAATAAGCGAGGAACGCCGATAAGGACCCCATGAACAGCGCCAGTCCGTGAGCTGAGAACCAGGTACTCAGCACCGACCTCTTCCTATCCTGGGGAATTCCTGAAAGGATTGATAGCGGTTGATTGTGAGAACAGGATCTTGTGATTGGACCTCAATCCCTTGGCTCCAGTGCTGGCGAAGCCGTAGAAGTTTGCGCATATCTCGTGCCTGAACGAAAGGCCGATATCAAAGCTCAGGAACAGCATGACTGAGCTTGGAGGTACAAGTAGTTACAGTACGTTGAGGTAATTCCGCATAACAATCCAATGAGATAAGTAGGACTTCGCACGCTTTGGTCTGGCGAATGGGCGTTAGCCTTAGTCGGTAACAGCAGCTGATCCCTGCTTAGCGCGCTTAGGTCGGTCCGAAGATTCACCAGACCCTCCGTGCTTTCCCATTGTCCATTCTGCCAACCACAACACCATCAGCAAGGCACTTGCACCAGGTACAAACCCCCGCTTTCATCCAGCCAAACCTCACCTTCTAATATTTCCGACTTCAGCAACCACCAGGAATTCAAAGCATCGCTCACAGCATCCAACTCGCTTCTCGCTCAGCTCGCCTCCTACACGTCGTTCACCAGCCAAGCTGTCGTCACCCTCGTCAATAAGCACATCTTATTGTCAATACCTCCACACTCGTATCTTGTAAGTACCTCAAAACTACACCAACATCATCAAACCTACAACGCGACATCGAATTCCATCATCTTTTTGCCACTTCCGCAAAAATACATCAACGTCAAGCTGACTCATACGCGCCCCCGTTCAGCACCGCAGAAGATACAGTTATCAACCTCAACGACATGGCTCCTACCAGCCCCCTCAACTCTAGCATCGCTTTGGCGTTGGCTGGAATGACGGAGTCTGTCGACATCCCAAAGCCCCGTGATGATTTCTGGGCTGGCAAAGATAGCTTCGCTGCCGTGGCGGCGAGATCCCTTCCAGCCCGCAAGCCTACTGGCGGCCTCCCTACCCCTCCGAACTCCATCTCTCCGTCCCTTCCTCCTCAAGCCTACAAGGGTCGTGCGTCTACTGGACCATTGACTCCTCCGGCACCCGTTCACGTTGACTCCGACATCGATCTGGAAGATGCGGTGGAACACGCTAAGGCTCAGGACTCACCTCAGCGCAGCCTTACAGCTCGCGGCCTGAGCAACCTGGCAGACCTTGATTCCGTTGGTACGATAACGCCAGGCCTCCTCGCCAAGCATCACCTTCCCAGCATTCTTCTGGAAAACGGTCCCTTGGCCATCCGTCACGTTATGGGCTACCTGACTACCACTGTCCCCGGATTCTCTGGTATCCCACCGGCAAAAGCGAGAAGACTAGTAGTTGGAGCTCTGGAAGGCCGTGGCAGCGACGGGCAGCAGGGAGGGATTGATGGAGACGTGATCTTCGAGAAGGTTGGCTGGGGTCGGTGGGACGCGCAGAGAAGAGGACAACCAACGAGGGAGGCGCGGAGCTCCCAGCACCACCACATACCCCAAGGCAGCCTGAGGATTCCAGTGACAAGCACGCGGCAAGATCGCGCTCAACTTGCGACGTCCCACGATTCTAGAGACTACGACACCCCAATGGAAGATATGCTGGAGCACGAAACAGACAAGATATCTCTCGATGGGATGGACTCCTGCGACTCCGACGACCTTCCAGACCGAAACGCACTAGAAGACCTCGACATGACCGACGAGGAAGACTGGTCGAGTATAGGCGTCGCTGCACTACGGCAAGGCTCATCATTCCCACTCACAGGCGGCCTTATACAGAACCAGCGCTATCCACCACATCTCGATCCGCGAAGTCGAGGAAGAGGAGCAGGCGGAAGACCGCCAGCAACAACGGCGAAATCTATGCCGATTTCGGATTCTATAATGTATAATATGAAAGGCCAGCAACAGCAGGCTGCACACGCCCTTATGGGGTTTTCACCCCTGCCTGAAAACGGCTTCGGAGGTGATGCTCAGGACAGGGAGGCTGTGGAGGCTTTGCTGAAGCTGAGCTCGGTTTGAGCGACTTTGGAGGCGTTTTGGACACATGGATACGGACATATCCATCTGGAGCACAATGAAGCACAGTCTAAGGAATGGCTGGCTGGAATGGAAACGGCGGTGACGCGGACTTTGAGCACGCACGATTGTCAAATACGTCGGTGTCGTTTCAGCTCGGTCGGTCTATGGGTTGGTCAGGTCGTTGTTTATGGTTCCTATTGGTTTTGAGCATACTCCTTATAATGCATCCTGCTGTTTTCTCTTTTTTATAATTTTACGACCTGATAAACACCCCACCACTATACTTATCTCTACTCTTGTTATTATGCTGGAGACATTGATCGACTGCACTTATATTCTTCATGCCGGCTAGCACGGGCACAGAGGACTTGTATATAGTTTCACCAAGCATTTTTACTCGTGGGGAGTTGCACCCTCAAAGAGACTTCTCTATCCTCGAACTATTTGCAATATACCCTCCTTACCAGGTGCGTGATACAACAATCTGACTAAATTTTCTGGCCATGGTCTGCGTGATGTCTCAATTTGGATCATATCAAAGCCAACGGATCGAGAAAGAGCCTCGCTATCAAAAATTATCTATCCCCGCGCAGACTTCACGGCCTGGAGTCTGTCTCCTCAGCGCCCAAACCACCAATTGTCGTTTGTCCAGACATTTATCATCTATCCTCAAACCCACCCTCAGCATCGACTCAGAGCCATAAATCTCATACCAAGACCTCGCAACCTAATCCAGCTCGTCCCTGATTGGTGAGGCATGAGGCCGAGTTTTGGTGTGGGGGGCTGGCAAAACATAGTTTGGTATGTCTGGGAATGCGAATTGGTTGGCTGGGGCGTTCTGGAATGTTGCATGCTGGAAGCCGTGAGCTCATCCTGTCTATGATGATCAGTCAAAGTGGATTCGCGTGGATACAGCAAGTGAGGTGATAAATAGTGTCGCAGAGACTGGGATACTGATTGGTTTTGCTAATACGAAGGTGGGAAGAGAGGAGTGGAGTCGTTGTGTCTTTTGGGTGGGGTGGATGTGGCATGTCGTTGGAAAGAGGTCGAGATGGAACGATATCCCTCTTGGACTTGGAAGAGGATGGACTTCTTCCTTTCTGTTGATGAGCTGAGAATATTGCCTTCCTGGAAGTATCCTCCCAGATACCTCAAATAGCAATGATCAAAGCATAGCCGGAGAGCGTCAATCATTAGGATATATACATCTGATCCTCAGCTATCAACGGGCAACGAATCCAATCTGTCGTGAAGCCATCTCCTCCCACTCTTGTTTCGGACACAAGAACCTGAATATGAACAAGAAAGAATAACTACCATCCGAACCCTTCCTCAAGAAAATCAATATTCCCAACACCCTGCCGCCTTCTTACCGCAGCTCGGACGTCGTCACCGAGGCCTCCAGGTCCGCACACGCTGACTCCCATCGCCCCAATCTGCTCCCGACTCTCCATCTCCACCAGCGCATCCACATTCGGTTTCCCCGGAAACATCTGCACCGTACTACTCGGGCTATGAATCTCCTTCGTACTCCTGGGTCTCGTAACAAACAGCTGAATCCGCAACACATCTCTTCGTTTCGGCATCGCGAGGATAGTAGTCATCCAGGGTTTTATCCATTCGAGGTGTTCGGGTGATTGAATCACCCAGATGAGCAGGACACGGCGGACTGCGGAGGTGGAGCTGGTGTAGGAGGCGACGAGGTCGCGCACGAAGGGGATTAGGTGGGTGATGCCTATGCCGCCCGCGAAGAGCATGACGGTGCCGTAGGAATGGAGAATTTGGGTGCCGCCGTAGGGTCCTTCGACGAGAGCGGAGAGGTCTACGAGGCCGCTGGAGGAGAGGGTTTTAGTGTAGAGGCGGTCGGTGAAACCGCCGTGGCGTCGGACTACGAGGGAGATGGAGGTTTGAGGGAGGGCGAGGGTGTCAATCGTTTGCGGGTTGCTGTCTGTATAGCCTTTTTCGGGGTCGAGGTGGTGGGGGTTTTGGGGGTGGGCTTCGGACCAGGCGACGGAGAAGGGGTGGGAGGTCCAGAGACCGACTGAGGGGATGGTCAGGAAGATGTGTTGGCCTGGTTTGAAGGTCCAGGGGCGGGCGAGGAGGAGGGTTATGCGGAGGGCGTCGCCTGGCAGGGCTTCGACTTGGGCTTGGGTGCCTTTGCGGCCAATGTTGCGGTAGATTAGGGAGATGAGGCGGAGGAGGCGCTGGTGGGGATAAGTATGGTGATGATGGGCGAGGGATTCGGGGAGAATACCTCAATAACCCAAATAGATATTACGACTTTGATCCAGGTGTGCTGGTTTGGGGCGTATTGCTCAAGATGGATATAGAGCGCGGCCAGGATTAGAGAGACCAAAGCGATGTGAATGTGCAAGAACGTTTCGTAAAAGGCATGGCGGAAGGCCGTCCAGGATGTCAGAATTATTGTGACCATTGTGGAAAGTGCCTACGCACCGGTAAGATGATACGTACGAAAACTAGGTTGTGGGAGGACTTACCACAAGCCCGAATACAATGAAGCGCGCTTCCTTCAAGGTATCTGAAAAGAGCACGAGTCCAGGGGTCTTGACCTTTTCGTGCATCTGTTGACCGACAACGATAGCCATGATTTCATTCGTTCCATGGGTAATTGCCAGAGCAACAACAATGTGTCCGAACCAACGGTGCATGAGATTAAAACTATCGTATGAGATGTTCAGTAGACTGATAAGTGGATTATTGCGTCCAGCCAGGAGAACCAATGGGATCAAGTTGACCACGGCGAGGGTTCCTGCTCGGTTCCCAAGATGCTGTAGCAGGTTCATGATGGGTCCATGCCATTCAATCCCATAAGCACATAGGACGGCTTCGATAACGAGGATGCCCGTGAGGAGCAGCGACTGAAACCTGCTTGGTATGATGCCCATATCAAAAGGACCTATTCGCATCTGTTTGCTGTGACGCAGAGTGAAAAGTGGTGCATAAAGAATATGTTGCTTGAACCAGCCATACAAGCGGTTCGGCAGCTTAAAGTACTGCTGCCTATCGTTGTTAAGGCACGTCAAGGTTCGAAGATGTCGAACAGAATAGATAATCACTCTGTATATGACCATGCTGACCGCAATGGCGCCAAGGATGATGAGAATATAGTGGGCAAAGAGCAGATTATTCGACGCGATTGCGGCTTGCACCGCTGGTGAGTTTTGTGGAGCACCCATTATGAGGTTGTGAAGAATTCAGGCAATGTATTGCAATTAATCTACCCTCTGATTAGGTTGTC